>JACCED010443798.1_pt1 | contig 43381 bp, 42 predicted proteins | sample 7455021 | NCBI WGS metagenome assembly JACCED01 (sample SAMN15323456, study PRJNA562643) | freshwater metagenome | isolation source: river surface water | place: USA:Blue River Watershed | collected 2017-08-19
ACCCAGCCAGGTACTTTAATTTGTCGGCAGCGCGGCGAGGTGAGGTAATTTGCAGTTGCAGCCGAACATTTTTTCCTGCCTCAATCAGTGGGGCCTGATGCCATGCTGAAATGTACGGAGTAGGGGTTTCGTATATTTCATCGAGAGCGTGAAGTAGGCGGCGATATGTTTCAGCCAGTTCGTCTTTTTCGTCGCTGGTTAGTTCAGCAAGATTTTGCACGTGACGGTGCGGAAGAAGATGTATTTCAATCGGCCAACGCCCAGCAAATGGCACATAAGCTGTGAAGCTTTCGGACTTGATTAGTTCGCGAGGTGAGCCTTGTTCAAACTTCAAGGTGTCGGCAAATAGATTGTCACCATATTTAGAAATTGAATCTAGAAGTTTGTTGGTGCGCGGAGTGATAAACGGGTAAGCGTAGATTTGACCGTGCGGGTGGTGCAGAGTAACTCCGATATCTTGACCACGATTTTCAAATGGGAAAACCTGCATGACGCCTGGCAAAGACTGGAGATGATCGGTTCGATCTGCCAACGCTTCGATTACTGTGCGAACACGGTTGGTCGGCATGGCACCAAGCGAACCCAAATGTTCAGGGCTAAATACAACAACTTCACAGCGACCAATTGAATCGCGCACCGAGCCTAACTCGAGGTTTGGCACTACCGCATAATTTGCATTAGGGGTGTCGAGAAGGTTCGGGCCAAAAGATGGGCTTTTGTTTTCAAAAACTGCAACATCGAATGAATCTGGCAGTTCGGAAAGGTTGTCAGCTGTGGTTGGGCACAACGGACATTTGTGGGCTGGTGGCAGGTGGGCGCGACCGTGACGGTGAGCCGCAACGGAAACCCATTCGCCAGTGAGCGAGTCCAGACGCATTTGGGCAACAGCAGGGCGGTCAGGAAGGTCTCTGCTGTCTGGTTTGCGCCTAGTCGGCTGCACAGAGCCACGATCATCGAAGTAGAAGAGGTCGCGACCGTCGGCCAACTTGGAGTGTAGTTTGGCGATCTCGGTCATTTGCCCAGTTTAGTTGACACGCCGAAAGCACCAATAGGCTTTGTTTACCATCCGTTTACCTGCGGTTTATATGGTGAACGAGCAATTAATTTCTAGCTTCATCCTTCGCCCGAAAGGCCCAAATGGACCAAATGCTTCTGGTCGTAGCAGCGGTTGTAGTGATCGCTTTATTCTTCGACTTCACAAACGGATTCCACGACACCGCCAATGCCATGGCAACGCCAATTGCTACCGGTGCAATGCGGCCTCGCGTTGCCGTTGCTGTTGCAGCAATTATGAATCTTGCTGGGGCCTTTCTTGGTACCGCAGTTGCGAAAACAATTTCGACAGGCATGTTTGTCGATGGCACAGAAGTTTTGCCGCAGATGGTGTTTGCCGGACTGACCGGAGCGATTACCTGGAACCTAATCACCTGGTTCCTCGGTTTGCCATCTTCATCTTCGCACGCGCTTGTTGGTGGTCTGGTTGGTGCAGGTATTGCATACACCGGTTTCGGTTCCATCAACATTTCTAATCTGGTTGAAAAGGTTGCTATTCCAGCACTGTTTGCTCCATTGATTGCGGGTATAGCTGCATTAATTGCCACCCGTCTTGCCTATGCAATTACCTACAGAGGCGAAAATGCAAAAATCAGAACTGGTCGTGGAAAGTATCGTGTCGGCCAGTGGTTCTCATCATCTCTCGTCGCTTTGGCTCACGGAACCAACGATGGTCAAAAGACCATGGGTGTGATCACTCTTGGTTTGATTGCCGGCGGAATGGTCTCGAAGGATGATGGGATCCCTCTTTGGGTAATGATTTCGGCAGCGGTTGCGCTGGCCGCAGGAACATACGCTGGTGGCTGGAGAATCATTAAGACCATGGGTTCTGGTTTAGCCGAGATCAAGCCGGCTCAGGGATTTGCCGCCGAGGCTTCTACCGGATCGGCGATTTTGGCTTCATCACTATTTGGTTTTGCTCTTTCGACAACTCAGGTAGCTTCGGGTTCGGTTATCGGAGCCGGACTTGGACGCAAGGGCGGTGCAGTTCGCTGGAATAAAGCGGGACACATTGTCTTGGCCTGGTTTTTTACTCTTCCCGCTTCAGCGGCTGTCGGAGCTGTCTCGGCTTACCTAACTCACCTTGGTACCGCGGGTCTTATCGCCGACGCAATTTTGATGACCGCGGTTTCAATTGCAATCTTCCAAATCTCACGACGTAACAAGGTGAATCACCGGAATGTTCGAAGTGAAGTTGAAGTCGCGGCAGAGTCGGTCAAGTCTGCGCGCCAGGTGCGCGCAGAGGCCAAAGCTGCCGCAAAAGCGGCTTTAAAGTCGGCAAAGAAGGGCGGTAAAAAGTAATGAACATCGATTGGATTAAGTTTTACGAGGTAGCGCTTGGGGCTATTGGATTTACTTCATTTGTGGTCTTTATTTATTCGCTCGGCGTGCGACTCTTGACGAATGCCCAGCATGCTGCCCCGGCCGCTGCCAAGGGCGAAGCTAAAGCGGCAAGGTCCGAACTTTACAACCGAGTCGCGGCTTACGCGCTTTTCGCACTCGCTTTTGTGGTTCTTGCCTACGGTGTCTTTTTAATGTTCGACCGCATGTACCACTCAAAGTAATTAGAGTCCCAAAAGTTTTGCTGCTTCACGCAGCTCGTCTTTTACTCTCGGGTGCGCAGCTTCTTCAATTAGGTTATGAGCTTGCTGTTTCTGGCTATGTCCGAATATGTCAGCAACTCCGTTTTCAGTAACCACATAACTGTGTTGAAAGCTCGTCACATTTTCGGTTAGGCGAGGCACGATGGTGCTGACGTCGGCTTTGGGGTGCCACGATTGAAGCGCCATGAAAGATGCCCCGCCCGGTGCATGCATGGCACCTACAATGAAGTCGGTGGAACCGCCCCAGCCGGAGTAAATTCTTCCATTGACGTGACTAGCATTTGCCTGATCGTAAAGATCTACTTGAAGCGCCGAATTGATGCTCGTCATTTGATTTTGCTTTGCAATTAGCCCAGGATCATTAGTTCTTTCGGTTCTAAGCATTCGCACTTGTGGGTTCATATCCAGCCATTGATACAAATCTTTTGATCCAAAAACAAATGAAGCGGTAATTGGATGATTTTTATCAAGAACTCCGAGTTTGCTCAATTCAAAAACTCCATCTGAAAACATTTCAGTCCATATTTTTAATTCTTTTTTCGCAGTCAAGGAATTAAGTACGGCATTTGGAATAGCACCGATACCCAGTTGCAAAGTAGAACCGTCCGCAATCATGGAAGCTACTCGTTCTCCTATGATTCGGGTGGCATCGTATAGTTCTCGGCTAACACTGACTTCAAGAGGTTCGTCAACCTCGACCAAATAGTCGATAAGGTCTTCTGAAATCTCCGAGTCGCCAAAGGTAAACGGCATGTTTGGGTTCGATTGGGCAATAACTAAGCCATTATTTCGGCGAGCGGCTTCGATCGCAGCGGGCAAAATGTTGACTTCAGTTCCTAGGCTGACTTTCCCGTTGATTTCTCTTGAAGCATGCAACAGCACCACATCTGGAACGTAGTGATCTCTAAAGAGCACTGGCACCAAACTTAGGCGCGAAGGTATGTATTCGAGCCTTTCGCTATTTCGCATCCCAGCACCCACAAAGGCGCTTTCAAAAGTGATTCCAGCGCGATCGGGAATACCTGGTTGGGCATTTAGCATGTGCAATCGAAAGGTTGGCAGGTTCAGATCTAGCGCTCGAAGCAAGACCCCAGGCGAGGCGAAGTTACCCGAGGCAACCACCCGCGAGTTTTCTGGCAGGGTGGTCAGAACATCAGCCAGTTGGCTCTGATTGATTTTGCGCATTTTCCCTCCGCCTAAAGCCTAACTTTGACGAAATGTGACGGTGTAATGTGATGAATGTGAGCAGTCTCAATTCGCCTCGGGTAATCACCCGCGAGCTAAAAATCAAGAAGAACCTAGACCATGTCATTTCTTTCATGACCGGAGCTCCTCAGCTTGGTTCATGGCTAAGCCCGGTGAAGAGCGTGGATGCAAGGGCGGGCGGCGAAATCATCTTTCGAGCTGAAGCAGGATTTGAGCACGGAGCCAAATACCAGGTGCTTGACCTGCCAACGCATGTGGTTTTGCTGTCAGACAAGTTCGGCCAAATTGATGCCAAATTCGACGAGGACGCAGGCAAAACCCTGGTTTCGTTCACGTTTACAAAATCCGGTGATGATGAATTCGAAAAAATAGTTGCCGATACCGTCACTCGATTTATTGCCATGGTGAACTACTGATGGCAGTAAAAAAGGCAAACATTTACGACGTCGCCAAGTTGGCTGGCGTATCTCATCAAACCGTTTCGCGCGTGATGAATCATCACTCCAGTATTCGACCGAGCACCAAGGAGCGGGTGCTCAAGGCTATGAAAGAACTTGACTACCAACCAAATCTTGCTGCTCGCGCATTGGTAACTACAAAATCAAACATGCTGGCATTTTTAATGGCAGACACAGTTTTGTACGGGCCGGTTGGAATGAATAATGCAATGGAGCGTCAGGCACGACAGAACGGTTATCTCGTGGTCACGCTATCTGTGATTCCTGGTGATCAGGAGTCTCTGAACGAAGCGCTAACAAGTTTGCGGGTTCTTCAAATTGAAGGTTTGGTAACCATTGCATTACCACCAGAGAGCGTTAAGACCGCCACTGAGTATTTCCCTGATATTCCGATGGTTTCTTTAGATACCTACGATATTGGAAATGCACATTCGGTTGGAATCGACAATTTCGAAGGCGGGTATTTGGCAACCAAGCACCTGCTCGATCTCGGACACAAAAAAGTTTTACACGTTGCAGGACAGGTGGACTCTTTCGAAGCTCAGTCGCGTCGTCGTGGCTATGAAAAGGCTATGTCTGAACTCAAACTAAAACCGGAAGTTATCCAGGGTGACTGGACCGCCGACACCGGACTAAAAATAGGGGTAGATCTCAACCTCGGGGTTGGTGGCTACACCGCTATCTTTGCTGCCAATGATTACCTCGCGCTTGGATTAATGAAAGCCCTGAGACTTCGTGGCATTCAAGTGCCAGGCGATATCAGCCTTATCGGTTTTGATGACATTCCTGAGGCTACTTATCTGACTCCAGCTCTGACAACCATGCGTCAAGACTTCAAGGGGTTGGGGGAGTCGGCCATGAATAATTTACTTTCCGAACTAACCGCCGATCAGCCACCGATACAACACAGATTGGTGCCAGAAATTATTGTTCGCGAGTCGACTAGTCCGCTTAGTTAGCGCTTGAATGGACAGTGCCGGCAGGACATGGCACAACATTTACCCTGGTCTGCCAGTCGTTTGGCATTGAAGACAAAATCACCGGTTTCCGGATCTGTGTAGCCCTCTTGCCCGAGTGCCATCGATAACTCGTGACGCTCCAAAATGGCTTCGTAATTTGGGTTCGAGTCGTCAAGCCGCTCGGGATGGGGAACCGAGAGCGCCCGAGGCAGAGGTCTTGGGGTTGTAGACATTGGATTGCCAGATTATTAGCGAGAGCAGAAAGTTTTAGGAAGCCACACCGATATTCCGTTGAACGGAAGATGCTCATACGATAGAGAGATGGCGAATGAAGTTCAAAAATCGGTGACCGGGCGCGCGTTTGCGGTGTTGGAAACCTTTGACGCCAACCACAGACGTCAAAGCCTTGCTCAAATCACCCGACGCTCAAAATTGCCACTCACCACAGTTCATCGATTAGTGCACGAATTAGTCAATCAAGGGGCATTGACTCGGAGCACCGATGGCGCCTACGAAATTGGCAGAAAAATTTGGAGTTTGGGAATCCTGGCATCGCTTCATTCTGATCTTAGAGAAATCGCTCTGCCCTACATGGAAGATCTTTATCAGCTAGGCAACGATGCGGTGCAGATAGGACTTCTCGATGGCTTTCGATGCCTTATCGTCGAACGTATCGCTGGTTCGCGCACGCTTTCGGTAATTTCAAAACCCGGCGCAAGATTGCCATTGCATGCCTCCGGTGTTGGCAAAGTACTTCTCGCTTATGGCTCGAAGGAATTACAGCAGGGTGTTTTGGATTCCTTGGATCGATACACAGATAAAACTATTACCGACGCAACTGAACTCAGGAAGCAACTGAAGAAAATCAAAGATCAGGGCTTCGCGCACTCGGAAGAAGAACTGATACTTGGTGCACGCACCCTTGCCGCTCCTATATATGGTTCCGGTAACAAGGTGATTGCTGCTCTGGGCATCGTAACTCCGGTAGATAATCGGGACATCATGAGAATTGCGCCTTTACTGTTGGCTTCTGCCAACGCGCTTTCCAAGAAATTGATTGCTGCGGGCATAAGTGACCCGTCGAAGTTGGTCTAAAAATTCCTTCCGCTCAGCGGAAGTAATTCGGACAGCATGGTTCAAATTGGTGTTTTCTTGGAACTATGAAAACTCAGGTTGCCATCATTGGAGCTGGTCCTTCGGGCCTGCTGCTTAACCGCTATCTAGCCAAGCACGGAATCGAATCCATTGTGATCGAAGACCGATCTCGTGAGTACGTGGAAGCGCGAATTCGTGCCGGCCTACTAGAGACTCAGTCGGTAAAACTTATGGAAGAGCTCGGTGTCGCCGACCGCCTCTACAAAGAGGGAATGGAGCACAAGGGAATCTATCTGCAGGTGCCTGGTGAACGCCACCACATTGATTTCGAAGAACTCATCGGGCACACCGTTTGGGTTTACGGTCAAACTGAAATTCAAAAAGACTTGGATGCCGCCTGCGATAAGGCCGGACAAGAAATTCACTACGAAGTAACTGAAGTGGCACTGCACGATATCGATTCAGACCACCCTTCGGTGACCTTCGTCGATAAAGATGGAAATTCGCAGAAAATTGAATGTGCCGTCATCGCAGGTTGCGATGGATTCTGGGGACCCTCACGTAAGGCGATACCAGATGTTGAGGTCGGTTCCTTCGAGCGAGTCTATCCATATAGTTGGCTAGGAATTCTTGCCAATGTTGCGCCTTCGACAGACGAATTAATTTACGCTTGGCACCCGGACGGATTTGCCATGCATTCAATGCGCTCAGACAAAGTGAGGCGTCTTTATATTCAGGTCGATCCAAACGATGACATCGCAAACTGGTCTGACGATCGAATTTGGGAAGCATTGGCAAAACGCATGGAGCTCACCGGTTGGGAGCTCAAGACTGGCGAAATTACCGAAAAGAATATTTTGGCAATGCGATCTTTTGTTTCAGGAAAACTTTCGCACGGAAGATTATTTCTAGTTGGCGATGCCGGACACACTGTTCCTCCAACAGGGGCTAAGGGATTGAATTCGGCCGCGAACGATGTGCGCTTTCTTGGCGAGGGCCTAGTCGACTTCTTCAATAAAAAAGATGCATCGTTACTGAACCGCTACAGCGAGCGAGCCAAGGAGACCATCTGGCGCGTGACACACTTCTCTTGGTGGATGACGACAATGTTGCACACCAGCGGCAATGAATTCGACAATCAGTTGCAGTTATCCCAACTCAAGCACCTATTCAAAAACAAGGCTCTGCAGACCAACCTCGCGGAGAACTACGTAGGAATTCGTTAGGAACAAAATGCCAAGAGTAGTTCGCGGAACACCACGCACCGATCTCGCAATTGTTGACGGATTGGCCGAGCTTGGCGTCGCCACGGTTCACGAAGCTCAGGGTCGCACCGGTCTGTTAGACCATCGCCTACGCCCAATTTTCCCGGCGAAGATTGCTGGCAACGCTCTTACCTGCACGGTTGCACCCGGTGACAACTGGACAATCCATGTAGCTGTGGAGCAGGCTAAGCCGGGCGACATACTCGTGGTCACTCCGACCAGTCCTTGCGATGACGGATACCTTGGCGATCTTCTGGCCGAGAGCTTAATGGCGCACGGTGTTCGTGGATTGGTAATCGATGCCGGTGTTCGTGATGTCGCAACCCTCACCGAAATGCGTTTCCCCGTTTGGTCAAAAGTGATTGCATCGCAGGGCACCGTGAAAGAAACTCCAGGCGACGTCCAGGTGCCAATCGTGATTGCAAATCAGTCGGTACGACCTGGTGATGTGATTGTTGCTGATGTCGATGGAGTAGTTGTGGTTCGTCGTGAAGATGCGGCCAAGGTGCTTGAGAAGGCTCAGGCGCGCGAGGCAAATGAAACTGCCAAGCGTGCTCGTCTTGCTGCTGGTGAACTCGGACTAGATATTTACAACATGCGAGATGCGCTCAAGGCCAAGGGATTGGTATACGAGGACTATCAGGAATGACCAATACCCAAGTTTCGATTCCATGTTCGGTGATGCGTGGTGGCACATCCAAGGGGCTTTACTTTTTAGCCTCTGATTTGCCTGAAGACATCGCCGCACGTGATCGATTCTTGCTGGCCGCAATGGGTTCGCCTGATGTTAGAGAAATTGATGGCATGGGAGGAGGCCACCCGCTAACTTCAAAAGTTGCGGTGGTGAGTAAATCCAATAGACCTGGCATCGACGTTGACTATTTGTTTTTGCAAGTTTGGCCCGACCGTGCCGAGGTTAGTGATCAGCAAAACTGTGGCAACATCCTCGCCGGCGTTGGGCCGTTCGCAATTGAACAGGGTTTGGTGGCAAGCACTGGGGATCTCACCGCAGTGACTATTTATATGGTCAACACCGATTCCAAGGCGACAGCTTTTATTGAGACTCCTGACGGAAAAGTTAATTATGCGGGCGATGCTCGAATAGATGGTGTGCCAGGCACACACGCCCCAATCAATATCAATTTCGAAGATGTCGCCGGTTCGAGCTGCGGTTTACTTCTGCCAACTGGAAACGCAGTAGATGTAGTAAATGGGGTAGAAGTCACCTGCATCGATAACGGCATGCCGGTGGTTTGCCTGAACGCGGCAGATTTCGGGATAACCGGATACGAGACCCCTGCAGAGCTAGAAGCTAATCAGGACCTTCGCAACAAGGTAGAGGCAATTCGCCTTGCAGTCGGTGAGCGAATGAATTTGGGCGATGTCACCAATAAGACAGTGCCGAAGATGTCGCTGCTTTCGCCCGCAAAAGATGGCGGCCTGATTAATACCAGAACCTTTATTCCGCACCGAGCACACGACGCCATTGGCGTGCTTGGTGCAGTTTCGGTGGCTACTGCCTGCATGCTAAAGGGCAGCGTGGCGGCCAAGATTGCCGGGCTTAGCACGATCTCTGACTCGCTCGATATTGAAGTCGAACACCCGACAGGTTTCTTTACAGTGCAGATGGAAGTTGATCAGAGCGGATCAGAGCTCAAGATCACTAAGTCTGCGTTGCTTCGCACCGCTCGTCTGCTAATGAGCGGCAATATTTTCGTTCCGAAATCTGCTTGGGGGAACTAATGATCATCGACTGCCATGGGCACTACACAACTGTTCCCGAGCCGCACAACCAGTGGCGTGTGAATCAGTTGGCTTCGTTTAAGGCAGGTCAACCATCTCCCGAATATCCAGAAATTTCTGATGACGTGGTTCGCGCTTCAATCGTTGATAACCAACTGAAACTGATTACCGAACGCGGGAGCGACCTCACCATTTTTTCTCCGCGTGCCTCACACATGGGTCATCACGAAGGCGACCAGGGCATTAGTAAAGAGTGGACTATTCACTGCAACAACATGATTAAGCGTGTGGTTGATATGTTTCCTGACAAATTTGTTGGGGTTTGTCAGCTCCCTCAGTCTCCAGGTGCAGACCTAACCGAGAGCATCGCCGAACTGGAACGCTGTGTAGAGGAACTCGGATTTATCGGCTGCAATCTCAACCCTGACCCTAGCGGCGGAAAATGGGAAACTGTTCCGCTGACAGATAAGTACTGGTACCCGCTTTACGAAAAAATGGTGGAGCTCGATGTGCCTGCAATGATTCACGTTTCGGCGTCCTGTAACCCAAACTTCCACGCGACCGGTGCTCACTACATGAACGCAGATACCACAGCATTCATGCAGTTAATTCAGGGCGATTTATTCAAGGATTTTCCAACGCTGCGTCTAATCATTCCGCACGGTGGCGGTGCTGTGCCTTATCACTGGGGCCGCTACCGCGGTTTGGCAGACATGCTGAAGCAGCCGAGTCTCGACGGTCACCTGATGAACAACGTGTTCTTTGACACTTGTGTATATCACCAGCCAGGGATCGATCTTTTGGTTGAAGTAATCGAGAATAAGAACATCCTGTTTGGTTCAGAGATGATTGGCGCGGTTCGAGGCATCGACCCAACCACCGGAAACTACTTTGACGACACTAAACGCTACATCGATGCCGCCAAGATAAGTGAGGCGGAAAAGCAAAGTATTTTTGAATCAAATACTCGTTCGGTGTTCCCTCGTTTAGACGCTAAGTTAAAGGCTCGTGGTTTATGACTACCAAGTTCGTGAAAGATGCCGACTGGTTGGATTGGTGTGCCAATCCAACTAAGCCGAGTTTCCGGGTGCCAGCTGGCGCAGTAGACGCGCACTGTCACGTGTTTGGGCCTGGCGACATTTTCCCCTTTGCTCCGGAGCGTAAGTACACCCCTTGCGATGCCAGCTGGGAGCAACTGTTTGCGCTGCGCGATTTTCTTGGTTTCCAAAAAAACGTTGTGGTTCAGGCAACCTGTCATGGAGCAGACAACTCGGCGCTCCTAGATGTGCTGGCCCGCTCAAAGGACATGGCCCGAGGTGTGGTCACGGTCAAGTCTGATGTTGAGATGGCAGAGCTCGAGCGAATGCATGTTTTGGGTGTGCGTGGAGTTCGCTTCAATTACGTTAAGCGCCTGGTAGATCCAAAGCCAGACGAGTATTACCGCGGCATCATTGAGAAAATCAAACAACTTGGTTGGCACGTGGTTCTCTATTTTGAGCCCGCAGACCTTAAAGAAAAATGGAATTTCTTTACCAGCCTCGGAGTACCAGTGGTCATTGATCACATGGGTCGCCCAGATGTAACCAAACCCGTTGATAATCCTGACTTCGAGTTGTTTCTTAAGTTCTTGCGTGAAAACGATGTTTGGGCAAAAGTAAGTTGCCCAGATCGTCTCACTGTTTCTGGTTCGCCGCTTTACGCTGATGTGGTTCCGTTTGCCAAAGCAGTAGTCGAAGAGTTTTCGGATCGAGTACTTTGGGGTACCGACTGGCCACATCCGAACATGAAAAAAGAAATGCCCGATGACGGAATCTTGGTTGATTACGTTCCATCGATTGCCACAACCCCAGAGCTTCAAAAGAAGCTACTGGTTACCAACCCAAATAACCTCTACTGGAGCTAATCATGAAACCTGATTTCGAGCAGTACAAGGACATTCCAGGCACCACAATATTTACGATTGAGCTTGCCCGAAAGGGGTTCTGGCTCAATCAATTCTGCATGAGTTTGCGTACAGAAGAAAACCGCAAACGATTCTTGGCAGACAATCGCAAGTACCTCGATGAGTGGCAAATGACCGAGGAGCAGAAGCAGGCCGTTATTGATCGAGATTTTCAAAAAATGCTGGACCTCGGAGGCAACGTCTACTTCTTATCAAAAATATTTGCATCAGAAGGTTTGTCTTATGTTGAGGCAGTGAGCACCATGACTGACATGACCGTAGACGAATACAAGCAAATGATGCTCGATGGCGGCCGAAACATTGAAGGCTGGCGCTCAAAGAAGGAAAGAGGCGAGGCATAATGGCACGCATCACAGCAGGAGTAACCACCAGTCACGTACCGGCGGTTGGCATGGCGGTAGACCTCGGTAAGACGGGGGAACCGTACTGGAAGCCGATGTTCGACGGCTACGAGTTCTCAAAGAAGTGGATGAAAGAAAATACGCCAGACGTGGCCATCATCGTTTACAACGATCACGCTTCCTACTTCGGCATGGAAATCATGCCAACTTTTGCCATGGGTATTGCAGAAAAGTATGGAATTTGCGATGAAGGCTACGGTCCTCGTCCAATTCCGGTTGTCGAAGGTGCCCCAGAATTGTCAACGTATCTTGCTGCATCTCTAATCATGCAAGATTTCGACATGACAATTTTGAACGTGCTCGATGTTGATCACGGCCTTACTGTTCCGATGTCGCTCATGTTTGGCACGCCAGACAAGTGGCCGACCAAAATCATTCCTTTGCCGGTTAACGTTGTGATGAACCCGCAGCCTTCTGGCGAGCGTTGCCTTTCACTCGGTAAGGCAATCCGCAAGGCGGTCGAGGCTTACGACGAAGATCTTAAAGTTCAGGTCTGGGGAACCGGTGGAATGAGTCACCAGATTCAGGGTGCACGTGCCGGTTTAGTCAATGCTCCATGGGATAAAAAATTCATGGACGATTTAGTGAACGATCCAGAAAACCTTCAGTACAAACCACATCTCGAATATATGATTGAGGCCGGATCTGAAGGTGTCGAACTAATCATGTGGCTCATAATGCGCGGAGCCATGGGCGATAAAGTCGATGAGGTTTACCGTTTCTACCACGTGCCAGCTTCTAACACAGCAGTCGGCCACATGATCATGACTCCAAAGGAATAATCAATGACAGTAAATCTTGCAGTAGTCGGCCTGGGGGCATTCGGAATTAAGCACCTGGATGCGCTTACCCAAATACCTGATGCAACAATTCAGTACGTTGCCCACAGCAAGATGGACATCGCAGAAGAAGTCGCCGGTAAGTACGGCGCTAAACGCGCCTTCACCGACTACGCGGAGCTACTGGCACAACCAGATCTAGATGGTGTCATCTTGGCCACTCCGACCCAGATGCACCTTGCCGGGACCTTGCAGGCACTCGAGGCAGGCAAGAACGTGCAGGTTGAAATCCCAATGGCAGACAACCTGGCCGGGGTGCAGCAGATTGTTGACCTTCAGGCTAAGACCGGCTTGGTTGCGATGGCAGGACACACCCGTCGATTCAATCCTTCGCACCAATACGTTCACAACAAAATTCAGGCAGGCGAGTTCAATATTCAGCAGATGGATGTGCAGACTTACTTCTTCCGTCGCACGAATATGAATGCTCTTGGCAAGCCTCGTTCCTGGACAGACCACTTGCTTTGGCACCACGCTGCTCACACCGTTGATTTGTTTCAATATCAGACCGGTGAGAACGTCGTAAAGGCAAATGCCATTCAAGGACCAAAGCATCCAGAGCTCGGTATCGCCATGGATATGTCGATTCAGTTGCAGAGCGAAAATGGAAAGATTTGCACACTGTCGCTTTCATTCAATAACGACGGACCGCTCGGAACCTTCTTCCGTTACATCGGCGATACGGCCACTTACATCGCACGATACGACGACCTAGTCAACGGTAAAGAAGAGCCAATTGATGTTTCCAAGGTTGATGTTTCGATGAATGGCATTGAACTGCAAGATCGTGAATTTGTTGCAGCAATCAAAGAAGGTCGAGAGCCAAACGCGAGCGTTGCTAAAGTGCTGCCTTGTTACCAAGTTCTCGACAAACTAGCTGCGCAACTCGAATACTAGTTTTGTTTAGTTTCGGCAAAAGGAATTCTTTTGCCATGCATAACTTGTGAGAATGTTGCGAGCATGCCGTGCACTGTGGTGCTCTCATAGCCTGCGCCTACCAGGAGGGCTGTGAGGTTAGACATCTCTACAGTGAGCAATTTGGCTTGTTTTTGGGTGGCAGAAACTATCTCCTTGGCAGATTCGGAGTTGATCGCTTCAAATTCACGCTGGGCTTCATCGAATGCCCAATCTTGTATCCCTAGTGACTTAGCCGCCCATAGGTAATCAGCTAGGACAGCTGCAATGCCTTGGCTCAGCATGAAGGAAAGCATTTCGCGAGCCTCAAGGTCTTCGGATTTGTCTGGAACGTTCATATTCAGAGTCTAGGTACCAATTTGTAGAAGCCCGAATTTCTGCTAATGTGAACGCTAACATCACTAACATTCAGAGGCAATGCCGCCTCGATAGGAGTAGCCGTGAACGCGAGCAAAGGCGAAATCTGGTTTCTAACCGGCACCCAGAATCTATACGGCGAGGAAACACTGCAGCAGGTGGCTGAGCAATCACAGCAGGTCGTTGAGCAGATCAAGGCTGGTGCTTCTGCTCCGGTGGAATACGTTTGGAAACCAGTGCTCAAGACTCCAGAGCAAATCAAAGAAGTGCTGCTCGAGGCATCGCGCGATGCAAACTGTATTGGTGTCATCACCTGGATGCATACTTTCTCACCGGCCAAAATGTGGATAAACGGCTTAAATGTCTTAACCAAGCCACTGCTTCACCTGCACACTCAAGCCGGACAGTCACTTCCTTGGGCAACCATCGACATGGACTTCATGAATCTAAATCAAGCGGCACATGGCGATCGTGAATATGCTCACCTTGTCACTCGCATGGGCATCGCACGCAAAATCGTGGTTGGCTTCCCATCCGAGAAATCTGTTTGTGACCGAATCACAAATTGGGCATACGCGGCCATCGGCTGGCATGCATCTCAAAATCTCAAGGTTGCTCGATTTGGTGACAATATGCGTTACGTCGCTGTCACCGATGGCAACAAAGTTTCAGTTCAAATGAAACTTGGAATTTCGATTGAGCAACTTGGTGTAAATACACTTTGTGAGGCAGTCGAAAAAGTTTCTGATGAGGCTGCCGAAAAACTGACCGAAGTTTACGAGCGTGAGTATGACGTCGTGCCAGAACTGCGTAAAGGTGGCGCTCAGTATGAGTCGTTGGTTTACGGAGCCAAAATCGAAATCGCACTTCGTCAAATTCTCGAAGCCGGAAACTACAACGCCTTCACCTCAAACTTTGAAGATCTCGGAAATCTGCGCCAGCTGCCTGGTCTAGCAGTGCAACGACTAATGGCCGATGGCTATGGTTTCGGTGGCGAGGGCGACTGGAAGACCTCTGCTCTCGGGGCAGTGATGAAGGCCATGACTCCTGCCGGTGGCGGAACTTCGTTTATGGAGGATTACACCTATCACTTCGGCCCCGGCACTCCAAAGGTTTTGGGTGCTCACATGCTTGAGGTTTGCCCAACCATCAGCGGCCAGAAGCCACGAATAGAGATTCACCCGCTTGGCATCGGCGGCAAGGAAGACCCGGTTCGCATGGTTTTCACCGCTAAGCCGGCCGAAGGTCGGGTGGTTTGCCTGGTAGATCTTGGCGAGCGTCTTCGTCTAATTTCCAACGAAATACGGATTGTAGAGCCAAACGAGGACCTTCCTAAGTTGCCTGTTGCTCGGGCCGTTTGGGAACCTAAGCCATCGCTTGCCGAGTCGGCTGAAGCTTGGATGCTTGCCGGCGGAAGCCATCACACGGTGCTGACCAACGCGATTTCCGCCGAAACACTTGAAGATTTTGCACGGATCGCTGGCATTGAGTTGGTCGCGATAAATGAAGAAACCAAGCTAGGACAATTCCGTAAAGAATTGCAGTGGTCAGGTGCCTACTACCGTTTTGCTGAAGGCATCGCCTAATGTTCCACCAACCTCCAAACCAGATTGAAATTCGGGTTGACGGTAATACTGCCCGATTTTCGAGCTTGAGTGCCGCAATTACCTATTTGGAAATCGATGGAGTGGTTGCAATTGCCCAAGTTACACGCGAGGCAATTCTTGAGTCGTTTGCCTCGGTGATTTGTGCACCTTGGCCAAACCGAATTGCAGATGGAATTTGGAATGGCAAGAAATTTCCTGGTAATGATCCGCACGGAAATGCACTTCACGGTTTGGTTTTTGACAAAGATTTTCAGGTTGCGCAACAAAGTGAAAATTCTGTGACTTATGTTTATCGTTTGATGCCTAACGAACTTTATCCATTTGAATTAGAAATTGGTGCGACTTACGTTTTAGCTTCTGATGGTTTGACGGCAACTTTCTTTGCCAGAAATTTAGGTTCTGCTGCAGCGCCGTATGGCGTAGCCGCGCATCCATATTTCAACGTCTTTCCAGAATCAACATTTGAGTTCGCTGCTAAGACACAATCAATCAATAACGAAAAACAGATTCCATTAGGTGTTGAGCCGAATACCAAAGCCCAGGGTGCGCAGGTATTTGGTAAGACAAACCTCGACGATTGCTTTAGCGGTTTGGCTGGCGAAGTCAGAATTAGTCACCCTGACGGCAGTAGGGTCAGCATTTGGCAGGATGACGCCTTCAAGTACCTCATGGTTTACACCGGGCATCACCTGCAGCAATTCGGCTTTCCAAATCCCGGACTTGCCATCGAGCCGCAGACCTGCCCGGCTAATGCCTTCAACACCGGGGAAGACCTAATCTGGCTTAGTCCAGGTGAGCACTGGAGCGCCAACTGGGGTATTACCGCGAAGGGGAGACATGACTGAAAAGTATGTGATCGGCGTGGATTACGGCACACTCTCGGGGCGTGCGGTCGTGGTGCGAGTGAGTGACGGCGAAGCAATCGGATCAGGTGTTTACGATTATCCACACGCGGTCATGGATACCACACTGGCCAGCTCAGGTGCCGCTCTTGGACCAGACTGGGCACTACAAGATGCCAATGACTATGTGGAAGTACTGAAGCATGCGGTGCCAGCAGCTCTGCTTGAAGCAGGAATATCGAGTGCTGATGTAATTGGGATTGCCACTGACTTCACCGCCTGCACCATGGTGCCGGTAATGGCTGACGGCACACCAATGAGCAATATCAGTGAATATAAAAATAATCCGCATGCTTACGTGAAATTGTGGAAGCATCATGCGGCTCAGCCACATGCTGATCGGATTAACGAGTTGGCACGCGCTCGCGGTGAAGATTGGCTCGCTCGTTATGGTGGGCAGATTTCATCGGAGTGGGAACTAGCCAAAGGTTTGCAGCTTCTAGAAGAGGCACCAGAAATTTATAACTCAATGTACAAATTCGTTGAGGCGGCCGACTGGATCATCTGGCAGCTTTGCGGAAACTATGTGCGTAATGCTTGCACCGCAGGTTACAAAGGCAACTTGCAAGATGGCAAATATCCATCCAAGGAATTCTTTGCAGCGCTGAATCCCGGCTTTGAAAATTTCGAAACAAAAATCGCACACCAACTCGGGCAACTTGGCGATGCAGCAGGAACACTCACCGATCAGGCCGCAAACTGGACCGGTCTTCCGGTAGGCATCGCGGTTGCGGTGGGGAACGTTGATGCTCACGTGACCGCGCCCGCTGCCAAAGCCACTGAACCGGGACAGATGGTTGCCATTATGGGAACTTCAACCTGTCACGTGATGAATGGCAATGTGCTTCGGGAAGTGCCAGGTATGTGCGGCGTGGTTGATGGCGGCATTATTTCGGGGTACTTCGGCTACGAGGCGGGGCAATCAGGGGTTGGCGACATATTCGGCTGGTATGTGAATAATCAGGTTCCGGCTAGCTACTTTGAAGCTGCGGCTAATGCCGGAAAATCGATTCACGAGTATTTAACCGACCTATCTGCCCAGCAGCAGGTGGGAGAACACGGATTGATTGCCCTGGATTGGCATTCTGGCAATCGTTCAGTTTTAGTGGATCACGAATTATCTGGCCTGGTGATTGGCAGCACACTAACCACCAAGCCGCAGGACATCTACCGCGCACTTTTGGAGTCCACCGCTTTCGGCGCCAGAAAGATAGTTGAAACTTTTAACGCATCCGGGATTCCGGTTACTGAGTTCATCGTCGCCGGTGGCTTGTTGAAAAACCAATTCTTGATGCAGCTCTATAGTGACGTGCTGAAGCTTCCGATTAGCGTAATTGATTCCGATCAGGGGCCGGCACTCGGAAGTGCAATTCACGCAGCGGTGGCAGCGGGTGCATATGAGAGTGTTGGCGCCGCCGCTGAGGCGATGGGCAGAGTGCTCAAAGGTGTTTACCAGCCAGATTACGAACGTGGAAAACAGTACGACCGGCTCTATGCTGAATATGAAATTCTTCACGACTACTTTGGCCGCGGAGAAAACAATGTGATGAAACGCCTCAAGGCGTTTCGACGTGAGGTTTCCAGTCATGACTAAATTTGCAGCAGAGCGAAAACAACTTTTCGAGTTGCACCAGCAACTTTGGGATGCCGGTCTTGTGGTTTGGAGCGGCGGAAATATTTCTCAGCGGGTTGACAGCGGGTTTTTGATTAAGCCGAGCGGCTTGCTCTACGATCAGCTGACTCCCGAATCTATGGTCCACTGCGATCTGCACGGAAACGTTTTGGCGGGCGAATACGCCCCGTCGAGCGACACCGCGGCTCACGCCTACGTTTATCAAAATATGCCGGATGTTGGTGGCGTAGTGCACACTCACTCGAATTACGCATCTGGGTTTGCGGCTGCAGAACAGCCGATTCCGTGCGTTCTAACCGCAATTGCAGATGAGTTTGGTGGCGACATACCATTGGGACCGTTTGCCATTATCGGAGACGATTCGATAGGCCGCGGAATCGTTGAGACTCTATCGGGACATCGTTCAAAGGCTGTACTAATGCGCCAGCACGGGGTTTTCACAATCGGAGCAGATGCCAGAGCCGCCCTAAAGGCAGCAATAATGTGCGAAGACGCAGCCAAGTCAGTTTTTATTTCAATGCAGCTTGGCGAGCCAAACCGAATTGCTCAAGACAGCATCGATTCCCTTTACCTGAGATATCAGAATGTCTACGGTCAAAAATAACCGGTAGTTTTTTCTAATGGCAATTAGCAGAAACTCGGAGTCAAAGAATCTCGGTCAAAATCGCGACGATGTGCGAAAGCATAACCTCGCCACTCTGCTGAAAATGATTCACGAAGCTGGCACCATTAGCCGGTCAATGCTAACCACTAAATCTGGACTAAATCGGTCAACCATTTCTGACTTGGTTCAAGAACTCGGTGAGTTGGGCTTAGTCACCGAAGAAGAGTCGAAGGCAGCCTCTGGAGTGGGAAGGCCTAGTCTGCAGGTTACTGCCTCAAACAAAATTGTGGCATTTGCTGTTAACCCAGATATTGATGCGGTAACGGTTGGCATGGTTGGTCTTGCCGGTGAGGTGATTGCGCGCAAGCGCCAACCGCTCAGCGCTCCCGTCAAGCCTGAAAAAGCGGTGCAGGTGGCCGCCAAAATCATCGAGGAATTCCGATCCGAGCTAGCCAGCGATGTGCGCATTGCCGGAATCGGGCTGGCAATTCCTGGTCAAGTGCGCGTAGGCGATGGAGTAGTGAGGCTTGCGCCACATCTAAATTGGGTGGAAATTCCAATTGTTCGCATGATGAGTCAGGCGGCCAATCTTCCAGTTTTTGCCGACAACGATGCTTCAATCGGCTGCAATGCGGAGCACATGTTCGGCAATGGCCGAGGGTTCGACGACATGGTTTATCTCTTTGCTTCAACCGGCGGAATTGGTGGCGGAGTGATAATCGACGGACATCAGCTGCGCGGAGCGGCAGGCTACGGCGGTGAACTTGGGCACGTGAGAATAACTTCAAGTTCCGATCCCGACTACTCCGGTCTGCCAGGAACACTCGAGTCTGAAGTTAGACGAGATGAAATTCTGGATGCAGTAAAACTGTTCGCCGCTACCGACGAAGAACTTCTGCTCGGCTTGACCAACGTCCAAGACGGCAAAGCCATCAAGGTGATTCAAAAACAAATCGACGCACTTGCCATTGCCATTGCAAATTTCCTGAACATTTTCAATCCGCAGATCGTCGTGCTTGGCGGCTTCCTTGCCGGGCTTTTGGCATTTGATTCTGGTCGTCTATTTGAAGGGGTAAAACGCCATTCGTTGACCTCCGCTAATGATCGAGTCTTGATCAGAGAAGGGGCATTGGGCCCAAACCTGCTCATGATTGGCGCTGCCGAGGTGGTATTCAAAGAGTTGCTTAGTAACCCCTCCGGAGCTTATCTTCACCCCGCTAAACCCAAGAAAATAAAGGGCTAGCTACTCGTTCGCCAGCATTTGTGGTTTTAAACAACAAATTCGATAACAAACTAATTACGTTATCTAAGCGTTACCAGAATCACCGGGTTTCAATTTGCAACCATTTGTTGTTTCGGGCAACATAAGTGACAAGCTCATGGAATCCCGTGAGTCTTGCCGTGCCGGGGATACCCGAATCGGAAATAAACCAATTGGAAAGGGATCAAATGAAGAAGTCTTCATTGCTCACCATCACCGCTCTTGCAGCGGTAGCAGTACTTGGTCTTTCAGGCTGTGCAGCAGAAACAGCTGAAGGATCAAAGCGTGCATGTGTAATCCTTCCTGACGCAGACTCAGGTACTCGCTGGGAAGCTGGCGACCGTCCAGCTCTTGAAAAGGGTCTAACCGACGCTGGATTCGAAGCTGACATCCAGAACGCTCAGTCAGACGCTGCAAAGTATGCAACTATCGCCGACGCACAGTTAACTAAGGGCTGTGGCGTTATGGTTCTAGTTGACTACCAGGGTGCAGGTATCGCAGTTGCTGAAAAGGCAAAGGCTCAGGGTGTACCTGTAATCGCTTACGACCGTCCAATCGCTGGCGCTGACTACTACGTATCATTCGACAACTTCACTGTAGGTGCACTGCAGGGTCAGATGATCGTTGATGGTCTAGCTGCCGCTGGCAAGGACATCAAGACCGCAAGCATCATCTACTCATCAGGTGACCCAACCGACGGAAACGCAAAGATGTTCCTTGACGGTGCATTGTCAGTACTTGACGCTGCAGGCGCAAAGGCTGCGTTCACCATGACCGGTACCTGGGATGGCGCAAAGGCTGGAACTCTATTCGAGCAGGCATTCACTGCTGTAAAGGGTAAGGTCGACGCTGTTCTAGCTCCAAACGACAACAACGCAGCTTCAATCATCGCGATCCTAGACAAGAACAAGCTAACTGTTCCTGTTTCAGGTCAGGATGCATCAGTTGCTGGTCTACAGAACGTGCTACTAGGAAAGCAGACCGCTACCGTTTACAAGCCATTCCAGCTTGAGGTAAAGGCAGCCCTAGACGTTATCTCAGCGATTCTTGCTGGTGAGACATACTCAACCGACAAGACCCTAGACGACGGAACTCCATACGTTGCAGTTGACCCAGTATCAGTTGGTGCTGACAAGGTTAAGGACGTAGTAGCAGATGGCAACGCAGCAGCAGCAGACATCTGTACTGCAGCAGTTGCAGAAGCATGTGCTAAGTACGGCGTTCAGTAAAAAATCTGCTTCTCTATAGAAGCTAAAAGTCTGGGGGTCGATCTTCGGATCGGCCCCCAGATTTCGCACCAAACGAATTAAAACAAAACTTAGAAATCAGGAGTTTGCTAATGAGCAACCCGCTAATTGAGCTTTCCGGAATCAAGAAGAGTTTCGGTCCAGTAGACGTACTCAAGGGGGTCGACCTAAAGGTTTACCCTGGTCGGGTAACTGCATTGGTTGGCGACAACGGTGCCGGTAAATCAACGCTGATCAAGGGAATCGCCGGCGTTCAGCCTTACGACGATGGAGTCGTCAAATTTGAGGGTGAAGAAGTCAATCTGCACACCCCCAGAATCTCATCTGCGCTCGGTATCGAGGTGGTTTACCAAGACCTCGCACTTTGCGAGAACTTAGACATTGTGCAGAACATGTTCCTTGGGCGCGAAGAGATGTCGCAGGGCACACTCAACGAGGCAGACATGGAATTCGCAGCGGCTAAGGCCTTGCAAAGCCTCTCGGTTAGGACCGTAAAGTCGCTGCGTCAAAAAGTTTCATCCCTCTCCGGTGGACAGCGTCAAACCGTAGCAATTTCTCGCACGGTTTTGCGAGACGCCAAACTCGTGATTCTTGACGAACCAACCGCGGCTCTAGGTGTGGCACAGACCGAACAGGTGCTCAACCTGGTTCGCCGCTTGGCCGACAAAGGCCTTGCCGTGATCATGATTAGTCACAACCTCCAGGATGTATTCCAGGTTGCTGATGACATTGCGGTTTTGTATCTGGGCAACATGGTTGCGCAGCTGGAGACCAAGAAGACCACACATAACGACGTAATCGGATACATCACCGGCCTAAAGAGTCAGAAAGAAGGCAAGTAATGTCTGACCAAATCACAATCAAAACCGGTCAAGAGGGTTCAGCCCTCGACCAAATCAAGTCTTATGGTTCGAAATTTCGCAGTGGCGAAATGGGCGCTGTGCCGGCAATCGCGGCACTAATCCTGCTACTTCTAATTTTCAATTTTGTTTCGCCCTACTTCTTGACCACAATCAACATCGCAAACCTATTCGTGCAGTCGGCAACGTTGATGATGCTTTCTGCGGCGTTGGTGTTTGTCATCATGTTGGGTGAAATTGACTTATCTGCGGGTGTTACCGCCGGAACCGGAATGGCAATTTTCGTTAAGCTAAACCAGTTAGGTTGGTCGTGGCCACTCACACTGACTCTTGCCTTTGTGCTTGCTCTGCTTACCGGATGGTTCCTCGGATTCTTCGTGGCGAAAATCGGAGTCCCATCTTTCGTGATTTCACTTGCTTTGTATCTGGCCTTCCCTGGAGTCATGTTAATCATCCTCGGTGAGGGTGGAGTGCTTCGCCTCGAAGTTCCAGAAATCACCGCGATCATGAATACCAACCTGCCAACCTGGGGTGGCTGGGTAATGCTCGGCGTCTGTCTACTTTTGACTTTTGCCATGGGCTACTGGGATCGGGCTCGACGTCTAAAGGCTGGCCTCCCAGCCCGACCACTTTCGCTACTGGGTATGAAAGTTGCTGCCCTTGCACTACTTGGCGGTGGCGGTGTCTACCTGCTAAACCTTCCTCGCAGTTTGAACCCGTTGTTCCCGGTTGAGGGTGTTCCAACTGTCATTCCGATTGCATTGACCATTTTGTTCATAGGCACCTTCGTGCTTGACCGCACCAAGTTTGGTCGCTACATGTACGCGGTTGGAGGAAACCCGGAGGCGGCGCGTCGTGCCGGTATTAAGGTTGCCAAGATCCGCATTTATGCCTTCATGATCTGTTCATTCTTGGCAATGATTTCTGGAGTTTTCAACGTTTCGCGTATTGGAAACGTTGAATCTTCTGCCGGCCGCGCCATCGTCCTTTCTGGTGTGGCGGCAGCAGTTGTTGGTGGAGTCAGTTTGTTCGGTGGTCGTGGTCGTTTGGTTCACGCTGCTATCGGTGCTTTCGTGATTTCGATCATCGACAATGGCCTAGGTCTTATCGGCATTCCGGCTGGTGTTTCATTCATCGTGACCGGAGTGGTTTTGACCGTGGCTGCTACCGTAGACGCGCTCTCGCGTAAACGCAGTGGTGGCTCGTTGACTCGAACCTAAATCAAACAACTAAAACACCCTCTCTCGAAAGTGAGAATTTCATGAAATTTACCAATGGATTCTGGCTACTGAGAGAGGGTGTTTATCTTTCTAAAGCTGTTCACCTTCAAAAAGTTGAGTCCGACAATCAAAAATTGAGTTTGCTTTACGCAACCAAAAAAGTAGAGCATCGTGGTCACACTCTAAATATCGGCACTGTAGGTGTGGAAGTAGATTCGCCGCTTCATGATGTGATTAGGTTGAAAGTCACCCATCTCAAAGGCGAAAAGCAGCCGCTAAAGTTCAGTCTGAATGAAGAAAAGCCATCGGTACAAATCGCACAGACATCATTCACCTCTGGAAATTTGACCGCCAAGTTTTCTCAAGATTTTGGCATTGAATGGTTCGGACATGGCACTAAATTTGCAAGCCAAGACGAAAAGGGTCTCTTTTATGCTGCGGCCCCAGAGGGGAACTTCATCGCGGCCCAGATGCCAATTGGGGTTGGCGAGCAGATTTACGGTCTGGGCGAGCGCTTCACTGCCTTTGTAAAAAATGGGCAGACAGTTGACATATGGAACGAAGACCCCGGCACCAACACCGATCAGGCCTACAAGAATATTCCCTTCTATCTGAGCAACCGTGGTTATGGAGTCTTTGTAAACCACACTGGCCGAGTTTCGTTTGAGGTTGGCAGTGAAACTGTAAATAAAGTGCAATTTTCTGTGGCCGGGGAAGAGCTCGAGTATTTAGTGATCTACGGCCCAACCCCCAAAGAGATTCTCACTAAATACACGGCTCTCACCGGCAGAGCACCGCTACTTCCAGAATGGTCTTTCGGGCTTTGGCTCAGCACCTCGTTTGTCACTGATTACGACGAAAAGACGGTCAGCGCTTTCATTCAAGAAATGAAAGAGCGCGATATTCCGCTAAGCGTTTTTCATTTTGATTGCTTCTGGATGCGTGAGTACCAGTGGTGCGATTTCGAGTGGGACCCGAGAGTTTTCCCGGACCCTAAGGGAATGCTCAAGCGACTCAAGCAAGACGGTCTAAAAATCAGTCTTTGGATTAATCCATACATTGGGCAGGCATCCCCGCTTTTTGAGGAAGCCAAAAAACTGGGCTATCTATTGAAGCGCGCTGATGGCTCGGTTTGGCAGTGGGATCTTTGGCAGGCCGGTAATGCGATTGTGGACTTTACCAATGCGGGGGCGCGGGAATGGTTCAAATCAAAACTTCGTCCGCTGCTAGAGATGGGAGTGGACTGCTTCAAAACCGACTTCGGAGAGCGTATTCCCACCGACGTGGTTTACCACGATGGCAGTGATCCGGAACAAATGCACAACCTATACACCTTGCTTTATAACCAGACCGTTTGGGATGTACTCAAAGAGTTCAAAAAAGAAGACGCTATCGTCTTTGCGCGGAGTGCCACTGTCGGTGGGCAAACCATGCCGGTGCACTGGGGTGGGGATAACAGCAGCAAGTTCGAGTCAATGGCGGAATCACTTCGCGGAGGTTTGAGCCTCGGCCTAAGCGGGTTTGGTTACTGGAGTCACGACATCGGTGGATTCGAGGGCAATCCCGATCCGGCAGTATTTAAACGTTGGGTGGCATTCGGGTTACTGAGTTCCCACTCACGACTGCACGGCAATGAATCTGTGCGAGTACCGTGGGCCTTCGATGAAGAGGCAGTAGACGTAACTCGTAAATTCACCAAACTAAAGCAGAGTTTGATGCCTTACCTAATGGAAACGGCAAAAGAGGTTGCTAATACTGGAGTGCCGATGATGAGACCGATGCTTCTAGAGTTTCCGGATGATCGCGCGTGTCAAAATCTCGATCAGCAATACATGCTTGGACCTGCTCTCTTGGTGGCTCCGGTGTTTAATGCCGAAGGCAGCGTTGAGTTTTATCTACCGTCCGGAAGCTGGACCAATTACTTCACAAAGCAAGTGGTCGAAGGTGGTCGTTGGGTGTCCGAGGTGCACGGTTTCGATTCGCTTCCTTTGTACATTCGAGAAGGTTTTTCGATCAACTGAAATAGACTCGTTCTATGAACGAATTATTCTTCGCTGCAGCTTCTAGCGGAGAAGTGAGTCTGACAATTCTCGAAATTGGTGCGGTATTCGTTCTGCTGGGGTTCCTCAGTTTTATTGCCTTTCGCCTAAAAATTTCCAATGCGGCACTTTTTCTCTTGGTTGGTTTAGCCTTTGGTCGTGGTGGAGCAATCCCACTCGATGTAAGTGAAGACTTTCTCAACGTCGGGGCAAGCATCGGCGCAATCATGTTGTTGCTTACCTTGGGTTTCGAGTACTCGGCAGCCGAGCTGGTAGACAGCATGAAAAAGCGCTGGCACGCGGGATTGCTCGATGTAGCCCTGAATGCACTACCCGCCGCTCTGATTGCTTTGCTGTTTGGTTTCGGTTGGCTAGGGGCACTCGTTTTTGCCGGAATTATGTTTGTATCTTCTTCTGGAATCGCGAGTCAGTTGATTAGGGAGACCGGCTGGGCCAAATCGAGAGTTGCCAGTAGAGCCACAGGGATTTTGGTCTTTGAAGACATACTGCTGGCTCCCTACTTGCCGATTCTGGCATCGGCTGCCCTCGGCTTAGGTGCGGTTACCGGACTAATCTCGACCGCTGTAGCCCTTACTATTACCTCGCTGATTTTTTTGATTTCCCGAGGGCGTGAGATTACCGGACTCCGAGCTTTAGCTCACAACGATTCGAGCGTTCTACTTCTGCTGGTTTTTGGCGGGGCTCTAGCCGTGGCTGGTTTTGCCGACATGGTCGGCTTCTCGGGAGCAATCGCAGCCTTCTTGCTTGGCCTTTTGCTCACCGGTGAGGTAGCAGAATCACTGCGTCACCGATTTGCTCCGCTGCGCGAAATATTCTCTGCAATTTTCTTTTTGTTCTTTGGTTTGAGCGTGTCTGCTCAAGATTTGCTTCAGGTTCTTCCCATCGCCGCAATTTTTTCCGCGGTTGGCATTGCCGGGAAATTTGCTCTTGGCTGGTGGCTTGGTAGGGACCTTTCCGACAACATGAGCTGGAAACGAATCGGTGCATTTCTTGCATCACGAGGAGAGTTCTCAATGATTATTGCTAGCACGGTTGCAATCAGTGGAGCAATTGCCGGAATCAAAGAAATAACTCTGGGGATTGTATTAATTACGACTTTCAGTGCAACTTTGGCTATGCGTGCACTTCGAAGCAAATTTGATCGCTAACCCCTGGCCATTTTGTTAATCATGCTCGGGAAAACAATTCCGTGCATCGGCCAGACAGTCCACCAGTAAAGGTGTCCAAGCAAACCCTTAGGTGCGTAAATCGCGACCTGAGTAATGACACAGCCTTGACCCTCGGGTTCAATTCCGAATTCTAGCCAGGCCAGCCCAGGCATCTTCATTTCTGCCCGTAAACGAAGAACTTTATTCTTTTCAAGATGCTCCACTCTCCAGAAATCGAGTGCGTCACCGACTTGAAGAAAATTCGGATCCCTTCTTCCCCTTCTCAGACCCACTCCACCGAATAACTTGTCGACTAAACCTCGAACTTCCCAGGCCCAGGTGGCTGTCGAATAGCCATTTTCTCCGCCAATCGATTCGATGCGCGCCCATACCGTCTCTGCCGAATCGGTGCTGTGTCGGATGCGGACATCCTTGTAAAGCGTGCCACCGGCCCAATCTGGATCGGTTGGTAGTGGTTCTGACGGTGTGCCCGGAACCGAGGCATCACTCCAGCGGGTATCCACCTTGGCGTCTTTAATTTTGACCAGGGCTAATTTAACAGCGGTATCAAATGGGGTCAGGCCGCTTTTTGGGTCTGGAACCAGATTGCGAATCTCTGATGGAGAAGCGACAACTTCATTTTTCAGGCTTGAAACCAAACGCTTGGCAAGCGTATACGGGACCGGAGTGACCAGCCCAACCCATCCACTCGATAGCTTTGGGGTCATCACCGGCACGGGAATGATAATTCTTTTGCGAAGTCCTGCCGCCGCCGCATATCGCTGCATCATCTCTTTGTAACTGAAGACATCTGGGCCACCGATATCAAACGCTCCGGTGATCTTAGGGTCTATCGCAGCAGCACCAATAAGGTAGCGCAAAACATCACGCACGGCTATTGGCTGAATTCGAACATTGAGCCATTTCGGAGTGATCATAAATGGAAGGCGCTCGGTAAGGTAGCGCAGCATCTCAAATGATGCTGAACCAGAACCAATTACAACACCCGCCCTCAATTCAATTGTTGGCACTCCAGAATTACGAAGAATTTCTCCAGTGTCGGCTCTAGATTTCAGGTGAGGTGAAAGTTCCGTATCTTCGGAAATAATTCCACCCAGATAAACAATTCGTTTAACCTTTTGTTCTTTTGCCGCTGCCGAAAAAATCCTCGCTAACTTTGCCTCTTTAGACTCAAAGTCATCTTTTGCCATTAGGGCATGCAACAAATAAAAAGCAACGTCAACTTTTTCTAAACTTTTTGATACAGCAGCAGGGTCGTTGGCATCGCCTTCAAATACTTCAACCGACGCAAGCCAAGATTGATACTTAAGCCGTTCAGCATTTCTAGCCAAAACACGCACCCGATAGCCGGCGGTGAGAAGCTCTGGAATTAACCGACCGCCAATGTATCCCGTGGCTCCGGTAACTAAGGCAAGCGGTTTTCCTCGGGTCTTGATCAATTTAAGACCTTCGCTGATCTCACTCTGCGTCATAGACTCAGACTACCCCTGAGTGCTAGTGGGAGTAGTGGTGCAAAAAATAGGTAAGGCGGCTGCAATTGCCGCCGTCATCGGACCAATTCAATCCGTAGCCGGTTGGACAATCTCTGGATTGCTTAGGGGAGACGATTACGACCCGATAAGGCAGCCGATAAGTGATCTTGCGGCTCTAGATTCATCAGTGTTCTGGCTCCAGTCGTCATTCTTCATTTTCGGTGCTTCTCTTTGGCTGGTTGCCGCGTTCTCGGCAAAGGCCTTTTCAATGCCAGGTCGAGTGGCACTTTTCGTTTCAGCTATAGCCACCGTGGGGCTAACTATTTTTCCAACTCCTAGTCAAACAAGCTCATCCGAAATACACCGCTTTTTTGCCATTGTTCAGTTCGTCTTGATGACAGCTTTTCCGCTGCTGGCCATGAGATTCGATCGGCGCTACCACTGGTTGATTCGTCCGATAGCAGCGATATGCGCGACAATTTTGCTTACCGCAATCGCACTTTGGTTTTTGGCAGTGTGGACCGACCCGAACGCAACCAATGTTGGATTAGTGGAACGTGTTATTGCGGTGGCTCAGACTCTCTATTTGAGCGGAGTCGTCTTGGTTATATATCGATGGCAGCAAAGCCATGCTCGGCTAAGGTAATGGAATGACAAATCTTCAACGACCAGAACTAGAGCCAATGCTCGAGCCAGCTCCAACTACTCTCACCATGAAAGACGACATCATCGGAACCGGAGTAGCTGCTCCAGCTGGTTCGGTGGTAAAAGTGCACTACCTTGGTGTCGACTACGAAACTGGCGAAGAATTTGATTCTTCGTGGAGCCGTGAGCAACCGATTGAATTTCCGCTCGGCCGATTAATTAAGGGCTGGCAGGAAGGCATTCCTGGAATGCAAGTTGGTGGACGCCGCACTCTAATTTGCCCACCAGAGTATGCCTACGGACCTATTGGTGGGGGGCATCGACTCTCGGGCCGCACACTGGTGTTCGTGATCGACTTGCTTGGTGTGGTTTAGCTCTCCTACCAGAGCGCCACATTTAGCTAGAGGTAGAGGTCGAGTCTGGAAGAAATCAATTTCTTCAGTGAGCTCACATTTCCCGAAATCGTGCTTAATTCTGCCGAATCGATAAACATCGAAATCGACTCGTCTGGGTATTCAAGCAGTATGCAAGGCTCACGCCCTTGAGAAGCTTTATGCTCTCGTTCGTTACGTTCGTTCATGTGGAGCATGCGAACGGCGATTTTGTGTTCCTCTAAAAGGTGAAGCTCTAGGGCCCTGAATGAAGATTTTTTCTTAATTGGTGAATGTGATATCGAGCATAAGCTGCAACTTCTTATGCCAACTAAATGCCCGAAAAAATAGCTGAGCTCACCCCGTATTCCGCCATCGGCTTTGTAAATACCAATCAGAGTGCCGCGGATGTCAGTCATGAATTATGTAACAGAAAATCTCGCGTTTTAGTTCCCGAGAACCTAAAAACACCCCCGATCAAAGACCGAGGGTGTTTTAGTTGTAGGCCCCGTCGGGATCGAACCGACGACCCACGGATTAAAAGTCCGTTGCTCTAACCAACTGAGCTAGAGGCCCAACCGCTGCCTTGCGACAACGCCTATCAGTCTAACAAGTTAGGGCTAGATGGCGTTAGCCGAGGCTATAGCTCCGTAGGTGTATGAGCTTGGCTTTCGGGTGCGTTTCATGGTTTTACGGTCGACTTCACAAAGGCCAAACTTGGGTCCGTAACCGAATATCCACTCGAAGTTATCAAGGAACGACCAGTGCGTGTAACCCCACACCGGCACGCCTTTTTCAATTGTTGCTAACAAGTGCTTTAGCGATTCGGTGATAATCCATTCCCGATCTTTGTCGTCCTCGGAGTTCACTCCGTGCTCGGTGACCATAATTGGTTTTCCAGTGATTGAGTGAGCATATTCAACGCAATTGGCCAGCGATGTGGCATCAAGCAAGTTGCCAAATCCTGTTTTACGAGCACCTTCTGGAGCCGGAATTGGGCCATTCCCGTCGTAAACAAGCCTTTCGTAGTTCTGCACCCCCATGAAGTCATCGTGCTTAGCCAGGCGCAACCATGGGCCGTAAACAAATTCTCGCTTCGCATCTCTCGCAGTTGGATCGGTTTCGGGGGTTTCCAAAACGTCATCTAACATCGCGATGCTAAGTCCTACCGGCTTATCCGGAAGCACCGCTTTGATTGCTTTAACGGCAGCAACATGTCCGAGTTCCATCGCTTTTCCATAAGGTATGTAATCTTCTTCAAGCATCACGTTGGAACAGCGGTAAGTTTCTACTCCAGCTTTTTCCGCCGCGCCATTGAGCGTGCGAGCGTTGGCCTCTGCAACAAAGGCTGGCAGATTAAACGTGCTGAGCAGTTGCGAAATGTTGGGCTCATTAAACGTGATGATGTAGTCAACTTTGCTTCCGAGACGTCGAGCTACTTCGGCGCAGTACCTTGCAAAGATTTCTGGGGCTTGAGGATTTAGCCAACCCGCTTTTGCCGCAAACCAGTGAGGCGATGCAAAGTGGTTCATGGTGAGGTTTACCTTGAGTCCACGTGCAATACAGCCGTCAAGAATCGCTTCGTAGTGTGCAAATTCTTTGTCGTCAAAACTGTCTTCGGTTGGTTGAATTCGCGCCCATTCGATACTCATTCGGTAGGTGTTTACGCCAATGGCTTTGACTATGTCTAAGTCTTCTGCCCAGCGGTTATATGAATCGCAGGCAATTCCAGATGGTTCCTGAAATACGGTGTCCGGAAGGTGTTCACAGAACCAGAGATCACTCTGAGTGTTGAATCCCTCAATTTGGTGACCTGCTGCTGCCACGCCCCAGATGAAATCTTGCGGAAATTGCTTGCTCAATTATGCTCCTTTGCCTGTGATTTCAGACTAGCCAGTGACCTAATGAACTTTTCGAGTTATAAGTAATCAGATACGTGGTAACGACTGCCTTGTAGCCAGTATCTTTGGAGAGATATGAACTCGAATAACCTATTTCCCCTGCGAGCCGACGGCACGGCCGTGATAATCGACCTATCCACAGGTTCGCCATCAATTTTGCACTGGGGAGCAGATCTTGGCGAAATTCACTCATCGCTTGACCTGCTAAAAGCTGTGGCTGAGCCGGTACCACACGCGGATCTTGATGCACCGATAAAGCCTGGTCTGTGGCGTGAGAATTCGATGGGATTTCTTGGTAGGCCAGCATTGATTGGGCATCGAGCTGGGCTGGATTGGTCAACCAAGTTTGAAATAGTCGACACCAATCACTCGGGTAACAGACTAACTGTTACGGCTGAGGACAAAGCAGCGGGCCTTAGGCTAGCTGCCACTTTTGAACTTAATCAATTTGGAATACTCATCATTTCTCAAAGCATCACCAATATCGGGGATACCAATTTTGAAGTGGCGGAATTTAATACCTGGCTTCCGCTACCGGAGCGCGTCAGCGAAAGCCTTGATTACACGGGTGCCTGGATTAAAGAACGTCAACCTCAGCGACGCGAAATTCAAACTGGAACCTGGGCTCGTGAAGTGCGCGAAGGGCGCAGTAGTCACGACTACACAATTGCTCAGCTAGCAATGACTAGCGGTGCAAACTATCAGCAAGGTGAAGTTTGGTCGATCGGATTACTTTGGAGCGGTAATTCGCGCCATCTAATCGAGCGGCAACCAACCGGTCGTACAGCAATCGCAGCGGGGGAATTGTTGTTGCCTGGCGAGATTATTCTGAGGCCCGGTGAATCATATTCAATCCCTTTGGTGGCGGCAGCTTACTCAATGGATGGCATCGATGGAATTACCGACCGACACTACCGTTGGTTGCGTTCTAGGGCCAATCATCCAACCAGAATCAAGCCACGCCCGCTGACCCTGAACGTTTGGGAGGCGGTGTACTTTAATCACAATTTGCAAAAACTCACCGAACTTGCCGATGTTGCTAAGACAGTAGGAGTTGAACGTTTTGTTTTAGATGACGGGTGGTTTGGGTCTCGCCGGGATGACACATCTGGCCTAGGAGACTGGGTGGTATCCCAAGACGTCTGGCCAAATGGACTCAAGCCATTATCAGATGTGCTCGAGTCCAGGGGAATCGAATTCGGGCTTTGGTTTGAGGGCGAAATGATTCAGGTGGACTCGGACCTCTACCGGGCCCATCCAGAGTGGACGATGCACGTGGCCGACCGTTTGCCGCCGGAGGGGCGCTTCCAGCAGGTCCTTGACCTAACCCACCCTGGCGCTTATCAGCACGTCCTTGACCAAGTGACCGCGGTTCTGTCGTCTTGCAAGATTTCCTACATCAAGTGGGACCATAACCGCACATTGGTAGAACCCGGTCACCTAGGACGTGCTGCAGTCCGTGATCAAACCCTGGCTATTTATCGATTATTTGATGAATTGAAGGAACGTTTTCCAGGTTTGGAGATTGAGTCATGTTCGTCAGGGGGCGGTCGTATTGACCTCGGGATGGTTATGCATTCGGATCGTTTCTGGACTTCAGATTGCAACGATGCTCTGGAGCGACAGTATATCCAGCGTTACACCCAAACAGTTATTCCGCCAGAATTGCTGGGCTCGCACATCGGCCCAACAACAGCGCACACTACGCACCGCACTCACTCGCTTTCATTCCGAGCCATAACGGCTTTATTCGGTCACGCTGGTATCGAATGGGATATCACTGGTTGCACAAACGAAGAGATATCCACTTTGAAATCTTGGGCTGATTACTACAAAAACAATCGTGACCTTTTGCACAGTGGAAAAATGATTCGTGTGGATCAGCCAAATGATGCCGCATTTGTGCATGGAGTTGTCGCTCAGGATAAATCGAAAGCAATTTTCGCTTACGCAGCACTCAAAGCTACCGCAGGAAGTTTGCCCAACACGCTTCAACTGCTCGGACTTGATGCAAATGCAAACTACCTGGTGAAGTTAGTCGAACCGGCCGGTGCGCCAATATGGATAGGGCGCAAGGCTCCACAATGGTTCGAAGGTGTAACCCTGACTGGGTCTGCACTGGCTAACGTAGGACTAAAGACTCCGGTGCTGGCTCCAGAGCAAGCGTTCCTTGTCGAAGCGGTGCGAGTTTAGGCAAAATGGGTTTGGGCGAGCGGATCGCCTTTTTTCGTGGGCCACTCCACAACCACCATCGCAGCCAACATAATTAGTCCGCCGGCAATTGTTTTGGCGCTAAGCACTTCTTGCCCAGCGGCCACGGAAATGGCGGCCGCCCAAACAATTTCGGTGGTCAGAATTATGGCGACTCTTGAGGCGTCCATGAGCGATTGCGCCCAGGTTTGTACAAAAAAGGCCACGGCCGTGGCAAGAACGGCAGTGAATATAACCGCAAACCAAACATCCCAATTGGTTGGCGCTTGATAACTTCCGTCATTTAGCAGAGCACCAATCCAGTTAATGATGGCCATGGTGCCCAATTGTAAAACCGTGAGCGCGTAAACATTTTTACCAGGTGACCAAGATCCGAGAGCCACAATGTGTGCGGCGAAGAATACGGCACAGGCGATTCCCCAAATTTGCCCAGCTTCAATCGTCAGGCCATTTATGGAAAGTAGGCCGAGTCCAATTACTGCAAGCAACACTCCAAGTAAAACTCGGCGATCTAGTTTCTTTCGAAAGAAAAAGTACGCCAAAACTGGGGTAAGCACAACGTAAAGTCCGGTTAGAAATCCAGTGATTGCTGCGGTGGTGAGCTCAAGGGCAATGGTTTGAGTAATGTAGCCGAGACCCAGCAGCGCCCCCAGAGGCACTCCTCGTTTGATTAAATCCCAGTCAATTTCTCTAAGCACTCTAGGGCGGAATACAACCATTGCAATCGTTGCCAGTGTGAATCGCGATGCCAAAAAATCGTAGAACGGTTGCTGCTCGATTGCCGGTTTCATCAAGACGAAAGCTGCGCCCCAAACTACAGCAACTGCTAGTAGTGCTGGAGCTGCGGCACGCGGGGTTTTCTTCACCGGGTTAGTTTATTCGGCTTTGAGTAAAGACTCTTGAAGTTCTACTGCTACCACTCGAGGCTTCTTGCCACTTCGATTGATGTGTGCCACCAGCATTTGGCCTGGCCGCAAAGAAGTTGCATCGTTTATTTGCTTTCGCAAACTCAGCGGAGCATAGGTAGATAGGGTTTTCAAAATGGTCGGAAGCGATGGCCGGTGGGAACAAAGTACAACTGACTTATTCCGTGTAACAAAATCCTGAATCACATCGCTGGTTCTGCTCGGGCGTTTGGCATTTCCTAACTCGCTAAGTTGGTGTCGCTCAATAACAGTGATTTTCTTCTTGATTGCATAAGGAACTACGGTGTCTTTACAGCGCTTCCAAGGGCTGGTGACCACCTGACGGGGGCCAAAAGCAGCAATCGTTGGAATTAGTGCTTTCGCCTGTTGTTTACCAAATTCATGCAGCGGGCGTTTTCCATCGTCAACAGACTTGCCGCCCTTCCAATCGGATCTAGCCATTGCCTTTGCGTGCCGCAGCACAATCAGGGGCTTGGTTTCCAAGAGATTTGAGTCGTGGAGGGCTACCAGATTATTGAGCGGAACATAATCGAATTCGTAGGTAAGCAGTTTTCGGGCCTGAGCCACCGTTTTCCAGTCGACTTTGGCCACCTCTTCACTGGGTTTGAATTTGCTGCCGGCCAAGGCCTTGTCAGAGACATTTGCGGCCCAGTAGTGCACTTGTTTGTCGCCACCGTTTGGAAGTTTGTAATTGATCTCGGCCAAATGTACGCCGAGAGTTACCTTGAGTCCGGTTTCTTCACGGATTTCGCGCACCGCCGCCTGGGCAATGGTTTCGCCCTTGTCGATTTTGCCTTTCGGCCAACTCCAGTCGTCGTAACGAGCACGGTGGATGATGGCAACCTTTAATTCATTCTTTTCAATTCGCCACAGAATTGCGCCGGCTGCAACTACTGGGCTCATCGAGCATTTCGCTTAGCGTGTACGTCTTTCATGATTTGGTCTTGCACATCAATAAGTCGAACTCCACCTTCACCAAATTGGTGACGTGACCATTTACCTTCTGAATCCAAATGCCAAGATGACACTTCATCTGACATCGCCAAGTCGAATAAAGCATTTATGTCACGAATGTGGTCTGGTTGTACTAGACGAACTAATGCTTCAACTCGTCTATCTAGATTTCTGTGCATCATGTCTGCAGAACCAATGTAAACAGCAGGATCTCCACCGCCATTGAAGGTGAAGGCACGAGAGTGTTCGAGGTAGCGCCCAAGAACCGAGCGAACTTTTACATTTTCGCTTAGCCCTGGCACTCCCGGTCGAAGTGCACACATTCCTCGCACCAGAATCTCTACCTTTACTCCGGCATTCGATGCTCGGTAAAGGGCATCAATAATTTGTTCGTCTACTAGAGAGTTGACTTTGATGCGGATGCGTGACTCGCGACCCTCTTGCTGGCAAGCAATTTCTCTGTCGATGTGAGCTATCAATCCGTCGCGCACGCCATTTGGCGAAACCAGGAGTGATTTAAAGGTTGCGTCTGGAGCGTATCCAGAAAGTTGGTTGAATAAGCGTGTTAGGTCTTCGCCGACAGCCTCGCGCGCGGTGAGTAGGCCGTAATCTTCATAGAAGCGAGCCGTTTTTGGGTTGTAGTTTCCGGTTCCGATGTGGCAGTAGCGACGCAGCGCGCTGCCTTCCTGACGAATTACCAGTGCCAACTTGCAATGGGTTTTTAGCCCAACGATGCCGTAAACCACATGGACGCCTGCCTGCTCGAGCTTGCGGGCCCAAGAAATATTGGCTTGTTCATCAAATCGAGCCTTGATTTCAACCAGTGCCAGCACCTGCTTGCCTGCCTCGGCGGCATCGATTAGCGCATCGACAATTGGGCTGTCACCGCTGGTGCGGTAGAGAGTCTGCTTGATAGCTAGAACTTGAGGATCGGCTGCGGCTGCCTGTAAGAAAGAAACCACACTGGTGGTGAATGACTCGTATGGGTGGTGCAGCAAAATTTCGCGCTGACGAATCTGAGCGAAGATATCTATTGATTCATCCTCGCCGGCATGAAGGTAGCGGTTCGTGATTACCGGGTGCGGTGGATAACGCAATTCTGGTCGCTTCAAGAATGCGATTTCGCTCAAGCCGGTCAGGTCGAGCGGTGCCGGAAGTTTGTAGACATCCTCATGCGTAATGTCTAGCTCTCGCATCAATAAATCGAGTACCTCTGGATTGATATCATTAGCAACCTCAAGCCTCACCGGCGGACCAAAACGACGACGAAGCAACTCTTTCTCAGGAGCAACGAGCAGGTTTTCACCTTCGTCTTCATCGACATCGAGGTCTTCGTTTCGAGTGACGCGGAAAGTATGGTGTTGCAAAATATCCATGCCAGGAAACAACTGGCCAATAAATTCTCCGATGATATCTTCGAGGCTCACGTATCTGGCATCGTGCACCGAATTATTATTTGGGATTCTCACGAATCGAGGAAGTAGCGGAGGAACCTTTACTCGAGCAAATAGCTCCTTTTCATTTTGCGGATTGCGCACCACAACTGCAAGGTTCAGGGATAATCCGGAAATGTAAGGAAATGGGTGAGCCGGGTCTACCGCGAGCGGGGTAAGCACCGGAAAAATTTGTGCTTGAAAATAAGTGTGAAGCGCAGCTTTTTCGTGATCTTCGAGTTGGTTCCAGCGCACTAGTCGAATGCCGTTGGCCCGCAGGGCTGGCTCAAGTTGCTCGATGAATACCTTGGCGTGACGCTCCTGAAGCCGGTGTGCCTCTTGGCTGATTTGAGTCAACACCTCTGTTGGGCTGTATCCAGAACTTGCGGTCACCGCAAGACCGGTGGCAATGCGGCGCTTTAGTCCAGCCACTCGAACCATGAAAAATTCATCGAGGTTTGAAGCAAAGATGCTCAGAAAGTTGACCCGCTCCAGGAGGTAAAGATTTGGGTCTTCGGCCAGTTCGAGAACGCGTTGGTTGAAGGACAACCAGCTAAGTTCTCTGTCTAGAAAGCGATTGTCCGGAAAGTTATTGGAATTGGCCGGTAGGTCAATCGCCATGGTTTCATCAGACATAGGTTCAAGTTTGCCACGAATGGCTAACTCTGGGGAAACTACTTATTAACGGGCGTAGTGGGCTTCGGGTTCCACCAGGAATCGGTAGCCCACGTTGTGAACAGTGCCAATCATTGACTCCAGGTCGCCGAGTTTGGCGCGCAGGCGTCGAATGTGCACGTCTACTGTTCGCGTGCCCCCGAAATAGTCGTAACCCCAAACCTCACTTAACAACTGATCACGGGTAAACACTCTGCCAGGGTTGCCTGCTAGAAACTTGAGTAACGCAAACTCCTTAAAAGTTAGGTCCAGTGGCTTGCCATTTATGCGAGCGGAATAGCTTGCTTCGTCAATAACAATTCCGGTGGCATTGACTTCTTCGGCACTGTGAGCAAATTGTGCTCGAGCTATGTTGAGTCGAATACGCGCATCAATTTCGGCCGGTCCAGCGCTTTCAAGAATTATGTCGTCTGCACCCCATTCGGCCGAGATACCAGCGAGTCCGCCCTCGGTGACAACCACAATCAGCGGTGCAGTTAGTCCAGTAGTTTGCAGAATTTTCGACAAAGACTTTGCAGACGAAAGGTCTTTTCGAGCGTCAAGAAAAATCAGGTCTGAGGGAGGAGCGTTAACTAATGAAGCCGGTTCCGCGGGAATCGTGCGAACGCGATGAGAAAGGAGTCCGAGCGCAGGGAGCATATCACCTTCGGCTGCTGCCGAGAGAATAAGTAACTGTGCCATTTCTCTCCCAAATTGCTATCTCAAGCATAATTGGAGCATGAAGCAGAACTGGCTCGAGATAATCACAATCTGGGCCCTTGTCCTTATTGCTACCGTCGTACTTGTGCTTACTGTCCCTAGGCATGAGTTGCTCGGACCATTTGCGGCGGTATTGGCCGGGGCACTGGCGCTAGTTTCCCTGTTTCAACTATTTAGATCTGAGCCTGCAGGCTTTGTGCGCCGTCTGGCCTACGTAAGTGGCGGAAGTTATCTGATTTTGGTGGCTGCCACTGCCTATGAATGGCTGCAAGGATAAACTTGGACTCATGAAGCTCTCGCTAGAAATTTTCTTTACCGGCCTTTTGGTTCTGGCCTCATTGGCTATCGCCGGACTTTCGGCACTGGTGCTCTACAAGCTCTTCAAGGGTCAAAAGTAGTTGTTCGTTCTTCCAGATGACCTTCCGCTTGAACTAACCCCATTTGCTTTTTTGGTAGGCACCTGGGAGGGCACCGGAGTTATCAGCTTCGATGGAGCAGAGCACGAGTTTAAGCAGCGAGTTGAGTTTTCTCACGACGGCCACAACGTGCTCACCTACGTTTCCTCGGCTCAACTCATGGATGAAAAACAATCTTCACTACCAAGTGAATTGGGTTACTGGCGCTTGGCCCGCAAAATTGAAGCAGCCGATGCCGGTCCGGGTTTATTGCCGGGTGTTGGTGAACTATCAATTCAAACTCGAGAAGATCTCGAAACATTACGTAACTCCGAGGGCGGTTTCGATATTCAAGTTTCAACCTTGCATCCGGGTGGCACCGCGGAGTTATACAACGGAAAAATAAAAGGTGCACGAGTTGATCTGGCCTCATATGCCGGCACCGCCTTCGACGGAGCAAAATACTACCGACACAGCACCAGGCTCTACGGCCTTGTTGAAAATGCTCTGCTTTGGGTTTGGGAAATTGCAATGCCAGGTAGCGACTTGAAGCCGCACGCATCGGCACGACTCGAACGGATTGCTTAATCAGTGAATACCCACTTCGATAATCCGCTAGTAGAACAGCGTGAACTCTTGAACGGTAGCCGCGTTGTACTAATCGACGACAAGTCCGTAATTAAGGTGACCGGTGCAGATCGCCTTACCTGGCTAAACGCGATGCTTTCGCAAAATGTGGCAAACCTCTCTGCAGGGGATAGTGCAGAAGGCTTGTTTCTAGACGCACAGGGCAGAATCGAGCAGAGCGTTCACCTTATCGAAACCGGCGATGAAACTTATTTGATTGTCGCAGCGGAGCATCGAACCAAATTGCTGGGGTGGCTTGACCAAATGATTTTCCGAAGCAAGGTTGCTCTCGAGTCCTCTGATTTCGTGGTGCTTGCAAGTTTCGGAAGTGGTCATTCGAATCTAGTTTGGAAAGACAACTGGAACGATGACCCTACCGGTAGCGTCCGATATGCAGAGCGTAGAGGCGAACCTTGGAATTACTTTGAGTCTCTGCTCAGTCCTGAGACTGCGCAGGAGTTGCTGGCTCAAACCAAACAGGCCGGCAGCCTTGCTCTCGAATCGTTGAGGGTAGCGGCGCATAGACCAGCTCAGCCCAATGAAATAGATGAAAAGACCTTGCCGCACGAACTTGACTGGCTGAGCAGCGCCGTCCACCTATCCAAGGGTTGCTATCGAGGTCAGGAGTCGGTCGCCAAGGTGCACAATCTTGGCCACCCACCAAGGAGGCTGGTGTTGCTTCACCTTGATGGTTCGGGGCACGCGCTCGCGGCTGCCGGAGATGAAGTTTTTGTTAGCGGTACCGATAAATCAATAGGGCGAATAACCAGCATCGGACAACATTTTGAATTGGGCCCGATTGCACTTGCTGTGATAACTCGAAACGTAGATGAAAAAGCCTCTCTCTTTGTGCGTTCGGAATTTGGCGAGATCGCTGCGAATCAGGAAACCATCGTTCCACCAACGGCTGGCATGGCGGCTAACCTTGCTGAGAAGCGCAAAAACTTACTAGGAAGATGAAATGAAAAAACCGCGATTGCACTGGAGTCTTAAAGACTCGGCGCAGCGGGTTATCGAATCGCTTCCTCCCGTTCTGCAAATCATTCTTGCTGCTGTAGCCGCATATTCTTTTTCACATTTCGTGCTTGGGCACGAGGTGCCTCTTCTATCAGTCACCGTGACAATTACCGCTCTGGGATTTACTCGCGATGCTCGACCAAGGCGTGTGGTTGAAACTGCCATCGGTATGATTTTCGGAATTGCGCTCAGCGAAACACTGCTATTGACCTTTGGGCAAGGCATTTGGCAGATGGCCGTGACACTGCTCCTTTCGTTAATGTTGGCACGCTTTATTACCCCGAGCTCAGCATTTGCACTGACTGTCGGCATTCAGTCAATGTTGGTTCACCTGCTTGCGGCACCCACCGGCGGTGTCTTTATGCGAAGTATCGACGGAATCATCGGTGGTATCACCGCTCTTATTTTCACTGCGTTGATTCCACGTAATCCGAGGGGTATGGCCATCAAAGACGCCGACAAACTCTTCGACGCATTTCTTGGGTCAATCCTGGCTCTCAAGCGGGCCCTGATGGAGTCCAACGTGCAGGTGGCAGATGAAGCTCTCAAAGAGGTGCGCAGAACTCAACCGTTGATTGATAACTGGCGAATGTCATTGGACAGCGCAATCTCGATTAGCCGCATTTCTCCTTTCATGCGTAAGTTTCGCGATGATCTCACCGGGCAGGTGCGAATTCTCAGGGGTATGGACTTGGCCATGCGCAACCTGCGAGTTGTGGTGCGCCGCATCGACTTTCTGATTCGAGATGGCCAGAAACGCCCTTACCTAGCCGATTTGCTCGATCAAATCGCGGCCGGCGTATCCGATCTAGCAGAGGGCGTAGACAATCCGACTCTTCGTCATCAAGCCCAGGAAAAGTTCGTGGAAATTATTCACCAGCTCGATCCGAAGCAACATGGCATTGCCAATCAGCTTCAAGAGGCAAGCGTTCTTTTGTTACTTCGACCGATGCTGGTTGACCTGCTCTGTGCCTCTGGTATGAGCGAAGACGACGCCCGGGGCGAGTTGCCAAAAATTTAGTTCGGCGCCACGGCTTTCCAGTCAACGCTGATTTCTCCGAGCCGCCAACGCTTTTGATCTCCAGTGAGTGGCCAGCCTTGATTGCGCAAATCCTTGCAAACCGATATCCACCTTTGCGAAGCGCCAAATACCGCTAGCGAAGAATGGCTCTTCCAGTATTTATCCAGAGCAGAAAGAAAATCAAATATTTTTTCCCCCGGAATGTTTCTGTGAATCAGCACTTTGGGAAGGCGCTCGGCAACCTTGCTTGGCAGATCTAAATTTTTCAATCTGAGTGAAATTGTGAATGAAACTGGCTCGTCGCGATTTAGTGTGACCCAGCTAGAAAGTCTGCCAATTTCGTCACAGGTTCCTTCAATCAAAATGCCATCACTCGATAGTCGTGATTGCATCTGATGCCAGGCAGCGGATACCTCTGATTCGTTATATTGCCTAAGTACGTTATAGGCACGAATTAAATCAGCAGATTCGAATTGAACTGGCAAAGGTGTTTCGAATCCTCCGTGCACGAAGTGCAAGTAATTTGTGGCAAACTCAAGACCTCGCTCAACTCGTTCTCGTTCAATCTCTACTCCAACCACATGGATAGTTGGATTTACTTTTTGTAACCGGCTTAGTAGCTCAACCGCTGTAATTGGAGAAGCACCAAAGCCCAGATCGACCACAACAGCATCTGGTTTTCTAATAATCGGCAGTGAAGCGATGTACCGATCAACTCGGCGAAGGCGATTGGGGTTGGTGGTGCCACGGGTTATTGTTCCGATCGGTTTCTTGGCAGCCACGGCTTCTAACTTATCGCTGACTAATATGAACTCATGACTGCTAAGTACACCTTGATTTTGTTGCGCCACGGAAACAGTGTTTGGAACCAGGAGAACCTCTTTACCGGTTGGGTAGATGTCGACCTGAGCGACCAGGGGCGGGCAGAGGCTAAGCGCGCCGGTGAACTGCTAGCCGAGTCGGGTCTCAAGCCCGACCTGCTCTATACCTCACGCCTAAAGCGAGCAATAAACACTGCCCACATCGCTCTATCTGCCGCCGACCGCTCTTGGATCGACGTAAAGCGAGATTGGCGTTTAAACGAGCGTCACTACGGTGCGCTCCAGGGGAAAGACAAGGCTCAGACACTTGCCGAGTACGGAGCTGATCAATTCCAGATATGGCGACGCAGCTTTGACGTGCCACCTCCGCCGATTGACGATAACGATCAGTACTCACAGGCTCACGACGAGCGCTACGCCGATCTAAAAGAAGTTCCAAAGACTGAATGCCTCAAGGATGTTCTCGAGCGCATGCTTCCTTTCTGGATGAGCGACATTCAGCCCGATCTAAAGTCAGGTAAGACTGTTTTGGTGACCGCTCACGGAAACTCGCTTCGTGCTTTGGTAAAGCACCTGGACGGAATATCGGATGACGATATCGCTGAACTGAATATTCCAACCGGTATTCCACTTGTCTACAAGCTAGATGAGCATTTCAAGCCGCTGGTTAAGGGCGGGGAATACCTTGACCCAGAAGCTGCCGCCGCTGGTGCCGCAGCAGTTGCAGCACAGGGTAAAAAGTAAAACTTCTAAACAAGAAGTTATTCGGTTTCGTTCCACTCTCCGGTGGTTAGGTAAGAAACTTTTGCACTGATGTCTACCACGTGGTCTGCAAAGCGTTCGTGGTAACGCGATGCGAGAGTTACGTCTACCGTGAACATCGCATTTTCTTTCCAGTCGTCTGCCAGCACAACATCGAAGACATGACGGTGAAGTTCATCGACGCGAGCATCTTCGGCCTGAATCTGGCGGGCTTGGTCGACGTCTGTGTTCTTTAGAATTTGTACGCACTTCTTAGCCAGTTCAACATCTAATGAACCCATTTCCTTGAAAGTCGCAGATAGTGTTTCTGGCACAGCTGAGCCAGGGAATCGATAGCGTGCAATAGCAGCAATGTGTCCGGCAAGCGCACCCATGCGTTCAAGTGATGCAGAAATTCTTAGAGCCGATACAAGTATTCTTAGGTCGCGAGCAACCGGTGACTGCTTCGCCAAAATCCGAATCACCAGTTCGTCGAGAGCGAGCGCTTTATTGCCGGTCTGATCGGCAATTGCGATAGCTTCATCGGCTAACTGAACATTTGACTCATTGAAGGCTTTCGTGGCCTTGTCGATGATTCGAACGGTATCTTCGGCCATCTCCACCAGCCGCACCTGAACCTCTTGCAACTGTGTCTGGAATACTTCACGCATGCGGTCACCTCTTGCTAATTCACCTGTCATGAACGCTCGCATCCCTAAGTAAACAAATGCCAAACAAACTTGGAATTTTGGTCGAATTCCGCTTATTTACTGGCTTCTAGCAAAGTTTACTTGGTTAATTCCGCATAGTCTTAAGCCGTGAACAGTGGCAACGGTCAAGTAAAAGCGGTCATTGCAGCCGAGGTGCTCGAGGCGCTCGGTACCGCTGCCGTTGTGGTCAATGAAATTAACCTCATGGTTCAGGCCACTACCAACGCACAGGATTTTGGACTTCTGCAGGATCGCGCTTTATCGGAATTGAAATGGTTAACCTTGGTGGCTGGGGCGGGAAATCTCCGACCCAGCAAATCAGCGGAAGCCCAATTAATTGC
>JACCED010735929.1_pt1 | contig 43289 bp, 40 predicted proteins | sample 7455021 | NCBI WGS metagenome assembly JACCED01 (sample SAMN15323456, study PRJNA562643) | freshwater metagenome | isolation source: river surface water | place: USA:Blue River Watershed | collected 2017-08-19
CCACCAAACAAGAACCGTTGTCTTCGCAAGAGGGCAACGGTTTTTTCTTTGTCGCACACCGCAGCACACTCGTCGCACACCTTTTTGGCTGGCATTGACTTGAGGCGCTGCTGCCGCTTTAAGCCACGCTGTGCTGGCAGCTGGGAGCTTTTGGCGCAGCGGGCTGCGGTATGAAGCAGACGCAGTGCGAGTGGCTGGTGAGCTCTACGATGAAGCCTGCTTTAGGGAGCGTATGGGGCTGGCGCCCACCCGTAAGACAATCAGCCAAATCGCAGCACGGACAGTGGAGGAAATGCGGCCGGATTTGGCAGCGGGTACGGGCAAAAAGATATAAAAGATGGGCCGGCGTACTAAGAGCAGCACCCTGATGACATTTGCCTTTGCCTTCAGCCGTGTCTGTAAGTCGGCTATAGAGGGCGGCTGGCTCAGTTTTTCTGGTGACTCAACAGTCAACGGACTGCAAGCTGTACTACTGAGTCAAACCATGTACTCCGACACCATCCTCATGGCCATCCAGATGCCGGAAATGGACGGCATCACCGCCGCAAGAGCATTCGCGACCACGAAATCGCCTTGCAACAGCGCTCCAGACCGATCCTGGCCCTGACCGCCAATGCCCTGGCCGACGACAAAGCCATCTGCCTGGACGCTGGAATGAACGACTACCTGACCACACCGTTCATGCGTCAGCAGATTCTGGACCTGCTGCGCCACTGGCTGAGCCAGAGCCAAACACCACAGCGCTGACCCCATCACGACCGATCTCTGCTGCCGCAGGCACGAGCGGTAAGGGCACGCGGGCCATTTTGTGCGCCTGAAATTAAGGGATATTGCTTCCTGTTGTTTTTGATATTTAAAGCATTTTTTGATCAATATCGATAGACAGTTGATCATTAATGGGAAATTCAACAATTCCATCTTGCTTGCACGAAGTCGCCATTGAAATGGCGTTTTTGCTTCCTGCACAACCCGACGGGCTCAAGCAAGTTTCGGACTTGCTCGCTCAATGGCTGCGCGAAAGCACCGACACCGCCACGTCTGAAGCATTGGCAAGGTGTATTGCCTTGTGCCAGCAAGGTCTGGCTAGCCAAGAAGGTTTGACGCAGGCCGAGATCGACCACTTGCAAGCCACTGTCGAAAAAGCGGGCCATGCGCATTTCCTGAAACCGGTGTCACCAGCACTGGCCCCAAAGCCGACAGAAAACGCATCGGCTACCGATCAGCGGGAAGAAGCGCTGGTACTGAACCTGGAAGGCAATCTGGAATTCTTCAATGAGTTCTGCAACGAAGGCCGAGACCTGCTGGTGCAAGTCGAGCAAGCGGTACTGGTCCTGGAAGAAAACCCTCGGCACAAAGAAACACTCAACACTGTGTTCAGAGCGTTTCACACCTTGAAAGGCAATGCAGGATTTTTGGGGCTCTCGCCCGTTCAGAACCTGGCTCACCACATCGAGTCAGTCCTCGATGCGGCCCGTCAAGACAAGCTGAACATCCATCGAGAAGTGATTGAACTCATCTTGGCCGGCGCAGATGCACTGCAGCTTTACGTCCAGTCCATCGACAGGCAAGTCCAGGGTGAAGATCGCGGACAGGGCATCGTCGTACCCACGGCGAGTCTGATCGCCAAAGCACAGGCCTTTCTGCATGGCCAAGTCGGCCAGGCCAGCGCGCCAACACCGCCCACAGAGCCCACAGAGCCCACAGCCTCGACCACGGTACCGTCCGAACCGACAGAGCCACCTTCGGTACAGGCAGCCGCAGCGCCTGAGCACGACCCGCCTGCCTCCCACTCCCGGGAAAAAGACGCGCAACCAACCCATCCTCCCGCCCCTGCAAAAGCGACACGCGAGAACGCACTCGCGCACTTCGTCAAGCTGGACACACGAAAACTCGATGCACTGGTTGATCTGGTGGGCGAGCTGGTGATTGCGCAATCCATGGTGGCCCAAAACCCGGCGGTACTGACACAGCAGGACAGGACTCTGGAGCGCCACTTGCGTCAACTCTCGCGCATCACCACAGACCTGCAGCACAACGCCATGTCGCTGCGCATAGTCCCCATCCGCACGGTCATGCAAAAAATGGTGCGCCTGGTGCGCGACCTCTCCGCATCGCAAAACAAGCAAGTCCAGCTTCACCTGAGCGGAGAGGAGACCGAACTGGACCGCAAAATTGTGGAAGAGCTGGCCGACCCCTTGCTGCACATGATGCGCAATGCCATTGACCATGGCATCGAAACCCCAGCCCAACGCCAGGCGCAAGGCAAAAGCGCACAAGGCAACATCCATCTGCAGGCGAGCCACCAGGGCGGCGGCATACTGATCAGCATCCGGGACGATGGCCAAGGTCTGGACCCGAAAAAAATCCTGAACAAAGCCCTGCAACGCGGGCTCATCGCCCCCGAAAGCGAACTCAGCGAAAAAGACATCTACAACCTGATTTTTCTGCCGGGCTTTTCAACCGCCACCGCTGTGACGGAAATTTCGGGGCGTGGCGTGGGCATGGACGTGGTGCGTGGCAGCATCAACAAACTGCGTGGCCGAGTGGACATTGAATCGGTTCAAGGCCAGGGCACCACTTTCAACATTTTTTTGCCTTTGACTCTGGCCATCATCGACGCCATGCTGGTGGGCGTGGGACAGCAACGCTTCATCTTGCCCACACTCACCATCCGCGAATCGTTGCGACCACAAGCGGACATGGTTCATACCGTACAAGGCCAAGGCGAAATCATCAGCGTCCGCGGCAAGCTCATTCCCCTGATCCGCCTGGCTGACAAGCTGGGGCTGCCCAGTCAGGCCCATCACCCCAGCGACGGCATCGTCGTCGTGGTGGACTCAGGCAAACAGCAACGCGCACTCCTGGTCGACAGCCTGATGGGCAAACAGGAAGTCGTCATCAAATCGCTGGGCAACCCCTTCAAGCACCAGCAAGGCATATCCGGTGCTGCCATCCTGGGTGATGGTCATGTGGCCTTGATCGTAGATCCGGACGCCATTGGCCGACTCACATCCATTGCCGATCCGGTCTGCTGAAACCACCCTCAAAACACCTTCCGAACATGACCAATCCGGCTGCCACCACATTGCCTGATGCGGGCAAATACCTCACCTTTGTGCTGCAGCAAGAGCACTACAGCATCCCGGTGCTCCGGGTACGGGAAATCATGCGCCTGTGCCCCATCACCCCCGTGCCCCGCATGCCTGCCTTCATTCAGGGGGTGATCAATTTGCGGGGCAAGATCGTGCCTGTCATCGACCTGCGCGAACGTTTTGGCTTGCCCAAGGCCGTCGACACCGAGCGAGCCTGTGTGGTCGTTGTGCTGGTGGAAAGCCTGCAAGGCGAACCCCAGCTGACTGGAATGGTGGTGGACGCTGTTGAAGAAGTCGCCCACTTTGCGAATGAAGACCTGGAACTGCCGCCTGACTTTGGCACAGACATCGACACCCGCTTCATCACTGGCATGGCCAAAAGCAAAGGCACCGTCAAAACCTTGCTGGACATGCAACGCCTGCTCAATTTTGAGGAGCCGTTGGATCTGCAAGTCCTGGCAACACCTTCTGCCCACTGAATTTCACATCGCACCAAGCACTGGGAGTCCCCGCATGTTGAACCTTAAAAAACTGCTTGTCGGCACTGCAGCACTGTTTCTGGTCAGTTTGATCGGCATTCCGGCTGGCAGTTTCTACTTCACCACGCCGATCAAGATCGGCGGAGAACTCTACCGGCACATAGCCCACCAGAACGACCTGCTGGCGTCCACCATGCCGCCCGACGCCTACATGATCGAAACCCACTACATGGTCACGCACACCATGATCAAGGCGCAAGAGGATCACAGCGCAAAGGCCCTCACCGACAGCAAGGAAGTCCAACGCCTCGTCACCGAAGCGCCCCGCATTCAAAAGGATTACAAGCGTGCGTACGACCGCTTTGTGCGCAACCCATTGACCGAACCCGACCTGATCAAGGATCTGGAGCAATCCGACAAACATCTCCAGCGCTACTTCAACCTGCTCAACAACCGGTTTTTGCCATCGCTCCACAACAGCGACAGTGCCAGCCTCAAGGCTGCGTTTGAGATGATGGTGGAATCCTTTGAGGCACACCGCGATGTGATTGAAGAGTTGCTGCCCAAAATTCGCGCACACATCGCCAATAGCGAAAAAACGGCCGAAGACATCCAGATCAAGGTCATCTGGAGCATTGCCGCCTTTTCGGTCAGCCTGCTCTTGATTGGCCTGATCCTGCTCTTGACCGCTTTTCAGGTCTCCGTTAAACCGTTGATGCAGGTGGCCCGCAAAATCTATGTTGGCACCGAGCAAAGCCGCCGGGCATCGAGCCAGCTCACCGACGCCAGCCAGAAACTCGCCCAGGGCGCCAGCGAACAGGCCGCTGCCATCGAGGAAACCAGTGCCTCGCTGGAAGAAGTCTCCAGCATGATCCACTCCACGGCCAAAAACGCCGAGCAAGCCAAACAACTGGCCACGCAAACCCGCGAAACCGCTCAGGAAGGCGTGCGCAACATGGCCGACATGACCACCGCCATGGACGCCATTGAACGCTCCAGCAGCGACGTGGCCAAAATCGTCAAGAGCATTGACGAAATTGCCTTCCAGACCAACATCCTGGCCCTCAACGCAGCCGTTGAAGCCGCCCGCGCCGGAGAAGCCGGCGCAGGCTTTGCCGTGGTGGCCGACGAAGTGCGCTCACTGGCCCAGCGCAGTGCCACGGCGGCACATGAATCGGCCGAAAAAATCGAGGCTTCCATCCGCAACAGCCGCCTGGGTGCGCTGTCCCTCGAAAAAGTCAAGGACTCGCTGGGCCAGATCGAAGCCAAGATCGGCAAAACCGATACGTTGGTCGCTGAAATCACCCTGGCCGCCCGCGAACAGGCCCAGGGGATCGAGCATGTGAGCGTGGCCATCGAACAAATGAGCAAAGTGGCCCAAGACACCGCCGAAAGCGCCAGCCAGATCGCCCACACGGCCGAGCAGACCCATGAGCAGGCCAAAAATGTGGAAGACCTGGTGGAGCAAGGCATCCAGGTGGTGGGCTTCAGCATGCTGCGCCAATCGTCCACAGGCAAACCCCAGCCCGACGAGCACAAACATTCCGGCAGCGCCAGCCCGTCCGGCAAACTGCAGCCCCTCAATACCTTGGGCACAGCTTCGGGCCACAAGCTTGCGGCCAATGCCACGCTGCCCCCAGCCGAGCACCATTTCAAAGATTTCTGACCGACACCGATGGGCGCAAACGCCGCAGTGGCAGGGCATCCGCCCCCGCAGATGTCTGACCAGGCTTACCAGACCCTGTGCGGTCTCATCCACCAGTACAGCCGCATCCACCTCAACCCCGGCAAGCAGGCCTTGTTGTCCAGTCGGCTGGGCAAACGCCTGCGCGAACTGGGTTTGACTTCCTGGGAAGACTACCTGTCCTGGCTGCAGCACCACAGCGATCAGGAAATCCACACACTGATCGACCTGGTGGCCACCAACCACACCCACTTTTTTCGTGAAGCTGTGCATTTTGAATGGCTGTCAACGCGCCTCCTGGACGACCTCCTGCAGCACAGCCCGACAGCGCGCGAAGGCTTGCACTGCTGGTCGGCGGCCAGCTCCAGTGGCGAAGAAGCCTTCAGCCTGGCCATCGTCCTGAGCGAATACGCCGCACACAGGCCAGGCGGGCTGCGCTGGCACATTGACGCCACAGACATCTCCAGACGCGCCCTGTACACCGCGCGGCATGCGGTCTACCCCATGGACAAACTGGGACTGCCTGAACCGAGCTACCTGCACAAATACTTTCAAAAAGGCAGCGGCCAGTACGCAGGCTATTGCAAAGTCAAGGACGCCCTTCGCAGAAACGTTCAGTTCCACCGCATGAATCTGTTCGATCAGGTCTACCGAATTCGCAGGCCCCAGCATGTGGTGTTTTGCCGCAACGCGCTGATTTACTTTGACCTTCCATCCCAAACCCAATTGATCGAGCGCATGCACGACGTCCTGGAGCCCGGTGGTTACCTCATGGTCGGCCACTCCGAAAGCCTGCTGCGCATCCAGCACCCCTTCCAGATGCTGGGCAACAGCATCTACCAACGAAAGCGATGAAACCCATGCGATCGCCAACAACCGCCCGCATCAAGGTGCTCGTGGTCGACGACTCGGCCCTGGTGCGCAAAACCATCACCGAGACCCTCTCGCTCGACCCCGACATTGAAGTCGTCGGCGTGGCCAACGACCCCTTGATCGCCATGGAGAAAGTCGCGCGGCTGCACCCCGACGTGATGACCCTGGACATGGAAATGCCGCGCATGGACGGACTGACCTACCTGCGCCAGCTGCAGGCCGAACGTGCGCCGGTGGCCGTGGTGGTCGTCAGTTCTCTGACACAACAAGGCTCCAGCATGGCACTCGAGGCCATGGACGCCGGTGCCTGTGAAGTACTCGCCAAGCCTGACGGCAACACTTCGATTGGTGCATTGGCCGCCAAGCTGACATTCCATGTCAAAGCTGCTCATGCGGCCAAACAGCGCTTTCGCCAGCATGCCAACGCAGTCCCCCCACCGAGCCCGGGCAAAGCCCAACACCACGGTGCCCAATGCACAGCCGGTGACCGGCGGCTGGTGGTGGTTGGCGCCTCGACCGGCGGCGTCGAAGCCCTGCGAACCGTGCTGCCCGCACTGCCCGATGGCCTGCCCCCCATCCTGGTGGTCCAACACATCCCCGCCTTCTTCTCCAAAGCCGTGGCCGAACGGCTCCATGACCTCACGCCCTACGACGTGCGCGAAGCCATCGACGACGAACCGATCTTGCCAGGCCAATGCCTCATGGCCCCCGGCAACTACCACCTGATGGTGGTCGCCTCACGAGGCGGCTACCGCACCCGGCTGACCCAAAGCCCACCCGTGCACCACTGCCGGCCTGCCGTGGACCTGCTGTTCCGATCGGCAGCCAACGTGGCGGGCAGGCACACCCTGGCGGTCCTGCTCACCGGCATGGGCAGCGACGGCGCACTGGGCATGCAAGCCATCCACCAGACCGGCGGCATCACCCTGGCCGAACACGAAGACAGCTGCATCATCTACGGCATGCCGCGCGCCGCCGTGCAACTGGGCGTGGTCCACAAATCGGTCACACTGGACCGCATGCCCCAAGCCATGCTCGATGCCCTGGCCCAACTGCCCGCATGAACCCGCGCCATTCCTCGAGTCCAAGCGATGACAGCTTTGCTTGCGCGTTGAAGTTGCATGGATTCGCCGGCAAATGTTTGCCGCTGTGGCAATCCAATGCCTGATTTCCACGGCACTGAAGGCGCAGCCCTTGGATCCCGTGTCGTGTTGCAGGGCCATGGCGCGCATCCTTATCCAGTGATTTGCGAATTTTATTTAATCCATATGTTCCAACAAAAAAGGTGTTACGTCGATTACGCTTGCTTTGGGTTTGCTTTCCATTAAAGTCCTGCATCGTGATACTTTATTGAACGGTTCGCAAATTGCGCTGGTCCCGGCAATGGTATTCAATTGTCCAATCCACGGGCTCAAGGACTCAAAATGATTTCGAGAATACTGTTTTCCGTGTTTGTTTTGTCGGCTGCTGGCTGCGCGCATATTCATGACAATATCCATCATGGTGGATATTATTATCATGGAAGCCCCCTTCATTATTATCATGGCCACTACCCTGGATTTTATAATTACTCCCCCAGGTACAGTTCTACATACGCGCCGACTTACAATTATTCTGTCCGCGAATACAACAGACAGAATATAAATAATTCGATCAATATCAATGGGCCCAGGACCTATGAGGTGGTGACCAGGCAAACAAGGTCATTTTATATAGACGATACAGCCGCGGCGATGGCCAATTTGCAGGATGGCACTTTGCAGCAGATCAATTTGGTCGAGCAGCAGAAGCATGTGCTGCCGCTGTGCCAGACAGCGATCCAGTCCGTGATTGCAAAAAACTACAACTCTTTCCAATTCACAAGCTGTCAATGAGGTCAATGATGAAAAAAATTCTCGCTTCAATCGCCATGGCCCTGGGACTTGCTGGCTGCCATCACATGCCCCTGGACTCGGCGCCGGTCATGACCAATTCGGCTGCAAAAGATGCCACATTGGTTGCGCCCAATTTCCAGTTCCTGGAGACCCCGCAATCTAAATCGATCATCGTCGGATCGCAGGTCTATGCCGCTGTCAATGCCTGCCAAATCATCAAGCGTTACAGGATCGTCACGAATACGGACTTTACGGGGTCCATGAACCTGATGAAATACAGGGCGGCACTGATGGGGGCCAAATGGATCACCATCGTGGCGCACCGTGAAGTGGACCGAATGGAAAATTCAGTGCAATTGAACGATGAGCAAATCATATTCCGGGATGGCGTTGATATTGGTTCGGCACGATATCTGACAACGCTCATCGCTGACTTGTACGACTGTCCCTGTACGGTGAACTCTTGCAACGGTCGTTGATCAACTGACGCGGAAAAGCCGCCAGCCGCCATCCATTTTGCGAATGCTGAATCGCCAGCCCAGCTGTTTTCTTTTGGAGAACTGGATGGCGCTGACGCGTGCACTCTCTGCCTTTTTGAAGTCGCAGATGTAAATGCTCTCACCGACAGACATCTCTTCAAATGCATACCTCACTTTTGGGGGGTATGCGATTGAATCTGATGTTTTGGACAGGGTGAGCATTTGTAGCCCCATGGGTTGATGAGTGTCTTGTTATCGTCAGCAAAAGCAGAATCTTGAGCGCGGGGATGCGGTCTTTGATCCGCCACCTTCCGGGGGCGCTGGTCCGATTGAACTGCCGGGACATGGAGCAGGCTTCCCGCGCAGTGAGGCTGGCAGCCTGGACGTTCGGCGAGGACTGACTTCGTCCTTGGTGCATCGGGACGGGTGCTGAACGATCGCTGGCCATTTTGCAGCTGCGGGCGGCCATGCTGCTGGCCGCTGTTCTTTTGTTGCCTTGGCATGCGTAAACATGTAGAGTGCCAGACACCGGAGGCCCTCACTTTGGCTAAACAATAGTTTGAGTCAAGCCCAAGGGACTCTGGGTCGCTCTGCTGGCTGCAACGCTGACCCATGCGCAGGCCCATCAGCGAATCGGGGACATGGCTTGCAGTTCATATGGAACTGCTGCTTGCCAGGTTGGAAATCAACACTTCTTCAGTCGATGCCAGAGCTCTGAATGCAGAAAATATTTTTGTTTTTCATTTTCTTTGCGTTTCATGTTTCAGGCCACGCCCAGGACTGGCTGACTTTCGCTGAAACGTCGACTGGGCGCTGGGACTTCAGGGCCGGCACCAGGGATTTCAGCAAGAACCGTGGTGGTGAAAATATTATTTTTGCCGAAGGCCGGATTTTCTGGAAGAAAGATTCAAAGATCGAATTCGTCAAGTGGTATGCCAAGGTTGATGATTGCAATAAGGGCAATGGCAAGCTGGTCACCACAAACATGTCTGGTGATTTCCAATTCGACAATGATTTTGTATTGAATGGCGGCTCTGTGGCCAGTTCGCTGGCCGATGCGCTGTGCTATCCGCTGCGGCGCCAAAATGAAAGAGGCATTTGATGCCGCTGGGCATGCGTGGTGTCAATTGAGCGCAATGCCATTGAAGGCCACCGTATTTTGGTTTTGAAGCCCACATTCCCAACCCATGCATGTTGGATTCATGACTTCATGGACGCCGGTCGCAAGGCGCCGCATCCCAGGCCACACGGTTGAGCCTGTGCGGAGCGGGTATCGTCGGTTCCGGGTCTGACAAGGAGACAAGATGAAAACATGGCTGATGGGCGTGGCCATCCTCCTGGCTGCTTTTTCCGCAACGGCGCAGTCATGGGTCAAGATCCACTACGACACGGGCGCCGGCACCCCGACCCAGCAAGTCGAGGGCTTGCTGAGGGCTGCAGAAGGCGCTCCCAATGGGCAGGCTTTGCTGATCCTGCACCATGGGGGCGGCTTCAGTTTCAACACCACCGGGCCCTATGCTGCGTTCTTCTCCAGGCGCGGCTTTGTGACCCTCGAGCTGAAAATGTTCGATGTCAGCTCGGATGTACCGGCGCCCTTGGTCTTGCGAGGGCAAATGATGGGGGCCTTGAAGCATCTGGCGCAGATCCCGGGGGTCCGGCATGTGTCCGCCATGGGCATGTCGCTGGGGGCGTTCCTGGCCATGGACGCCTCGAGCAGCTGGTTCTATGACCATTACCAGGCGGGCGCTCTGCGCTTTCACAAGCTGGCCGCGCTCTACCCGGTATGCTGGTTTTACGATGAGGCGCTGCGGGGCAATGCGGGCGATATCCGGCCATTTCAGGGCATGCCGGCCGACCATTTCCAGAGATTCGCCTCGGTGCCCCTGTTGATCCTGGCAGCGGGCAAGGACAGTTATGACGGACTGGATGCGGATGCCTGTCCTCAGATGGTCAGGCAGCTGCCCGACCCGCGTCAGCGGGAGATCACTCAGGTGCAAGTCTTCCCGAACGCTTCACATGGCTGGGATCACGGCAGAGATTACAGTTTTCCCGTGCGCGGTGGATGCAAGGGGCGCACCAACTGCACCAACCGCATCACCTACAGCCCGGAGGTGACCGAACGCGGCAAGCAGGCCATGCTGTCCTTTTTCAACCAGCCCTAGCGGAGAGCGCGGAGCCCGGCTGGGGGCGCCTTGCCGGCACAGATCAGGCCGCCGTGCCCTCGTGCGCCTGGTAGCCCATCCTGAAGCCACCCCAGTGCGTGCCGCCCAGGTAAATCGGCACGGACAGGTCGTGCATGATTTCCCCGGTGTCGCGCTTGTAGGTCTGCAGGAGCATTTTTTTGGTGTGGGCACCGCAGCGGCTGCCCGTGCGGTCATTGAAGATGCGTTTGCTGCGGCTGTTGACAAGGTCGATGGCGTAATCACCGGTTGGGGCCTTGGCGAACTTGTTGTTGTGGGTCGGCACATAGCCGCGCTTGTCGGTGCAGATGGCAAAGATCAGGATGGGGTTGTCCTGGAGTACCTGTTCCTGTACCAGTGGCAGCACACGGTCGCAGAAGGTGTCAAAACGTGAGCTGTATTTGGGCGGGTTGGTGTGGGGGATGGGCTGGTAGTCTTCGCTGAGCAGGTCCTCGCGCCGGATCAGACCGTCTGCCACCGCCGTCTCCAGCAACTGCTGCACCTGGTCGGCGGCGTTGCGGGCCACCTGGTACATGCGGTGGTGTACCGTCTCGAAGCGCAGCTCGATCAGGTTGTCGAAAAAGCCTTCGCCCAGCTCGGTCAGTCCGACGATCTGGCTTTCCTGCGTCTGGATGCGCTCGCCAAAGCTGAGCAGCTCGTTGCGTATGTCTCCGAGGTAGCCCGAGATGCCCTGCACCTCGCGGGCCGACTGTTCAGAAGCCTTGACGATACCGTCCATGTGCTGGGTCAGCACGCCGGAAAACTCCAGGATGCCGCTCAGGCGCTGGCCGACCTGGTCGATGTGCTGGACGTTGTTCTGCACATCGGTGATGAGCACATTGATGCTCTGGACGGCATGTTCGGTTTCGCCAAGGATGCCGCCGATGCTCGCATCGATTTCCTGGGTGGCGTTGAAGGTTTTTTCGGCCAGGTTGTTGACCTCCTGCGCCACCACCGCGAAACCCCGTCCGTGCTCGCCGGCCCTGGCCGCTTCGATGGCGGCATTGAGCGAGAGCAGGTTGATCTTGTCGGCGATTTCGCGGATCAGCTGGGCGATGTTCTCGATCCTGCGCGAGCTGTCCTGCAGCCGGATGATCGAGGTGTTGACTTCCTGGGTGTGGGTGCCCATGGTGCGCATGGAGGCGATGGTGGTTTGCAGCTCCTGCTGGCCCTGGCGTGAGTTTTCTTCGGCCTGCCGTGCCAGCGCACCGACCTGCGTCGCCTGCTGGCTCACGCGCAGCGAGTTTTCCGAAAGCATCTGCGAGCCGCTGGCCGCCTGCGTACCGCTGGCCGCCAGCATGGTCATGGCCTGGCTGATGCTCTTGGCTTGCCAGGACAGCTCGGCCAAGGTGGTGGAGTTGCGCTCGACCACCTCGGTCATGGACTGGATCGATTTGACCAGCCGGCCGTGGCCCCCCAGGATCAGGCCGAGCAGCTCGCCCAGCCGCCGATCATGCTGGGCGTGGGGTCCGATGCGGGCGACCGCCTGCTCCGGAGACAGGCCTTCGCTGTGCATGTGCTGCAGGACCTGCCGCAGTGCCTCGATCCTGCCCCGCTCTGTCTCGTGTTCCGCCTTGAGCTGTTCGGTCTCGCGCCGCAGTGCCGCGTGTGCATCCTGCCACCCCTGCAAAGGGGCGAGCATCTGGTCGATCTCGCGCAGGGGGCCAGCTGGCGGTGGCGGGGCAGACAGGCCCTGAACGAGGTGGTTGCGGGCCTGCAGCAGACCCTGGCCCAGCGGTCGCACCAGCCAGACCAGGACCGAGAGACTCCACAGCAGCCCGGCACCGAGCCCCAACAGCCAGATGCCGGGGCCGGTCGCGGTCAGCGCTTGGGAGAAGTTCAGCGCAAGCACGCCCAGAATGAACCAGGGGAAAACCAGGAGCGTGCCAGCGGCAATGCACCTGTGGCGCAATTGATTGAACATCGGAGGGTCCGGAAGAGGCTGTTCTCGGGTCCGGAAATGTTTTCCGGGAGTCAGGCCGGCATTTTAAGGAATGCCATGGCCAGATTGCCCACTGCTATGCTTGCGGCATGCGCAGCTTGTTCCATTTCGCTTTCAATGTCACCGACCTGGCCGAGGCACGCCGTTTCTACGGACAGGTGCTGGGCTGTCGCGAGGGGCGGTCCACCGAGACCTGGGTGGATTTCGACTTTTTCACGCACCAGATCTCCCTGCACCTGGGAGAGCCGCTCAAGGCCGCAGCGACCGGCCAGGTGGGCGAGCAGCGGGTGCCCATGCCGCATTTCGGCCTGATCCTGCAACGTGCCGACTGGCAGGCGATGGCCGAGCGGCTGCAGGCGGCAGGTGTGGCCTTCGTTGTGCCGCCGCAGCTGCGTTTTGCCGGCCAGCCCGGCGAGCAATGGACCATGTTCTTTCTGGACCCTTTCGGCAACCCGATCGAGGTCAAGGGCTTCGAGTCACTCGAGACGGTTTACGCCAGCTGAGCGATCTGCTGGTCGATGGCGCCGAACAGGCTCTGGCCGTCCTTGCCCTTCATCTCGATGCGGATGGTGTCGCCGAACTGCATGAATTCGGTCGAGGGCTTGCCGTCCAGGATGGTTTCGATGGCCCGTTTCTCGGCGATGCAGCTGTAGCCCTTGGGCCATTCCTTTCTGCCCTCGACTTCCACGCCACGGTTGCTCACCGTACCGCTGCCAACGACCGAGCCCGCGCGCACATTGCGGGTCTTGCAGATGTGGGCGATCAGCTGGCCGAAATGGAAGGTCATGTCGGGGCCGGCGTCGCACATGCCGACCTTGCGGCCGTTCCAGGTGGACTGCAGCGTCAAGTGCACCCGCCCGCCCTGCCAGGCGTCGCCCAGCTCGTCGGGCGTGATGGCCACCGGGCTGAAGGCGGTGGCCGGCTTGCTCTGGAAGAATCCAAATCCTTTGGCCAGCTCGCCCGGGATCAGGTGGCGCAGGCTCACATCGTTGGCCAGCATCAGCAGGCGAATGCCGTCGAGTGCTTCGTCAGCAGTGGCGCGCATGGGCACATCGCCGGTAATGACGGCGATCTCGGCCTCGAAGTCGATGCCATAGGCCTCGTCGGCGCAGACCACCGGGTCGCAGGGCCCGATGAAATCGTCGCTGCCGCCCTGGTACATCAGCGGGTCGGTGTAGAAGGTCTCGGGCACCTCGCTGTTGCGGGCGGCGCGCACCAGTTCGACGTGGTTGATGTAGGCCGAGCCGTCGGCCCACTGGTAGGCACGCGGCAGCGGCGCCATGCACATCTTCGGATCGAAGGGGAAAGCGTGGCGGGCCTTGCCGCTGTTGAGGGTCTGGTAAAGGTCTTCGAGCTGGGGCGAGAGGAAGTTCCAGTCATCGAGTACCTGCTGCAGGCGGGTGGCGATGCCGGTCGCATAATGGGCCGTGCCCAGGTCGCGGGACACCACCACCAGCTGGCCGTCGCGTGAACCGTCTTTGTAGGTCGCAAGTTTCATGGTCTTTGCACTCTGTGGGCCTTGCCTGGCTCGCTTCATTTGACCGGGCAAATTACGTATTGGTAAACTCGTTTAACTAAACGAAATGACATTCTAGGCCATATGACTGTTCAACGCACGTCGCCGCCGCCAGACACCGGCTCCGACCGGGCGCGCGCCGGCATCCAGTCGGTGGAGGTGGGTTTTGCCTTGCTCGATGTGCTGGCACGGGCGCCCGGCCCCTTGATGCTGCGCGACCTGGCGGCGCAGGCCGACATGAGCGCGGCCAAGGCGCACCGCTACCTGGTGAGCTTTCAGCGGCTGGGCCTGGTGGTGCAGGACGCCGCCACCACCCGCTACGAGCTGGGGCCGGCCACGCTGCGTCTGGGGCTGGCCACGCTGGCGCGGCTGGACGCGGTCAAGATGGCGCGCGAACGTCTGCCGGCCCTGGGCGAGCAGACGGGGCAGACGTTGGCGCTGGCGGTCTGGGGCAACCATGGGCCGACCCTGGTGCACTGGCAGGAATCGCCGATGGCGGTGCCGGTCAACCTGCGGCTGGGCGATGTGATGCCCATGCTCTCGTCGGCCACGGGCCGCTGTTTTGCCGCGTTTCTGGGCCACGGCGTCGGTTCGGACCGCGCGGGTGCACTGATCGAGCTGGAAATGGCGCAGGCCCGTGATGCCGGCCGCAAGGACGTGCCGGGCTCCCACGCCGAGCTGCAGAGCCTGCTGGCCGAAACGCGCAAGAACGGTCTGGGGCGCGTGCGCAATGTCCTGCTGCCCGGCATCTCGGGGTTCTGCGCGCCAGTCTTTGACGCCGACGGCCATCTGGCACTGGGTGTGGTGTCGCTGGGTTCGTCAGCGACCTTCAACGTGGACTGGAGCGGCCCTCTGGCAGTGGCCATGCGCCAGATGGCCGCACAGTTGTCGGCCGACCTGGGCTGGCCGGGGCCTTGAGCCGCATGGCCAAGGCGCAGCGCCTGGGTTTGTCGGCCGGACCGCCGCGCCGCACACTGGTGCTGCTGGCGCTGGGCGCGCTGCTGCTGCATGCGCTGTTGCTGCTGGGCGCCGCCGCGCCGCTGGCGGTGCGCCTGTCGGGGGTGCCGCCGATCACGCCAGTGCAGCTGCGGGTGGTGCCGCAGGCCACGGCGCCTGCTGCCCGATCCGCTCCCCCTGTGCCAGCCCGGCGCGCTGCCGCGCCGCCACCGGCTGTGGCCGCCGACGGCACAGATACGCCCCCCCCTGCCACGGCCGCAGCGCCCCTGCCGGACGCTTCCGAGACCGCACCGACCCGGCCGCAGCCAGTTCAGGACGGGGCGCTGACCCCGTCGCGCCTGACCGAGCCTGTGGCCAGCACAGCCCCCCCGATCGAGGCCACCTGGCCACTCCTGTCGCTGGGGGCATTGCCGCCCCCGCAGCTCATGCATTACCAGCTCCATGGCATGGACAAGGGCCTGAGCTACCACGCCAGCGGTGAATTGCGCTGGCAGCACAATGACACCGCCTATGAGCTGACCCTGTCGGTGCGCGCTTTTCTGGTGGGGCGGCGCCAGTGGCGCAGTGTTGGGCAAATCGATGCCACGGGCCTGGCGCCCCGGCGCTTTTCGGACAGCTGGCGGCAGGAGCGTGCGGCGCATTTTGACCGCGAGCAGCAGCGCGTGGTGTTCAGCAGCAACAGCACCCCTGCGCCCCTGTCGCCGGGGGCGCAGGACCAGGTCAGCCTCTATGTGCAGCTGGCCGCCGCCATGGCCGGTGAGCCCGAGCGCTTTGTGCCGGGCACCCGGCTGCAGGTGCAGACCGCCACCGTGCGCGATGCCCTGCCCTGGTCGCTGGTGCTCGAGGGGACCGAAACGCTGACCCTGGAGGGGCAGAACCAGATCGTCGCCAAGTGGGTCTGTCAGCCACGCAACCAGTACGAGGCCCGGGTCGAATTCTGGGTGTCGGCCGCCCAGTCCTGGATGCCGCTGCGCATCCGCATCACCCAGGCCAGCGGCAGCTACATCGACCTGCTCTGGCGCAGCACCGAGCCCTTGCCGCCCCTGCCAGCATCGGGGGCGGCCAACACGGCGCCCCGGGGCTCTTGAAAACGGGCATACTGCAAGCACATGGGGTCACCGTGGAGAGGAATCGAAACCATGAATCTGCTGTACGAATCCGAGACCTTTGCAGTCATGCATGTGCTGGCCAACGAGGCCAGCGCTGCCGAAGGCAAGCCGGCCCGCCCCGTGCTGGAGCGCCACGGCTTCGAGATCGTGGACAAGCGCTCGGGCAAGGAGGTCTACCTTGACGGCTCCTGGGCCGAACTGTTCCAGCGTCAGCTGCAGGCCTGGCAGCAGCACAGCCCTACCCAGGAAGAAGTCGAGGACACCCTCGATGGCTACGCGGGCCTGGCCCAGCAGCCCGTGCTTGTGCACTGAGCTGCGGCATGCGCTGGGCTCAGTCGCCCTGTGCCTTGAGCGCCAGCGCCTGTTCGTAAAGGCCGTTGCGCGGTTCCCCTGAAATTTCTGCCGCCAGTTTGACGGCGGTCTTGAGCGGCAATTCCGGCAGCAGGCAGCGCAGGATGCGCTCACCCTCTGCCTTCGCCGCCATCACCGGCTGTTCGTGCACCAGCAGGACAAATTCGCCGCGCTGGTGCTCGGGCCGTTCTGCCATCCACACCGGCAGGTCCCGGGCGGCCAGGGTGACGATCTGTTCGAACTGCTTGGTCAGCTCCCGCCCCACCGTCACCTCACGGCTGCCGAGAACGGCCAGCGCCTCGGCCAGCGCGGCCATGCGGTGCGGCGCCTCGAGCAGCAGCACCGCCCGACCCTCCTGGGCGATGGCCTGCACCGCCTGCTGGCGCTCGGCTGCCTTGCTGGGCAGGAAACCGCTGAAAACGAAACCGTCACCTGTCATGCCGCCTGCGCTCAGCAGGGTGGTGATGCTGCTCGCGCCGGGCAGGGGCAGCACACGGTGGCCTGCAGCCCGAACCGCCCGCACCAGCCGTGCGCCCGGGTCGCTGATGGCGGGGGTGCCGGCATCGCTGACATACGCCACCCGCTCACCCTGCGCCAGCCTCTCCAGCACCATCTGGGCAGCCTCGGTCTCGTTGTGCTGGTGCACCGCCAGCAGCTGCTGCGCCGGGCGTTCCAGTCCGTAGGCCTGCAGCATCTGGCGGGTGTGGCGTGTGTCTTCGCAGGCCAGGGTGTCGACCAGCCCCAGCACATGCAGCGCGCGCAGGCTGATGTCGGCGAGGTTGCCAATCGGGGTGGCCACCACATACAGTGTGTGCGTTGGATGCTGCTGGGCGCCAGCTGCATCCTGCGCCGCCTGCAGTGCACGGGCGAAGCTGGTGCTCAGGGAGGAAGAAATCATGCCGATGCTCCAACAGGCAAGAGGAGGGGGAGGGCGCAGCACCAAGGCCCTCGGGGATGCCGCCGAGGACGAGGCGCTGGCACTGCTGCAGGCGCAGGGGCTGCGCTTGCTGATGCGCAATTATCGGATGCCCGGTCGCGGCGCTGCCGAGATCGACCTGGTCATGCAAGCTCCCGATGGAACCGTGGTCTTTGTCGAGGTGCGCCAGCGCAGCCGCAGCGACCACGGCGGCGCCGGGGCCAGCATCGGCGCGGCCAAACGTGCGCGCATTGTGCGTGCCGCGCAGCACTACCTCATGCGCTGGCGAAAACTGCCGCCGGTGCGCTTTGATGTGGTCTTGTTCGAGCGTGCCGGCCCGGTCTGGCTGCAGGCGGCATTCGCGGCGGACTGAGGGCCAGCACCGCCTGCTTTGTACCGACAAGGGCGAAGGATTTGGCAGAGCCGCCGCACCGAAGGCGGTCTGCGCCCCGGGTATGATCCGCGCCATGCAAGAGCTGCGCATCCAACAGCATTTCATCGACAGTGCCGATCTGCACTACCAGGTGTCCGAGACCCTGGCCAAGCCGATCGATGCGGCCGTGCAGGCCCTGCTGGCCTGCGTGACCGGCGGCGGCAAGGTGCTGGTGGCCGGGGTGGGCAGCGCTGTCACGCTGGCCCAGTACCTCAGCGGGCTGCTGGTCGGTGGTTTCGAGCGTGAGCGCCCGGCTTTGGCCGCCCTCACCCTGGAGGCGGGTCTGTTGCCGGCATCTTCATGGTCCGCCGAAGACGCTCTGGCCCGCCAGGTGCTTGCCCTGGGACTCTCCGGCGATCTGCTGGTGCTCCTCTGTACGCAGGGTGATGAGCCGGCGCTGGCACCGGCGGTGCGGGCTGCCCATGAGCGGGAGATGACGGTGCTGGCGCTCAGTGGCGGCAGCGGCGGTGAGCTCGGTCGGCTGCTGCGCGAGACGGATGTGCATGTGTGTGTGCCTCATGAGCGGGCCGTGCGCGTGCGTGAGGTGCAGCAGCTTGTGCTGCATTGTTTGTGTGATGGAATTGACACCCAGTTGTTGGGTGAACAGGAGCCGATGTGATGAAACTGCGAATTCAGAAATTCCTGCTGGCCACCTCGCTGGGCGCCAGCCTGCTGTCGGGCTGTGCCCCGCTGGTGGTGGGGAGCGCGGTGATGACCGGCATGGTGGCGGTCGACCGGCGGACTTCGGGCACCCAGCTCGAGGACCAGGCCATCGAACTCAAGGTGATCCATGCGGTCGGCAAGGAGCTCGGCGAGCGCGTCCATCTGAACGTGACCAGCTACAACCGCCGCGTGCTGCTGACGGGCGAAGCCCGTACCGAGGCCGACCGTTCGCGTGCCATGCAGCTGGCCCAGAGCCAGGAAAACGTCCGTGAAGTCATCAATGACCTGGCCCTTGTCGCGCCCAGCAGCCTGAGCCAGCGCACCAGGGACACGGTCACCACTGGGCAGGTCAAGGCCGCCTTTGTGGACGCCAAGGACCTGCAGGCCAGCGCCGTGAAGGTGGTGACCGAGCGTGGCATCGTCTACCTGATGGGCCGGGTCACCGCCCGCGAGGCCCAGCGTGCCACCGACATCGCACGCAGTGTCAGCGGTGTGGTCAAGGTGGTGCGGGTGTTTGAGGACATTTCCGAGGAAGACCTCAAGCGCCTGAGCCAGCCGCCGCTGGCGCGCTGACGCTTTGCGATCTGGCCGCAAAAAGCGACCCGCGGGTCGCTTTTTGCTGGGGTGCCGGGGTGCTCAGCGCAGGCGTTTGACCAGGCTGGAGGTGTCCCAGCGTCCGCCGCCCATCTTCTGGACATCGGCATAGAACTGGTCGACCAGCGCGGTCACCGGCAGCCGTGCACCGTTGCGCTTGGCCTCATCGAGCACCAGGCCCAGGTCCTTGCGCATCCAGTCGACCGCAAAGCCGAAGTTGAACTGGTCGTCCACCATGGTCTTGCCGCGGTTGTCCATCTGCCAGCTCTGGGCGGCGCCCTTGCCGATCACCTCGAGCACCAGCTTCATGTCGATGCCCGCCTGCTGACCAAAGGCAATCGCCTCCGACAGTCCTTGCACGAGACCGGCGATGCAGATCTGGTTGACCATCTTGGCCAGCTGGCCCGCGCCTGAGGCGCCGATCAGGGTGAAGGCCCGCGAAAACGCCATCGCCACCGGCTTGACCTGCTCGAAGGCAGCCGCATCGCCGCCGCACATCACCGTCAGCATGCCGTTGACCGCGCCGGCCTGGCCACCCGAGACGGGGGCGTCGATGAACTGCAGGCCCCGCTTTTGGGCCTCGCTGCTCAGTTCGCGCGCCACGCTGGCCGAGGCGGTGGTGTGGTCCACGAACACCGCCCCGGGCTTCATGCCGGCAAAGGCACCATCGGGGCCGAGCACCACGCTGCGCAGGTCGTCATCGTTGCCGACGCAGGCAAACACGATGGCGGCACCGGCGGCGGCTTCGCGCGGGGTGGGGGCGCTGGCATGGCCCGGGCACTCGGCCAGCCAGGCCTGGGCCTTGGCGGGCGAGCGGTTGTAGACGGTGACCTGGTGGCCGGCGCGTGTGAGGTGTCCGGCCATCGGGTAGCCCATCACACCCAGACCGAGGAAAGCGACTTGGTGCGGCGTGCAGGCGTCGTAGGTTTTCTGGCCGATATTGCTCATGGTGTGCCTTGATTCAGATTGAACGATGACCGGAATTTAACAGTAGCCCAGCTCCGGGTTTGGTACCCTTGGGACATGACCCTGATCGCCGACAACCTCCGGGCGGTGCATGCCCGCGTCGACCGTGCTTGCGCAGCAGCAGCCCGACCGTCTGCCAGCGTCCGGCTGCTGGCGGTCTCCAAGACCTTTGGCCCCGAAGCGGTGCGTCAGGCCCACGCCGCAGGCCAGAACGCTTTTGGCGAAAACTACATCCAGGAAGCGGTCGACAAGATGGTCGCACTGCGCGACCTGCAACTGGAGTGGCACTGCATCGGTCCGATCCAGAGCAACAAGAGCCGGCTGGTGGCCGAGCATTTCGACTGGGTGCACAGCGTTGACCGCCTCAAGATCGCGCAGCGCCTGTCGGAGCAGCGGCCTGCGCACCTGCCGCCCCTGCAGGTGTGTCTGCAGGTCAACACCGATGGCGGGCCCACCAAATCGGGCGCCCGGCCCGAGGAAGTGCTGGACCTCGCCCGTTCCGTGGCCGCCTTGCCCCGGCTGGTGTTGCGTGGCCTGATGACCATCCCCGACCCGGTGGACGGCTTCGAGGCCGAAGTGGCCCTGCACCAGCGCGCCACGGCCTTGTTTGGGCAGCTGCGCGCGGAGCTGGCCATGCCGCAGTTTGACACCCTGTCCATGGGCATGACGGCCGACCTGGAAGCCGCCATTGCCGCCGGCAGCACCTTGGTGCGTGTGGGCACCGCGATTTTTGGCAGGCGTTGAGCGCGTCGACTTGGCGCAGCCTCAGAAGCGCGGCAGGTCCGGGTGCCTGATCTGTCCGGCGCGCACCAGCATCTTGCCGTACTCGGCGCAGCGGTGCAGGGTCGGGATCACCTTGCCAGGGTTGAGCAGGCCCTGCGGGTCGAAGGCGCGCTTGACGCTGAACATCTGCTCGTTTTCTTCGGGGCTGAATTGCACGCACATGCTGTTCACTTTCTCGATGCCCACACCGTGCTCGCCCGTGACGGTACCGCCCATGGCCACGCTGGTTTCGAGGATGTCGGCGCCAAACAGCTCGCAGCGGCGCAGCTGGTCGGGGTCGTTCGCATCAAACAGGATCAGCGGGTGCAGGTTGCCATCGCCTGCGTGGAACACGTTCAGGCACTTGAGGCCGTACTTGTCCTCCATCTCGGCAATCGCCTGCAGGATGTCGGCCAGGCGCTTGCGGGGGATGGTCGAGTCCATGCACATGTAGTCGGGGCTGATGCGCCCCGAGGCCGGAAAGGCGTTCTTGCGGCCGCTCCAGAACTTCAGGCGCTGGGCTTCGTTCTCGCTGACCGCGATCGCGGTGGCGCCCGCGGCGGTGAGCACGGCCGACATGCGGCCGATTTCCTCCTCGACCTCCTCGGGCGTGCCGTCGCTCTCGCACAGCAGGATGGCAGCGGCGTCCAGGTCGTAGCCCGCGTGGACAAAATCCTCCACGGCAGCGGTCATGGGTCCGTCCATCATTTCCAGCCCGGCCGGGATGATGCCTGCGGCGATCACGGCAGCCACCGCGTCACCGGCTTTGCGCACATCGTCAAAGCTGGCCATGATGCAGCGCGCCAGTTGCGGCTTGGGCACCAGCTTGACGGTCACTTCGGTGGTCACCGCCAGCATGCCCTCGCTGCCGATCAGCACGGCCAGCAGGTCGTAGCCGGGGGCGTCGAGGGCATCGCTGCCAAATTCGATGGACTCGCCCTCGATGGTGAAGCCCTTGACCTTGAGCACGTTGTGCACCGTCAGGCCATATTTGAGGCAGTGCACGCCGCCCGAGTTTTCGGCCACATTGCCGCCGATGGTGCAGGCGATCTGGCTGGACGGGTCGGGCGCGTAGTACAGCCCGTATGGCGCGGCCGCCTCGCTGATGGCCAGGTTGCGTACCCCGCACTGCACCACGGCCGTGCGGCTGACCGGGTCCACGGTTTTGATCTGGTTGAAGCGCGCCATCGACAGCGTCACGCCCAGCCGGTGCGGCATGGCACCGCCAGACAGCCCGGTGCCTGCGCCGCGGGCCACCACCGGCACCTGCAGCCGGTGGCAGGTCTGGAGCACGGCCTGCACCTGCGCCTCGGTTTCGGGCAAGGCCACCACCAGCGGCCGTTCGCGGTAGGCGGTCAGACCATCGCACTCGTAGGGCGTGGTGTCCTCGGGGGTGTAGAGGATGCCGTCGGCTCTCAGCACGCGGCCAAGGGCCTGCACCACGCGTTGCTGCAGGGCGGCGCGCTCTGCTGCAGCGGCGGCATCAAAGGGGATCGGGCTGTTCATGGGGCCTTACTGTACGCCGGCCGGCCTGTCCGTGCTGTGAAGAATGTTTGAACCCGGCGTGAAATGGCGGTCGGGGGGTCAGGCCAGGGCGCTCTTGAGCCAATCGGCAAAGGTGGCGCATTCCCAGCGCTCCATGGTGCCTGCCCGCCAGCACAGGTAGTGGGCATGGGGGCTGGGCACGTGGCGCTCGAACAGCCGCACCAGCTGTCCCGACTCCAGCCAGGGCCCGGCCAGCTTGAGCCGCACCAGGCCCGCGCCCAGACCCTGGGCGGCGGCATCGCACATCAGGCCCACGTCATTGAACGAGGAGCCTTCGGTCGGCTCCGGCCAGTCCAGGTCGTGCGCGGCAAACCAGGTGCGCCAGGGTTCGAGCGGGCTGCGCAGCAGCGGCAGGCCCTCCAGGTCTTCCGGGGCCTTGAAGGGGCCGTTCTCGCGCACCCAGGTGGGCGAGGCCATCGGGGTGACTTCGTCCTTGAGCAGGCAGGTGTGCTCCACATCGGCATAGCGTCCGCTGCCAAAACGCACCGTGAGGTCAGCGTCTTCGGCCACCACGTCCAGCAGCGGGATGCTGACCTGCAGCGTGATGTCGATCTCGGGGTAGGCCTCGACGAAGTGCTTGAGGCGTGGCATCAGGATGGAGCGCGCGAAGGTCGGCGTCACCGCCACCCGCAGCTTGCGCCGCCCGGGCGCCGCTCCGGCCGACGGGAAGCGCTGCAGCGAGGCCAGTCCCTCGCGCACATGCGCCAGGTATTCGATGCCTTCGGTGGTGAGTGAAAAATCGGCCCGGCCGAACAGTTTGGTGCCGATGATCTGCTCGAGCTGCTTGACCCGGTGACTGACCGCGCTGGGGGTGACGAACAGCTCGTCGGCGGCTTGCGTGACGCTGCGTAGACGCGCAAGGGCTTCAAAGGTCTGCAGGCACTGGATGGGGGGGATGCGCAGACTCATGGGGCCGTTTCCTGGTCAGAGGGGGAAGGGATGCTGAAGACCCGTGCGGGAAGGTGGCTTACTTGAAGATCACCGTCTTGTGTCCGTTGAGCAGAACCCGGTGCTCGCTGTGCCACTTGACGGCGCGCGCGAGCACCTGGCTTTCGGTGTCGCGCCCCATGGCCGTGAGGTCTTCCACCGTCTTGCTGTGGTCCACCCGGGTCACGTCCTGCTCGATGATCGGGCCTTCGTCGAGGTCGGCCGTCACGTAGTGGGCGGTGGCGCCGATCAGTTTCACGCCGCGGTCGTGCGCCTGGTAATACGGCTTGGCGCCCTTGAAGCTGGGCAGAAAGCTGTGGTGGATGTTGATGGCGCGGCCCGAGAGCTTGCGGCACAGCCCGTCCGACAGGATCTGCATGTAGCGCGCCAGCACCACCAGTTCGGCCCCTTCGGCCTGGATGATCTCGTACTGACGTGCCTCGGCCTGCCCCTTGGTGTCGGCCGTGACCGGGATGTGGTGAAACGGCACGTTGTAGCTGGCCGCCAGCTGGTAGAACTCGCGGTGGTTGCTGACGATGGCGCGGATGTCCAGCGGCAGCAGACCCGACTTCCAGCGGAACAGGAGGTCATTGAGGCAATGGCCTTCCTTGCTGACCATGATGACTGTGCGCATGGGCTGGGTGGTGGCGTGCAGCTGCCAGTCCATCTGGAAGCCCTGGGCAAACGTCCCCCACTGCTGGCGCAGGTCTTGGGCATCGACCGCGCAGGCGAACTGCACCCGCATGAAAAACAGACCGGTGTCGTGGTCGTTGTACTGGGCCGCTTCTTCGATGTTGCCGCCACGTTCGAGCAGGAAGCCGGAGACGGCATGCACGATGCCGGTCCGGTCGGGGCAGGAGAGGGTGAGGATATAGGTGGGGTTCATGGCGCGAGGTCTTGTCGGCACGCCCTCAATGGATCGGCATGCGCTGTTTTTGTCTTCTATTGTAGGGATTCGGGCATCGCGGGCAGGCGGTCGCGGGCAGCGTCCGTGAGCGGTTTCATTCGGGTTACCAATTGGGGCTCGGGCCTGTGCTGCGGACCGCTTTGTGCGCACAATGGCGCCAGGAGATTGCCCAGATGAAATCCATTGCAAAACAACTCGCCATGCCCATGCTGGCCCTCACGGTTCTGCTGGTCAGCCTGTCTGCCCACGCCCAGACAGGAATGCGTGCCGAAGTGCAAAAGCCGCTGCTGGCCGCCCAGGAGGCGCTGAAAAACAACCAGTTCGACCAGGCCCTTCGCCTCGCCGGTGAGGCCGCTGCGATTGCGGCCCTGACCCCTGTGGAACAGCAGTTCGTCTGGCGGCTGCAGGCCGTCGCTGCGCTGCGCGCCCAGCAGTGGGCGGTGGCGATCGACCGACTGGAGGCGCTGCTGGGCCTGGGTGATGTGCCCGCCGCAGACCGTCTGGCCCTGCAGGAAATGCTGGTCAACGCCAGCATCCAGAAAAAGGAACCGGCCCGGACCGTTCGGGTGGCCCGGCAATACCTGCAGGCCGGTGGGACCAACCTGTCCGTGCGCACGGCGTTGCTGCAAAGTCTGAGCCTGCTGGGGGAGCACCAAAGACTGCTGCAGGACATGGAAGGTTTCTTGCAGCTCGACAAGGCCCAAAACCGCAAGACCCCCGAAGTGGAACTGCGCCTGATGGGGGCCGCCAGTCTGCAGCTCAAGGACCCGCAGGGGTACTTTGCGGTGCTGATGCGCCTGCTCGATGCCTACCCCTCCAAAGCCTACTGGGCTGACGCCATCGTCAGGCTGACGAACCTGCCGGGCTTCAACAACCGCTATGAGCTCGATGCCTATCGGCTGCTGGCCGAAACCGGCAATCTGGAAGAAAGCGACGAATACACCGAGATGGCGGCGTTGGCGCTCAAGGCGGGCCTGCCAGCAGAGGCCTTGCGGGTGCTGGAGAGTGGACAGCAAAAGGGCATTCTGGGCAAAGGCGCTGATGCGGCGGCGCATGCCCGTCTGCTCGGCGAAGCCAGAAAGAAGGCGCAGGAGGACGAGGCCATGCTGCCCCAGCTCGAACAAGGGGCCCGGGATGGCAATGCCTGGATGGCCGTGGCCGAAGCCCATGCCGCCAAGCAGAACTGGCCAGCCGCCATGACGGCCTACGACAAGGCCTTGCAGGCAGGTGGATTGCGGCGCGAGGCAGAGGCCGGCTTGCGGCGGGGCATCGCCTTGCTCAAGGTCGGCCGCAAGGCCGATGCCCAGGCCCAGTGGAAGGCGCTGCAAGGCGACAGCACAGCGGTGCAGCTGGCATCGCTCTGGACGCTTCTGGCCCGCTGATTCAGCTGCGATGCACCCGCAGGGGGTGGGTTTACCCCTTATTGCAAACGATTGCATCATCGGTTAAATTCCGTCGGTCATTGCTTTGCAACCCACCACCATGTCCACGTTGCCTTCGTCCATGCAGCCACCCCGACTGAGCCTTGCCCAGATCGTGCAGATGAACGTGGGCTTTCTGGGCCTGCAATTCAGCTTTGGACTGCAGCAAAGCAACATGAGCCCCATCTACAGCTACCTGGGCGCTGACGAGGCTGCGCTGCCTTTGCTGTGGTTGGCCGGGCCCATGACCGGCCTCCTGGTCCAGCCGGTGATCGGCGCCATGAGCGACCGCACCAGCTCACGATGGGGGCGTCGGACACCCTACTTCCTCATTGGTGCCATCCTGTGTTCCCTCAGCCTGCTGGCCATGCCCTACAGCGCCGCACTCTGGATGGCCGCGAGCCTGCTGTGGATCCTGGACGCGGCCAACAACGTCACCATGGAGCCCTACCGGGCCTATGTCAGCGACCGCTTGCCCAAGGACCAGCACGCGCAGGGCTACCTGGTCCAAAGCGCGTTCACCGGACTGGCGCAGACCTTGTCCTACCTCGCGCCCTCGATCCTGGTCTGGATGGGCATGAACAAGAATGCGGTGGGGGACAACCACATCCCCCAGATCACCCAGATCTCTTTCATGATCGGGGCCTTTCTGTCCATTTCCACCATCGCCTGGTCGATCTGGCGCGTGCCCGAACTGCCCCTGACGCCCGAACAGAAAGCGCAGCTGGCACAAAAGAAGATGGGCGTCGGGGCCACGCTGCGGGAGATTGTGGATGCCATCCGGGACATGCCCGAGACCATGCGGCAGCTGGCCTGGATGAAGCTGTTCCAGTGGTACGCGATGATGTGCTACTGGCAATACATGACCTACACCATCGCGCGGACACTGTTCGGCACTTCGGATGTGAACAGCGAAGGCTTTCGCGATGCGGTGCTGGTCAACGGACAGGTCGGTGGTTTCTACAACGCCGTGGCTTTCGTGGCCGCGCTGGCCATGGTGCCTTTCACCCGCAAGCACGGCGCAGGGCGTGTCCATGCCCTTTGCCTGACGGTGGCCGGTGTGGCCATGATCGGCATTCCGCAGATCGAGTCACAAGCCTTGCTCTTTGTGCCCATGCTGGGCATCGGCCTGGCCTGGGCCAGCATGATGGGCAACCCCTATGTCATGCTGGCCAGCAGCATCCCGCCCGAGCGCACCGGGGTGTACATGGGCATTTTCAACATGTTCATCGTCATCCCCATGCTCATCCAGGGCCTGACCTTGCCGCTGCTCTACAAGAGCGTGCTGGGCTCCGATCCAAGGAACGTGCTGGTGCTGGCCGGTGTGCTGATGATCCTGGCCGCGCTGGCCACGCTGCGTGTCAGGCTGGCGCCAGCCTCGGCCCACCAGGCGACCCCAGGTCCTGCAGGCCACTGAGTGGCTGCATTTTTGAATGACAAGATTCGCTACGATCCCGATGAAAACAAAGGTTCAGTTGATCACCTATGTGGACCGTTTTGGTGGTTCCAACCTCAAGCAGCTGCACGAATTGCTGACCGGTCCGCTCAATGGCGTGTTTGGTGGCACACACCTGCTGCCTTTCTTCCACAAGATCGACGGTGCGGACGCCGGCTTTGACCCGATCGACCACACCCGGGTCGATGAGCGACTGGGCGACTGGTCGGACATCCAGCGGCTGGCACAGGATGTCGATGTGATGGCGGACGTGATCGTCAACCACATGTCCTGCGAATCGCCGCAGTTCCTCGACTATTCGGCCAAAGGGTCGGCATCTGAATACGACGGACTGTTCCTGACCATGAGTTCAGTGTTCCCCAACGGCGCCACCGAAAAGGAGCTGCTGACGGTGTACCGCCCCCGTCCGGGCATGCCGTTCTCGGTCACGACATTGGCCAATGGTGAACGGCGACTGCTGTGGACCACGTTCACACCCCAGCAGATCGACATCGACGTGCACCACCCTGCCGGGCAGGCTTACCTTGATTCGATCCTGAAGTCCCTCTCGGACAGTGGGGTGACCATGGTCCGTCTGGACGCCGTCGGCTACGCGATCAAGAAGCCCGGCACCAACTGCTTCATGATGCCCGAGACTTTCGAGTTCATCGGGCAGTTTGCTGCGCGTGCGCGTGAGCTCGGTCTGGAAGTGCTGGTGGAAATCCATTCCTACTACAAGCGACAGATCGAAATTGCGAAGCGGGTGGACTGGGTCTACGACTTTGCCCTGCCGCCGCTGGTGCTGCATGCGCTGGAGTTTGGCCGCAGCGGTCCCCTGCTCAACTGGCTGGCGCAACGTCCGAACAATGCGGTCACGGTGCTCGACACGCACGATGGCATCGGCATCATCGACATTGGTGCGGATGCGGCAGACCGCCAAGGCAGTCCCGGACTGGTGCCTCCCGAGGAGCTCAACGAGCTGGTGGAGCGGATCCACAGCAATTCACGCGGGCAAAGCCGCAAGGCCACGGGCGCCGCCGCATCCAATCTGGACCTCTACCAGGTCAACTGCACCTTCTACGATGCGCTCGGGCGCAACGACGCGGCCTATCTGATCGCGCGTGCCATCCAGTTCTTTGTGCCCGGCATCCCGCAGGTGTATTACGTGGGCTTGCTGGCCGGCGAGAACGACATGGACCTGCTCGAACGCACCAAGGTCGGGCGCGACATCAACCGCCATTACTACGCTCGCGAGGAAGTGCTCCAGGACCTGGGCAAACCGGTGGTTCAAAAGCTGGTGTCGCTGATCAGGCTGCGCAACACCCACCCCGCCTTTCAAGGCAGTTTCCAGGTGGCTCCGGTGTCTCACGCGCATGGGCTGCAGTTGCAGTGGACGGCAGGTGCTGCCAGCGCCACCCTGAATGTGGACCTCCAGGCCAAAACAGGGGCCATCACCCTGGTGGATGGGGCAGGACTGGAGCAGGTCTTTCCATTGGGCTGATTGTTTCAGCCACCCTGAAAAAACCGGCTTCGGCCGGTTTTTTCATGCCCAAGACATCTGCGCCGGCGCATAAAAAAACCCGGTGCATTGCACCGGGTTCCGGGAGAACCGAACGTCCGGGACGTTCGGTGGTCTTGCTCAGAAGTCGTAACGCAGGCTGACCCTGGCGCTGCGGCCTTGCAGGGCACGGGCGGCATGGCCACTGCCTTCCACTTCCGTGAAGGCCAGCTTGTTGAAGGCGTTGTTCACAGACAGCGAAGCGGTGGTGCGGTTGTTGATGCGGTAGCTGGCAAACAGGTTGGTGATCGAGTAGCCAGCCATCGTGATGGTGTTGGCATCATCACCAAACGATTTGCCGGATCCGATCATGGCAGCGCCCAGCTGCAGGTCGCCGATCCGGTAGGACGGCGAAATCGAGTACACCACATCGGCCTGACGACGCGGCTTCTTGCCGATCTCTGCAGCGCTCTGCGAGTTGGTGATCTGCGCATCCATCAGTGTGGCGCCACCATTGAGTCGGAAGTTGCCCATGCGGTAGCTGGCTTCCAGTTCAACGCCTTTTGCATCGTACGAATTGGCTGTGAACTTCCGGGTCGTCGCTTCGTAGTTGGACTCATCGGTCTTGGCGCTGAACAGGGTACCGAACAGGCTCAGGTTGCCCTGACGGTGCTTGACACCGAGTTCTTGCTGCTGCAGGCGGTTGAAGGAGACCGGCTTGCCGTTGAGGGCACCACGGGTGCCGTACAGCAGACGGTCAGCAGCAAAGTTGTAGCCATCGCTCAGGCGCGCGTAGACCGCGGTGTCCTTGGTGAGGGCGTAGTTGCCGCCCACGGAGACGCCGGTCTTGTTGATCTTGTAATTGACCGTGTCAATGGTGCTGCTGTCAAGCTTGTCGGTGGTGCTGTTGCCGCCAATGGTCTGGCCGGTGGCAGACATGCTGTTCTGGCGCACGCTGCCTTCCAGGGTCAGCGGACCTTTGTCCCAGCTCAGCGCAGCATAGGGTGCTGTCACGTTGTACTTCACGTCATAGACGCGGGAGCAGCAGCCACCCCAGGTGTCCCAGCCGGTGCTGGTGGGGACGGGATTGATGGCGGCGTTCTGGCCGACCATGCCGACGCTGTACTGGTTCCAGAACCAGGTCTGGGCCAGGTTCTGCGAGCCGGTGAACAGGCCTGCCGTGAAGACAGACTTGCCGCCGTTCAGATCGAAGGCCTTGCTCGCCTTGATGTCGTTGAACATGTTGTCCATGTTGTCCAACGAGGTATTGAAGAGCGTGCCGGTGAAGGTGCCATCGCCGTTGCCATTGTTGGCAGGGAACATGGCCATGAAGCGGCCATTGTTCTTGCTCTTGCGCATGCGCTCTTCGAGCGTCCAGCCGTTGTCCAGGTTGATCTTGGCTTCCAGACCAAAGGACTGGCTGGTGACGTGCAGGCCATTGGCCGGGTTGGTGCTGACCGGGTTGCCGGCGCGGTCGATCACCGTGTCGCGAGTCAGGTTGGGGTTGATGAAGAAAGCATTGCGGGGGTCAATGCCTGCAATGGTCTGGATCTGCCCATTGACGAGTCGGGTGGGCACCGGCATCAGGGAGGGGGTTTTGTCGTCCAGGCTCTTCATGCTCACGCGCAGGTAGCTGCCCTTGTCCAGCTCTTTGGTCAGGCTGGCGCGGAACTGGCCGCCATCCTGGGAGTTGAAGCCCGTCTTGATCGGACCGCCTTCACCTTGACGCACAAAGCCGCCGAGGTTGAAGTAGGTGTCCTGACCCAGATTGCCGCCCAGGTTGTAGTCCAGTCGGGACAGGCGGGAGTCGATGCCTGCGGTGATGCCGACCGAGTTGCCAAGATCACGGCCATGCTTGCCGATGAAGTTGATGATGGCGCCGGGGGCATTGGTGGCCAGCGTGGAAGCGCTGCCGCCACGGACCACCTCAACGCGATCGGTCATGTAGTCGGTGCGCAGAAACTGGTCGGCCGTACCGAAGGCAATGTCACCGAAGAGCAAAACAGGCAGACCGTCTTCCTGGAACTGGACGTAGCGGCCGCCGCCGGCAGAAACGGGTGCACCACGAACGGTCACGTTCGCATTGCCTTCGCCACCAGAGGATTCGGAGCGGATGCCGGGGACCGTGCGGAGGATTTCCGCGGCGTTCGTGGCGCCACTGCGGTTGATGGCTTCTTCACCCACCGAAGTCACCGAGTCGCTGGACTTCATCTTGCTGCGGCCGGTCGGGGAGGCCGTGACCACCACTTCATCGAGGTTCAGGGATTGCGCGTGGGTGGTGCCAATGCTTGCCACAGCCAAGGCTGCAGCGATCGCCACCTGTGTGGGGCTTGCTTTCTTCATGAGTTTCACTGTTCAGTCTCCTGAGTGTTGAAAACGCTTGCAATCCGGACAATGGCGATTGCAAGCCTGTGAATCCTTGCAGGGCGAGATACATCAACCTTGTGAGGATGGGGAAATTGTGCGGCATGCTGCAAACGGTTGCAATCTAAATCTGCTGCCCGCACGCGCCATTCCCGGGCCCGAGGTGACGGGGGAGGGTTGTCTCCGCTGGAGAAATGTCCTCCCTTAAGGACTTTCCCTAGTGTGTTCAATTGACAACAGGCGAGAATGCTCGGGGTAGACTGGTGAAAACCCTAGTCGCAAAACGGGGGCTTGTCTGTATCATGCAAACGATTGCAATCCAGCAAAGGAGATCAAGACACATGGAAGACTATGCCAGCAGGCAAAGAAAGCCAGGCAAGCACCTGGTTGGCATTGGCCTGGTGGTGGCGTTGCACCTTCTGATTTTCTGGGCGATCAACTCCGGGCTCGCCCGGGCATTCGTCAAGAAGATCAAGGGGCCGGTGGAAGCGGTGTTGCTGGAAGAGCAAAAGCCCGACATTCCGCCGCCGCCACCACCACCACCGCCCAAGAATTTGCCGCCGCCCCCGCCCCCGGCTTACGTGCCGCCTGTGGAGGTGGCCGTCGCCGCCCCTGCTGCCGTCAATGCGATTGCGGCCGTGTCGAACACGCCAGCTCCGCCCGCGCCCCCTGCACCGCCTGCACCTCCGCCCCCGCCCGTGGCCAAGGCCGAGCCTGTGCGCACGGCAGCCGTGGTCAATTCGGCCAACTGCGAGAAGCCCGAATACCCCAGCGCTTCACGCCGCCTCGAAGAGGAAGGCACGGTGTTCCTGCGCTTCCTGGTGGGCGTTGACGGCAAGGTGATCCAGTCCGAAGTCGAGAAGTCTTCGGGTCACCGGCGCCTGGACGAAGCAGCCCGTGCCGGCTTGTCGCGCTGTCAATTCAAGCCCGCCACCGTGGACGGCAAGCCCGAGCAGGCCTGGGCCAGCATGAAGTACACCTGGCGCCTGGAGTGATCAGCGCGCCTGCCACAACCCCTTTTTCCGAATCCAAGCCATATCCAGAGGAGACCCTCCAATGTTCAAGTCGATCAAATCCCTCATCGCAAGCCTGGGCCTGGTGGCCGGCCTGTTCCTTGCCGGCCATGCCCTGGCGCAATCGCCGGCGCCGGCCGCTGCGCCGGCACCTTCGAGTGTTTCTGCCACTGAAGAAAACCCCTACGGCCTGGCCGCACTGTGGGCCCAGGGCGATGCCGTCGCCAAGGGCACCTTGCTGATCATGATCATCATGAGCATGGGTTCCTGGTATGTGATCTTCACCAAGCTGGCCGAGCAGTCCAAGCTCAACAAGCAGGCCAAGCTCGCCCGGGACAATTTCTGGAATGCCGGCTCGGTGCGCCAAGGGGCCGATGCCCTGGAGGAGGGCAGTGCCTTCCGCTTCATTGCCGAGAAGGGCCTGGAGGGCGCCTCCAAGCACACCGGCATGCTCGGCGCGATCGACTTCAACGACTGGGTGACCATGAGCATCCAGCGGGCCATCAGCAATGTGCAAAGCCGCTTGCAGGACGGCCTGGCCTTCCTGGCCACGGTCGGTTCGACTGCGCCGTTCGTGGGCCTGTTCGGCACCGTCTGGGGCATCTACCACGCGCTGGTCAAGATCGGCATGAGCGGTCAGGCCTCCATCGACAAGGTCGCTGGCCCGGTGGGTGAAGCGCTGATCATGACGGCCATCGGTCTGGCCGTGGCCGTGCCCGCAGTGCTGGGCTACAACTGGCTGGTGCGCCGCAACAAGGCGGCGATGGAAGAAGTCAACGCCTTCGGCTCCGACCTGCACGCCGTGCTGCTGGCTTCGGCCAAGAAGTGAACCCCTCCCCCCATTGAGGAGAACCCGTCATGGGTATGAACGTAGGCTCAGAGGCGGATGACGAGACCATCAACGCCATCAACACCACCCCGCTGGTGGATGTGATGCTGGTGCTCCTGATCATCTTCCTGATCACGATTCCGGTGGTCACCACCTCGATCAAGGTGGACCTGCCCAAGGAGACGAACGTGGTGCGGGAGACCAAACCCGAGAACGTCATCATTTCGGTGGACCGGGCCGGCAAGATCTTCCTGTACGACACCCCGATCAAGAACAGCACCGACCTGATCGACCGGATGAAGAAATTCGCGGTGATGCAGCCGCAGCCGGAAGTCCAGATCCGAGGTGACGGGGCCAGTGACTTCGAGTCGGTAGGGCGAGTGATGTACGCAGTCCAGCGTGCAGGGATCGTCAAGGTCGGCTTCATCACCGAGCCGGCAGGCAACTGACAAGGAGAACAGACATGGGAATGAATGTCGGAACAGGTTCGGGCAGCGGCGAGCCCGAAGTGATGCTGGACATCAACACCACGCCACTGATCGACGTGATGCTGGTGCTGCTGATCATGCTGATCATCACGATTCCGTCGCAGCTGCATTCGGTCAATCTGGACATGCCGCTGCCCAGCAACGCCCCCAAGAAGGCCGATCCGGTGGTCTACCGGGTCGATGTGGATGCCAACAGCGTGGTCAACCTCAACGGCAAGCCCCTGGCCAGCCGTGCCGAGCTGGAGCTCAAGCTCAAGGAAGCCGCGCAGATGCAGCCGCAGCCGGAGATCCACATCCGCTCGCACGCCAAGGCCAAGTACGAGGCCGTCGCCGGGGTCATGGCCAGCGCCCAGCGCAACGGGCTGACCAAGCTGGGCATCGTGGGCTCCGAGCAATTCGTCAACTGAGGCCACAGTGCCGTGACACACCATTGTTGAGTGCGTTTCTTCCAAGGAAACCGTTTGGGCCCTGCCGTTTGCGCGGCAGGGCTTTTTTTTGCCATGCACCTTGAACCCAGCCGATGCAAACGATCCCACGCCTTGCTTTAAGATCGGCAAAGTAGCAGGAGTCAGACCGCGATGGTGAAGGCAGTCAGCGACAAGAAAAAGATCCAGATGGCAGACATCGCCCGGCTGGCGGGGGTGTCAACGGCGACCGTCTCGCGCGCGCTCAACGGCAGTGAGCTGATCAATGCAGAAACCCGTCTGCGGATCATGGAGCTGGCCCGTTCGCTCAACTACACCATCAACCTGGGGGCCAAGAATCTCCGCAGCGGCCACAACAGCACGATCGCGGTGGTCATTCCCTATAACCCGCTGAACCGGCAAAGCATTTCAGACCCCTTCTTTTTGGCGATGCTGGGCTCTCTGGCCGATGCCCTGACCGACAAGCAGTACGACCTGCTGCTTTCCCGGGTGGATTCGGACCACCTCGACAATGTGGCGGCCCTCTGCGATTCGGGTCGCGTGGGCGGCATCATCATGATTGGCCAGTGGGGGCACCATGACCAGCTCAACGACCTGGCGCGGCGCAAATTGCCTTTTGTGGCGTGGGGGGCGCAGCTACCCCAGCAGCTTTATTGCAGTGTGGGTTCCGACAACCAAAGCGGTGGCCAGCTCGCCACCGAGCACCTGGTCTCGCTGGGGCGCAAACGGATTGCATTCATGGGCGACAAAACCCTGCCCGAACCGGAAAAACGGCATGCAGGTTACCTCAAGGCCTTGCGCAAGGCCGGCCTCAAGCCTGAGCCGCAACTCTACATTCCGTGTTCGTTTGCGCCGCTGGATGCCCAAATGGCCATGCGGGCTCACCTGGACAAGCATGGCCTGAACTTTGACGCCCTGGTGGCGGCCTCTGACATCGTGGCGATTGGCGCCATGGGCGTGCTGCGCGAGAGGGGCGTCCGCGTGCCCGAGCATGTCAGTGTCGTGGGCTATGACGACGTCGAGCCTGCTGCACACAGCTTTCCCCCGCTGACGACCATCCGGCAGCCGCTGGATCTGGCGGGGGTGGCCCTGGTGGAGTGTCTGGTCGAGGCGATTGCAGGTGGCCAGCCACCCTCGCGCATTCTGCCCACTGAACTCGTGGTCCGCGAGTCCACAGCCGCGCCGCGCTAGGCTGGCTTGTGCTCTGCGCTGGCCGGGCACGACAGTCCCAGCCGGCACATTCCCGTTCAGTAGATTTCAGCGGGCGATTGAGCAAGTCGCGATTGCACTTCGGTGGCCGTCGGCGGGTTGCAGCCTGTTCGCATCACGTTGATGCTGGCGGTCGCCAGCGCCCGGCGCAGCAGGCGGGATGCACCGTGTGCATTCAAGCGCTTGGCGACTTGCGCAGCATGCACGCCCTGTTCATGGGCGAGCTCCAGCCAGCATGACAGGAAGCCAGCAAGGAAGCTGTCTCCGGCACCGATCGTGTCCACCACCTCGATCGGCTTTTGTTCACGTCCCCGGACCGTCTGTTGATTCAAGGTCGGGCTGAACACCAGAGCTGCCCCCTCTGGGCCCAGGGTGAGCACAACCATTTGGGCTCCGCTGGCTTCGAGCAGCCATCTGGCCTGGTCCTGGGCCGTGTCGCCGGGCGCACCGAGGTATTCGAGGTCTTCGTCGCTCGCCTTGATGATGTGTGCAAAGCGTGTGGCTTTCATGACATTGGCGCGGTAGGGCGCCATGTCGGGCACGACGCTGGGTCGCATGTTGACGTCAAGCACCATCAGGCGTCCGCTCTGGTGCTGGTGGGCCATCCAGGGTAGGTAAAGATTGGCGTCTTCCGGCGCCAGAGCCAGGCAGCCGACGCAGACCACCTGCGCCTGCGGGAGGTCTTCGGAGCTGCCGATCAGGGATTGCGCGGTCAGCGCTCTGTCGGCGACGCCCTGCCGGTAGAAGGCATATACCGGATGGCCTTGGGCATCGAGGTGGACCACCGCCAGAGAGGTGGGCTCGGAGGCCGGTTCAGGATGGGCGATGACGACGCCTTCGTGTACCAGGGCCTGGCACATGTCGCGGCCAAAGCGGTCGCGCGAGAGGGGATTGAGGTAGGCCACCCCCACGCCTTGGCGGGCGAGGGCGCGTGTGAGGTTGTAGGAGGCACCCCCTGCACAAGGGGTCAAGCGTCCGTCGGTCTGCATGACCAGATCGATCAGGGCTTCTCCTGCGACAGTGACGGCGACGGGGTGGGAGAAAGAGGTCAGCGACATGGGCGGCAGTCAGATGAACAGGCTTGCCATTATGGGACGGCGTAACTCCCCGGTAACCCTGTCAGATGGTGGTCTGCAAGCCAGCGGTTTCAGCGCCGCATCACAAATCGCCGTGCCGATGCATCGGGTGCACTGCCGGTGAACCGCAGCCCCCGAAACTCCCGTGCGCACAGTCCCTGGCTGGCGGTGGCCTGCCAGGTGGCGGCGATGCGTTGGCCATCGTGGCTTTCTTCCATGGTCAGGGCTTCATCGTCCCAGTCGGCCACGACCAGATGGCGTTCCTGGCCCCGACTGAGGGTGCCCTTGAGGCTGCCGGTGTATTCGGGGTGAGGCGCCAGTGTCAGGACCCAGGGGGCTTCGCCGCGCTGTCGCCCTGCGTCGGTCCATGCGATGCGCCAGCTGCCCACCAGCATGCCGGGCTCGATGTCGGCGGCGGCGGGGCAGGACGCCGTTGCCATCAGGCTGGACGCCAGCCCTGCGGCCAGCAGCGCTGCGCGAAAACGCATGCATTTCACGGCGTTGTGGGTGCAGTGGTGGCTGCACGTTTGGCGAATTCGGCCCGCAGGGCCTTGAGTTTTTCGCGCGGGTCTTCCTTGACCGTGGCCTTGTCGAGCGCCATCTCGGCAATGAAGCGGCTGGGCACACCCGCCACTGTCTCGCGGCCCTGCTTGCGACGCCGCGTCCAACTGACGGCCAGCGTGCGCTGGGCCCGGGTGATGCCCACGTACATCAGGCGGCGTTCTTCCTGCAGCCGCTGCAGGATGCCCTCGCTCATCGGGCCGTCGGCGGGTCCGCCAGGGGTGCTGTTGTCGCCCAGCTTGAAGGGCAGCAGGCCTTCGTTCACGCCCACCAGCATCACATGCGGCCATTCCAGACCCTTGGAGGCGTGCAGCGTGGACAGCGTCACCACGTTCTGCTCCTGCTCGCGCTCATTGAGCGTGGAGATGAGTGACACGGTCTGCGCGGTTTCGAGCAGGCTCTTGCGTTCGGTGGTCTGGGCACCTGTGGCGTCTTCGATTTCGCCGCCGCAGCGCCCGGCCATCCAGTCGCAGAATTCGAGCACGTTGGTCCAGCGGGCGTTGGCAATGCTTTCGTTGTCTTCGCTGTCGTAGAGGTGTTTTTCGTAGCCGATGTCCTTGAGCCAGTCGGTCAGAAAGCGCATCGCGTCGTCCTTGCCCGAGGTGTGGCGGGCGCGGTATTCGAGGTCGTTGATGTAGCGGCCGAACTCGTGCAGGCCATGCACGGCCCGGCTGGAGACGGCGCTGGGCAGGCTGCTGGCAAACAGTGCCTCGAACAGGCTGACCTTGTACTGCGTGGCAAAGGTGCCCAGCTGTGCCAGCGTCTGGTGGCCAATGCCACGCTTGGGGCTGGTGATGGCCCGCAGGAACGCGGGGTCGTCGTCGTTGTTGATCCACAGCCGGAACCAGGCGCACAGGTCCTTGATTTCGGCCTTGTCGAAAAAGCTCTGCCCGCCCGAGACCTTGTAGGGAATCTGGGCGCGGCGCAGGGCCTGCTCGAAGGGTCTGGCCATGTGGTTGGCGCGGTAGAGGATGGCGAAGTCCTTGAACTCGCGGTGCTGCGCCCCTTCGGTCGTGGTGCCTGCGCGGATTGACTGGATGCGCGCCACCGCGCGCTCGGCCTCGTGCTCTTCGTTGTCGGCATCGACCACGCGGACCGGCTCGCCCTCGCCCAGCTCCGAAAACAGCGTTTTGGGAAAGAGCTTGGGGTTGGGGCCGATGACGTTGTTGGCGGCACGCAGGATGGCGCTGGTCGAGCGGTAGTTCTGCTCGAGCTTGATGACCTTCAGATTCGGAAAGTCCTGCGGCAGGCGCTTGAGGTTGTCCAGTGTGGCACCGCGCCAGCCGTAGATCGACTGGTCGTCGTCGCCCACGGCGGTGAAGCGGGCCCGCTCGCCGACGATGTGCTTGAGCACCTCGTACTGGGTGGCGTTGGTGTCCTGGTATTCGTCCACCAGCACATGGCCGAGTGTGCGGTGCCATTTGGACCGCACCTCTGGGTGTCCGGCCAGCAGCTTGAGGGGCAGGCCAATGAGGTCGTCAAAGTCGACGCTCTGGTAGGCGGACAGGCGCTCCTCGTAGCGGGCCATGATGCGTGCCACCACCCGGGCGCTGTCGTCGGGGGCCAGGGCCTCGGCCTGGGCTGCGTTGAGGCCCTGGTTTTTCCACAGGCTGATGGTCCACTGCCACTGGCGTGCAGTGGCCGTGTCGGTGCTGCCGCCACAGTCCTTGAGGATGCTGAGCACATCGTCGGCGTCCAGGATGGAGAACTGCGGCTTGAGGCCCAGCACATGCCCGTCCTCGCGCATGATGCGCACCCCCAGCGCGTGGAAAGTGCAGATCACCACGTCCTTGGCCGCCTTGCCGATCAGGCTGCGCGCCCGTTCGCGCATCTCGGTGGCGGCCTTGTTGGTGAAGGTGATGGCGGCGATCTGCTGGGGCTCGAGCCCCACCTGGATCAGGCGCTGGATCTTGTGCGTGATCACCCGTGTCTTGCCCGAGCCGGCGCCGGCCAGCACCAGGCAGGGCCCGGCGACATAGTTCACGGCATCGAGTTGGGCAAGGTTCAGGCCGGCAGACATGGGGTAATCGGGAGCAAAGCGGGCCATCATAGCGGCATGCGCACCCGGGCTCGCCACGGATGTCGGCACCGGGACCGGGAGCGTGACCATTTGCCGCGACAATTCGCAACATGCTGGATGTCTTGCGTGTCACTTTCCCTTTCTTCGCGCTGGTGCTGTGCGGTTATCTGGCCGCCCACCGCCGTTTTCTGCCGCTCGAGGCGATTGCCGGTCTCAACACTTTCGTGCTGTTTTTTGCGCTGCCCTGCATGCTGTTCCGCTTTGGTGCGGACACCCCGATCGCACAGCTGCTCGATGCCACCGTCTTCCTGACCTATCTGCTGTGTGCGCTGGTCATGGTGGCTTTTGCGGTGGCCATCAGCCTGAACCGGCGGGTGCGATGGAAGGACGCTTCTCTGGGTGCCCTGGTGGCCGCGTTTCCGAACACAGGCTTCATGGGGGTGCCGCTGCTGGTGGCCTTGCTCGGTTCAGCTGCAGCGGGTCCGGCCATTGTGACCATCACGGTGGACATGGTGATCACCACCTCCTTGTGCCTGGCGCTGTCTGAAATGGATGCGGCCGATGAGCACGGTGCCGCAGTCGCTGCACGCAAGGCACTGGTCGGTGTGCTCAAGAACCCGCTGCCGTGGGCGATTTTGCTGGGCGCCCTGTTTTCCTGGCAGGACCTGGTCCTGCTTGGCCCCGTGGACAAGACCGTGGGCCTGCTGGCCGATGCGGCTTCGCCCGTGGCGTTGTTCACCATCGGTGCCGTGCTGGCCCGTTCGCAATTGCTGGCCCACCAGCGTCCGCACGGCCCCTTGCGCGCACGCGACTACCTGCCGGTGGCGGGGGTCAAGTTGCTGGTGCATCCTGTGCTGGTCTTTTCCGTCGGGACCTCCGTGATCGCCCTGGGCGGCCGCATTGACCCGTTGGCCCTGACGGTCATCACCCTGGTGGCGGCGTTGCCCAGCGCCAGCAACGTCTCCTTGCTCGCCGAGCGCATCGGCGCCGACAACGGCCGCATCGCGCGCATCATCCTGGTGACAACGGCATTGGCTTTTTTGACCTTCTCGGGCGCGGTGGCGCTGCTCAAACCCGCATAGATGCGGTCTCTGACCGCGATGGCCTTCCTGATCGCGGTCGCAGACCGCTCCTGCGCAATCAGATGGCCTGGGGGTCGACGTCCACCAGCCAGCGGATCAGGCCCTTGTGTTCCGGTTCACTGCGCAGGGTGTGCAGCACGTCCTGCAGCCGCGCGAGCACGCGGTGCAGCTGCTTGCGCGAGGGGCTCTCGATCAGCATCTGTGCGCGTTCCACATCGGCCACTTTCTGCAGACCCATGGGCACGGCCGGGTACAGGCTGACCTGTTCCAGCGCCTGCGCGCCGCCTTCTTCCTCGCTCATCCAGGCCTGCAGAGTCTCGCGCGCGGCGTTGAGAAAGCCCTGGGCCAGCGCCTGATCGCGGGCGTCGGCCCGCAGCAGGGCCTGGTGGCTAAAGGGCGGCAGGCCAGCGCCCTCGCGCTCGGCCAGTTCACTGCCGGCAAAGGCCGGGTAGTCGTGGCGCTTGAGGGCCTCGAACAGCGGGTGGCTTGGATGGAAGGTCTGCACCAGCATTTCGCTTTCGCCCTGGGCGGCATCGCGGCCGGCGCGGCCAGCGGCCTGCATCAGCAAGGCAAACAGGCGCTCGGGGGCCCGAAAGTCGCTTGAAAACAGCGCGCTGTCGGGGTTGATTGCAGCCACCAGCGTGATGCGGCGGAAGTCGTGGCCTTTGGCAATCATCTGGGTGCCCACCAGCACGTCGACTTCGCCACTGTGCACCTGGGTCAGCTGGCTTTCCAGCGCGCCCTTGAGGCGGGTGGTGTCGGCGTCGATGCGGGAGATGCGCACCGGCTGGCCGTCCGGCCGGCGCACATCGGCCAGCAACTGTGCCAGATGCTCCTCGAGCTGCTCGGTGCCACGCCCGAGCGGGGCGATGTCGGCATTGCCGCAGCCCGGACAGGCGCGCGGCACCCGTTCGGTGGCGCCGCAGTGGTGGCAGCGCAGGGTGCGGTCGATCTTGTGGAAGACGCGGAAGGCGCTGCAGTGGCGGCATTCGCTTTTCCAGCCACAGTCGGCGCAGTACAACACCGGGGCGTAGCCGCGGCGGTTGAGCAGCAGCATGCTTTGTTCACCTTTGGCCACCCGCGCCTCGATGGCCTGGACCAGCGGGGCCGACAGCACCGTGCGCCGGGGCTGGTGGTTCATGTCCACCCGCCGCACCACCGGCAACGCGGCCGCGCCGATGCGCTCGGGCATGTGCAGGCGCAGGTAGCGGCCCCCCTCCTCGGCGGAGCGGCTCTGGTGCCAGCTCTCCAGCGAGGGCGTGGCCGAGCCCAGCAGCACTTGGGCGCCGCATTGCTGGCCCCGATAGAGCGCCAGGTCGCGCGCAGAATAGCGGGCGCCCTCCTGCTGCTTGTAGCTGGGGTCGTGTTCTTCATCCACCACGATCAGCCGCAGTTGCGGCAGGGAGGCGAGCACCGCCATGCGCGTGCCCAGCACGATACGCGCTGCGCCGCTGTGCGCGGCCAGCCAGTGTTTGAGTCGCTGCGCCGGTGTCAGCCCGCTGTGCAGCGACACCACCGCCGCTGCGCCAAAGCGTTCACGCACGCGCGCCTCGAGCTGGGGGGTGAGGTTGATTTCGGGCACCAGCACCAGCGCCTGGGCCTGGGGGTCGGCTTCGAGCACCTGCTGCACCGCGCGCAGGTAGACCTCGGTCTTGCCACTGCCGGTGTTGCCAAACAGCAGACAGGGGCCGGGGTGCCCGGCCATGCCCTGCAGCACTGCCGACTGCTGCGGCGACAGCACGGGTCCGCTTTGAACCTGCAGTGGGGCGCCTTCAGACTGTTTGTTGAGGCGGCGGGCGAGTTGCTTGTTGTCGAGCTCGCGCAGCTGCGGTGGCAGGCTGCTGATCGCCATCTCGCCCAGGCTGCGCTGGTAGTACTGGGCCGCGAACACCATCAATTGCCGCCATGGGGCATCCAGCGGCGGTAGGCCTTCGAGCGCCAGGCTGATGTCCCGGATCGCCTCGGGGGCCAGTGCCGGTGCAGTCACTTGCGCATGCCAGACCACCCCCAGCACCTCGCGCCGTCCCAGCGGCACCCGCACCAGCGTACCGGGCGCCAGCGCCACCAGGCTGCGGTAGGTCAGCAGATCGCCCACGCCGCTGTGCGCAGGGGTCTGCACGGCGACTTCGATCCAATGGCTGGCTGGGGTGCTCATGCGGGGCTCAACAACGTTCCACGGTTTAATAATTTTCTTGATATTCGCGGTAAGTGCTTGATTTTTCTATGCTTTGAAGCTCATCCAAAAAATCTGTGGATAACTTTGTTGAAAACCGGGTGTGCCCCCGTCGCGAGCCCTTGAAAATCAAGCCTTCCATCGAAATGCCCATCTGCTGGGCAGGAAATGAACCTCAATGAAATCAATGACTTGGGCGTGTATTGGAGCGCTGGCGCAGGCGCGTTGAGACAGGTTTCACAACGGCATGCGCTTCACCGTTTTTGTGCATAAGTAAGGCCCTGCCAACCTGGTTTTTCGCCAGAAAGTGCTTGACGGAGGCCGTTTTGTACGCTTGGCTTCAGGCGTTGCGGCGCAGCGCCCTGGAGTGACTGTGGACCGCCTCCACGAGCGCCGCCACATGGTCAGGCGGGGTGTACTGGCTGATGCCGTGGCCCAGGTTGAAGATGTGGGTCGGACCAGGGGTGTGCGGGTCGGTGTGCGGACGGCCAAAGCTGTCCAGCACGCGCCGCGCCTGCTCGGCCACCTGCTCGGGCGGCGCAAACAGCACATTGGGGTCGATGTTGCCCTGCAGGGCTTTGCCGGGTCCGCCGACCTGCCCGCCCACCAGGGCGCGGGCCTGGCCCAGGTTCATGGTCCAGTCCAGACCCAGGACTTCGCAGTCAAGCCCACCCATCTCGGGCAGCCACAGGCCGCCGCCCTTGGTGAAGACGATGCGCGGGATGCGGGCTCCGGCATGTTCGGTCTTGAGCTGGGCCAGCACACGGCGGGTGTAGGCCAGGCTGAATTCCTGGAAGGCACCATCGGCCAGCACGCCGCCCCAGCTGTCAAAGACCATGACGGCCTGTGCGCCGGCCTCGATCTGGGTGTTGAGGTACAGCGCCACAGCGTCGGCATTGACCGCGAGGATGCGGTGCATCAGGTCGGGGCGGCTGTACATCAGGCTCTTGACCAGTCGGTAGTCGTCGGAGCCGCCGCCCTCGACCATGTAACAGGCCAGGGTCCAGGGGCTGCCGGAAAAGCCGATCAGCGGCACGCGGCCATGCAAGGCCTGGCGGATGCTGGTGACCGCATCGAAGACGTAGCGCAGCTTGTCCATGTCAGGCACGGCCAGCTGGGCCACGGCGGCTTCATCACGCACCACCTTCTCGAATTTCGGCCCCTCGCCCTGCGCAAACGACAGGCCCAGGCCCATGGCGTCGGGCACGGTGAGGATGTCGCTGAACAGGATGGCCGCGTCCAGGGGGTAGCGCTCCAGGGGCTGCAGGGTGACCTCGGTGGCGTAGTCCACGTTGGTGGCCAGTCCCATGAAGCTGCCGGCACGGGCGCGGGTGGCGCAGTACTCGGGCAGGTAACGGCCGGCCTGGCGCATCAACCACAGCGGGGTGTGGTCGGTGGCTTGGCGCCAGCAGGCTTTGAGAAACGTGTCGTTGAGCAGGGCTGGAA
>JACCED010943259.1_pt1 | contig 43281 bp, 34 predicted proteins | sample 7455021 | NCBI WGS metagenome assembly JACCED01 (sample SAMN15323456, study PRJNA562643) | freshwater metagenome | isolation source: river surface water | place: USA:Blue River Watershed | collected 2017-08-19
CCTTTGCCGGAACCCGGCGCGCCGAGAAAAACGATACGCATGATGGGCGGCACAGTACCCGGCCGGTTCCGACAGGTCAAACCGTCCGGTATGCTCGCGACCCATGAAAAAGCCCGTCGCAAAGCCAGCCCGCCGTAAATCCGCCGCCCCGGCCCGCAGCCGCAGCAGCGCGACCACCCCGCCTCGCAACGCTTTTTACGCCCAATCGGGCGGCGTTACGGCAGTCATCAATGCCTCGGCAGCGGGGGTCATCGAGACCGCCCGTCGCTACCCAAAACAGATCGGCAAGGTTTATGCCGGCAGGCATGGCATCGTCGGCGCCCTCCACGAGGATCTCATCGACTGCTCGAAGGAATCTGCAGCGACGATTCGGGGTCTTCGCCATACACCCTCGGGCGCCTTCGGTTCAGCGCGTTTCAAGCTCAAGGGGCTCGAGCAGAACCGCGCCGAATACGAGCGGCTGATCGAGGTCTTCAAGGCTCATAACATCGGCTATTTCTTTTACAACGGCGGTAACGACTCGATGGATACCGCCCACAAGGTCGCCGAGATGGGCAAGGCCTTGGGATACCCGATCACCTGCATCGGCGTACCGAAGACGGTCGATAATGATCTGCCGTACACCGATTGCTGCCCAGGATTCGGCTCGGTCGCCAAATACGTTGCCATCTCTACCCTCGAGGCGTCTTTCGACGTCGCGTCGATGGCCAAAACTTCGACCAAAGTATTCGTCATGGAAGTGATGGGTCGACACGCTGGTTGGATCGCCGCGGCAGGTGGTCTCGCAGGCAAGGGTCGCGACGAACCGCCGCATATCATTTTGTTTCCCGAAATTCCGTTTAAACGCGCCGCGTTTCTCAAGCGCGTCAAAGAATGCGTCGATCGTTGCGGCTATTGCGTCATCGTCGTATCCGAGGGAACGGCGCATGCGGACGGCACCTTCCTCGCCGATGCCGGCACCAAGGATGCTTTCGGTCATACACAGTTGGGTGGCGTTGGTCCTGTGATCGCGAACATGGTTCGCGAAGCACACGGTTATAAATATCACTGGGCAGTTGCCGACTATCTGCAGCGTGCAGCCAGACACATTGCCTCGAAGGTCGATGTCGACCAGGCCTATGCCATGGGTCAAGCCGCCGTGGAGCTCGCGGTTCAAGGGCACAACGCGGTCATGCCGATCGTCGTACGCAAATCGTCCAAGCCTTATCGCTGGACGGTCGGTAGCGTGCCGCTCGCCAAGGTCGCCAATGTCGAAAAAAAGCTGCCGCGCGATTTCATCACCGCAGACGGATTCGGCATCACGGAAAAATGCCGTCGCTATCTGCTACCGCTCATCGGCGGTGGCGACCCACCGCCCTACAAGGACGGCCTGCCGGTCTACGTGAAGATCAAGGGCGTGTCGGTGAAGAAAAAACTCCCGCCGTTCAAGCGCTGACAACGGCCCCGCTACGCGGGGCGCCCTCGAAGCCGAAACAAGACGCTGTGCTATATTGCAGCGCCTTTTTTCGCTGATCTGCTTTAGGGGGAATAACTAGAATGGATGCCCATCTGATCAATTGGCTGTGGATAGCCATTGGCGCGGGGTTGCTCGCGGTTATATACGGTGCGGTCTCGGCTGCATCAATCAATCGTCTCGATGCCGGCAACGCCCGCATGCAGGAAATCGCTTCGGCGATTCAAGCGGGTGCTCAGGCTTACCTCAACCGTCAGTACTCGACGATTGCCGTCGTCGGCGTCGTTCTCTGCCTCGTACTCGGCCTTGCGCTCGACTGGGCAACGGCCGGCGGATTCGCGGTCGGCGCGATCCTATCGGGTATCGCGGGCTACATCGGTATGAACGTCTCGGTGCGTGCCAACGTGCGTACCGCTCAGGCCGCCAACGATGGTTTGAACGCCGCACTGCAGGTTGCCTTCAAGGGCGGCGCGATCACCGGCATGCTGGTGGTCGGTCTCGGCCTACTCGGCGTGGCCGGCTACTACTTCTGGATGCGCGGCGTGGTCGGTGACGATCACGCGCTGCACTCGTTGGTGGGCCTCGCCTTCGGCGGCTCACTGATCTCGATCTTCGCGCGTCTCGGCGGCGGCATCTTCACCAAAGGTGCGGACGTCGGTGCTGACCTTGTCGGCAAGGTCGAAGCCGGTATCCCGGAGGACGATCCGCGTAACCCGGCCGTCATCGCCGACAACGTCGGTGACAACGTCGGTGACTGCGCCGGCATGGCTGCCGACCTGTTCGAGACCTACGCGGTCACCTTGGTTGCAACCATGCTCTTGGGTGGTCTCATGCTCGCCGGCACCAACGGCGCGTCGATCATCTATCCGCTCGCACTCGGCGCGGCCTCGATCGTGGCGTCCATCGTCGGCACCTTCTTCGTGAAGGTCAGTGATGGCGGCAAGATCATGAACGCGCTCTACAAGGGTGTGATCGTCTCGGGTCTGGTCTCGGCAATCGCCTTCTGGTTCATCACCGGATCGTTGATGCCGGATAACCATCTGACGATGTTCGGCTGCACGCTCATCGGCCTCGCTCTCACGGCTGCCATGATCGTGATCACCGAGTACTACACCGCGACCGAGTTCAGCCCGGTGCGGAAAGTGGCCGAAGCCTCGCAAACGGGCCATGCCACCAACATGATCGCGGGTCTTGGCGTGTCGATGAAGTCGACTGCCCTGCCTGTCATCGCGGTGTGCTTGGCGATCTGGGGTGCCTACTCGCTCGAAGGTCTTTACGGTATCGCCATCGCGGCCACTGCGATGTTGTCGCTCACCGGCATGATCGTCGCTCTCGATGCCTACGGTCCGATCACGGATAACGCCGGTGGTATCGCCGAAATGTCCGGGCTCGATAAGAAGGTGCGTAACATCACCGACCCGCTCGATGCCGTGGGCAACACCACCAAGGCCGTCACCAAGGGTTATGCGATCGGTTCAGCCGGCCTTGCTGCGCTCGTGCTGTTCGCCGATTACACGCACAACCTCGAAGCGGTGGGCAAACTTGAAGAGTTCTCGCTCTCCGATCCGGCGGTGATCATCGGTCTCTTCATCGGCGGTCTCGTGCCCTACCTCTTCGCAGCCATGGCGATGGAAGCGGTCGGTCGTGCCGCAGGCTCGGTCGTGACCGAAGTGCGTCGTCAATTCCGCGAGATCAAGGGCATCATGGAAGGAACGGCCAAGCCGGACTACTCTAAGGCCGTCGATCTGCTGACCAAGTCGGCAATCAAAGAAATGGTCATCCCGTCCTTGTTGCCGATTCTGGTGCCAGTGGTCATCGCCTTCGGCATGAACGCGTTGATGGGCCCGGGCGCCGGCATCCGCGCACTCGGTGGCCTATTGATCGGGACGATCGTCACGGGACTCTTCGTCGCCATCTCCATGTGCACCGGTGGCGGTGCCTGGGACAACGCGAAGAAGTACATCGAAGAAGGTCACTTCGGCGGCAAGGGCTCAGAAGCCCACAAGGCCGCTGTTACCGGTGACACCGTGGGTGATCCGTACAAGGACACTGCGGGTCCAGCGATCAATCCGCTCATCAAAATCATCAACATCGTCGCTCTGCTGCTCGTGCCCTTGCTCTGAGCCAGAGACGACTTTCGCGATCTGCGAACCCCGCCCTCGTGGCGGGGTTTTTTTTAGAAGACCTTGCCCGGCTCGCCAATGCGGCTGCGATACGCGCCAGGCGGCTCCCTCGAATCATCAGCGCTACGATCTGGAATCTTCGGCTGGCTGGGGTCGGGTATGAGCAAGCGCCAGGCCTCGGTCGGCCGCGTCGCCGCCCAAACTAGACCTCCCAAGCCTTGTGGCACGGCCTTACGCTCGGGAATATCGGGCTCTTTCTTGCGCGATCGAATGATCACCTCGTCGATGTCAGCGGGCAGGGGCTCGGCCCATTGAGACGGCGGCAGGAAACCCCGAATGTCGCCCACCCGTAGGTCGAGTGGCGGTACCCCGGCAAGACGTGGTGGCGCAAGCGGGGAAGTTTGGGCCCAGACGGGTGCGGACATCGCCAACACGACCCAGCCTGCTAGCGCAAGGCTTGCATATTGGTTCGACCGGGCTACATTGACCGTCTTGTGTTTCATACCGGAGCCGCTCCCTTGCGACATTTCCTGCCCCGTCTCGCCGGCGCCATCGCCGCGCTGAGTCTCACCTTGTTTGCCCCTACGCTCACTGCGGCAACGGCGAAAACCGCCAAACTGCCGCCGCCCGAGAAAGTCACCTCGGTCGAGGGCATCACCGAATATCGCTTGGCGAACGGCATGAAGGTACTGCTGTTCCCCGATCCCTCCAAGTCGACGATCACCGTCAACGTAACCTACCTCGTGGGTTCGCGTCACGAGGGCTACGGCGAAAGCGGCATGGCACATCTACTCGAACATCTCGTGTTCAAGGGAACGCCGCGCTTTCCGAATATCCCACAGGAGCTGACGGCACGCGGCGCACGACCGAACGGCACCACGTGGTACGACCGTACCAACTATTTTGAAACCTTCGCAGCCACGGACGACAACCTGCGCTGGGCACTCGATCTCGAAAGCGATCGCATGATCAACTCGTTCATTGCGGAGAAAGACCTGCAGAGCGAGTTCTCGGTCGTGCGCAACGAGTTCGAACGCGGCGAGAACGATCCCTCACGCGTACTGCTGCAACGTGTGATGTCGACGGCCTATCTTTGGCACAACTACGGCAAGTCGACGATCGGATCGCGCGAAGATATCGAGCGCGTGCCTATCGAAAACCTGCGCGAGTTCTACAAGAAGTACTATCAGCCCGACAACGCGGTGTTGACCATCGCGGGCAAGATCGATGAAGCCAAGACGATCGGCTGGGTCAACGAATTCTTTGGCAAGATCCCTCGACCGACTCGTATATTGCAGCCAACCTATACGGCCGAGCCCGTGCAAGACGGGGAGCGTCATGTCGTATTGCGCCGCGTCGGCGAAGTTCAGGTGACCTCAGCCGGTTATCACATCCCGGCCGGAGCACATCCGGATTTTGCGCCCGTAGAAATCCTCGCCGATATCCTGACCAACGAACCATCGGGACGTCTCTACAAGGCACTGGTCGAGACCGGTAAGGCGACCAGCGTCGGCGGTCTCGCCTTCAGCCTCAAGGATCCGGGCTACGCCTACTTCACGGCCGAGGTCTTGAAAGACAAGCCCGTGGACGACGCCACCAAGACGATGCTGGGCGTTCTCGACAACATGGCGGCCACTCCGGTCACCGAAGAGGAAGTCCAACGCGCCAAGAATCGCTTCCTCAAGAGCTTCGAGCAGGCTTACAACAACAGCGATCGCGTGGGTCTTGGCCTCTCGGAGTACATCGCCAAGGGCGACTGGCGTTTGTGGTTCCTATCTCGCGATCAAATGGAAAAGGTGACGGCAGCCGATGTGAATCGCGTGGCCGCGCTTTACCTGAAGCCCGCGAATCGCACGACCGGCCTCTTCGTGCCCGAAACGAACCCGGATCGCGCGATCATTCCGCCCTCGCCGGATCCGGCGGAATTGCTGAAAGACTACAAGGGCAAGGCCGCGTTGAAGCAAGCCGAGGTGTTCGACCCCTCGCCGGCGAACATCGTCTCGCGCACCCGTAGCGAGACGCTGCCGGGCGGTGCCGAGTACAGCTTCCTCACCAAGTCGACTCGTGGTGGCTCGGTCAACGCCACCATCACACTGCGAGTGGGTAACCTCGGTGCGCTCGCAGGCAAATCGACGGTCTCGGAGCTGACCGCAGCCATGTTGCGCCGTGGCACGACCACGCGCAGCCTGCAGCAGATCAACGACGAGCTCGACAAACTCAAGACGTCGATTGGAATCGGTGGTGGCGGGCAGACCGTTACGATCAACATGACTTCCACGCGAGAGAATCTCGTGCCGGCGATGGAGATCGTGGCCGATATTCTGCGCTCGCCCTCGTTCCCCGAGGCGGAGTTCACCAAGCTGCGCGACGAATTACTCGCGGGCATCGATCAAGCGCGCTCGGATCCGCAATCGATTGCGGCACGTGAGATCAATCGCGTGACCTCGCCCTATCCCGCCAACGATTTTCGCCACACGCTAGACTTCGACGGCGAAATCACCGCGCTGAAGGCCGTGACGGTCAAAGATTTGCGTGATTTCCATGCGCAGTTCTATGGCGCATCGAACGCCACAGCCTCTGTCGTCGGCGACTTCGACGAAACGACGGTGCGTGCGGCACTTGGCGCCATGCTCGCGGGCTGGCAAGCCAAAGTGGCTTACCAGCGGGCCGAGGCGACGTTCTTCGAGATCGCACCGAGCGCTCGTAAGATCAACACGCCGGATAAGGCTAATGCCGTGATGATCGCGGGATTGAATCTGGCGCTGCGCGACGACGACGCAGACTATCCAGCGCTGGTGATGGCCAACTACATGCTGGGTGGCGGATTCCTCAATTCGCGCCTCGCGGTACGTATCCGTCAAAAAGAGGGCATCAGCTACGGGGTCTCCTCGTTCCTGTCGGCGGACTCGCTCGACAAGAACGGCGACTTCGGCACCTTCGCCATCTACAACCCGCAAAACTCGGCTCGCCTACTTGCGGCCTATCGTGAAGAGCTCGATAAGGTTCTCACTGAAGGCTTCGCCGAGGCAGAACTGAAAGACGCGAAGAGTGGCTGGCTGCAGGGCCGCAATGTGAGCCGCTCACAAGATCGCGAGCTCGTGGGTCGTCTCTCGAGCTACTTATTCCTCGATCGTACGCTCGAGTGGGATGCCGATTTCGAACGCAAGGTTGCTGCACTCAGCGCTGCCGACGTCAATGCCGCGGTCAAACGCTGGATCAAGCCGGATCAGCTGACGATCATCGAAGCGGGCGATTTCGAAAAAACCGCTAACTCAGGAGGCAAGTGAAGATGGACAAAAAAAGTGCGCTGATCATCGCTGCCGTGGGCAGCCTCGTGGCGCTCGGCGTAGCCGATGCCATGGGGCCGAAGGAAGGCTCGGAGAAATGCTACGGCATGGTGAAGGCGGGCAAGAACGACTGCGCCGCTAACGGCCACGGCTGTGCCGGACAGGCGAAAGTCGACTCCGACCCCAATGAGTGGATCGTGGTTCCGCAAGGTGTCTGCGACAAGATCGTGGGCGGTCGGACCACGCCGGGCGGTTGAGCCCGAGAGCTTGGCTTGCCGGCTCGGCACCTCGCCGAGCCGGCATTGGCCTGCGCGCCGCGCATCACGCCGACTGGATCGCGCAAAGGCCTGATGTCGGTTGGTTCGAAATCCACGCCGAAAATTATTTTGCCGAAGGCGGCCTACTCCCTCACATTCTCGACACGCTGCGGCGTGATCTGCCGCTCTCCATCCATGGCGTCGGATTAGGCCTCGCAAGCACCGATCCGTTCGATGCGTCGCACCTACGACAGCTCGCGCGACTCAACGATCGTTACCAGCCCGCCGTCGTATCCGAGCATTTGTGCTGGGGCAGCGCTCACGGCATCCACTACAACGACCTACTGCCCTTTCCCTTCACGAGCGAGATGCTCGAGCACGTCGCAGCCAGAGTTCAACTCGTGCAGGAGCGATTACGCCGACCGATCCTGCTCGAGCATCTCTCGAGTTACGTGGTTTTTGAAGAATCTAGTCTTGCTGAAACGGAATTTTTGACTGAGCTCATCCATCGCACCGATTGTGGGTTACTACTCGATCTCAACAACCTCGTGGTCAATGCCGAGAATCAGCGTGTCGATCCCGAGCGCTACGTCGCGAGCTTGCCAGCCGATGCCATCGGCGAGATCCATCTCGCCGGACACGGACATTACCGATACGGCGATCGAGCGATGTGCATCGACACACACGATCGGCCGGTACCCGATCGAGTCTGGGATCTGTACCGTTTCACCCTTCATCAGCTCGGTGCGAGACCGACCTTGATCGAATGGGATGCCGAGCTGCCAACGCTGCACACACTCGCCGCCGAAGCGCACAAAGCCGACGTCTGTATCACGGAGCTCGCATGAGCCTGCAGAGCTGGCAACGGCGTTTCGCAGCGCAACTGGATGCGGCAGAACTACCAGAAGACCCCGGAATGCAGGTCTATCACCACAACGTTCGCGCCCAGTTTCGCAAAGCGTTGGCAGTGTCTTTTCCGGTGGTTGCCGACTTACTCGGTGAATCCCGCTTCAATGTGTTGGCCGAACGGTTCCGTCAAAGAAATCCCTCACGTAGTGGCGATTTGCACCCGAGCGGCGGCGCCTTCCCCGGGTTCCTCGTCGACGATGCAAATGCAGCAGTCGGCGCGATCATAGAACCCACGCGAGCGGCTCTAGGCATCGACCTGTCGGAGCTCGCGCACCTCGAGTGGGCCTGGCAATGTGCACTGATCGCCATAGAACGACCGAGCATCGATGCCTCCTCACTCTCGAGATTCCCTCCCGAGCGATGGCCGTCGCTAGCGCTACAGCTGCAGCCCTCATTCACTGTGCTGCGTGGGAGCACCCCTGTGATCAGCTACTGGCAAGCGCACCGCGAGCGAGCCGTGCCCGTGATAGCCGCTGCGACCGCGATCGGTCCAGAACAGGCCTGGCTCATCGGCACACCGCGAGGTCCGATCCTGCAACACTGCAACGCCGCTACGGCCGAGTGGCTTGAGGCGCTCCGCGCCGGCGCGAGCCTCGCGAGGGCCCTCGATGCGGCGGAGAGACCAGCCGAGATCGACATCACGACGACGCTACAGCACCTTTTCAGCCAAGGCGCCGTAGTGTCCGTCGATCTACGCGCGGACGACCACGCATAGGTGATGATCCGGCTTGGCAGTCCGCAGGAAAACACGTATTTTCTGCGGCCCTTTTTGCGAGATTTTTGTCATGTCGTTCGATGCCGCTCGTGAACAGATGATCCAGCAGCAATTGCGGACCTGGGAAGTTCTGGACCAAGACGTACTCGACGTGTTCGAGCGTATTCCGCGCGAGCGATTTGTCCCCGCGGGCTACGAATCACTGGCCTATGCCGACATCGAACTGCCCTTGGGACAGGGCGATCACATGCTGGCGCCCAAAGTGACCGGTCGTATCCTGCAGGCGCTCGCGATCCAGCCGGCAGATCAGGTGCTCGAGGTCGGCACCGGCTCCGGTTATCTGACCGCTGGGCTAGCCGCTCGCGCCCGCAGCGTGCGCTCGCTCGAGATCCGCGCTGATCTGGCCGCGCAGGCTGCTAAGAATCTCGCGGGTATCGGTGTGCGCAATGTCACGGTCGAACACCGTGACGCCTATGCCAACGAGGCGCTCGGCAGCACGGCATACGATGTCATCGCCCTCACCGGCTCACTGCCGATCGATGATGCTCGCTATGCGCGACAACTCGCCATCGGCGGGCGCTTGTTCGCCGTGATCGGTCAGGGCGCCGTAATGGAAGCCACGCTCATCGAGCGCGTCTCTGCCGATGAGTTCCGTCGCACGGTGCTGTTCGAAACCAGTCTCAAGGCGCTCGTCGGCGCGGCAGAACCCGCTCGCTTCACGTTCTAAGTTCGGAGTTTCAGTCCATGGTGCAGGAATTGTCGGTCGAAGATCTCAAAGCTCGGCTCGATGCCGGCGAGCAGCCGCTCGTGATCGACGTACGTGAGGGCTGGGAGCTCGACATCTCCAAGGTTGCCTTCGCCCAGCACGTGCCCATGGGGCAAGTGCCCGACCGCGTCGGCGAGTTCAATGCCAACACACCGATCATCGTGATGTGTCGCTCTGGCGGACGCAGCTTGCAGGTTGCCCGTTTCCTCGAGAGTCACGGATTTCGGTCAGTCAGTAATTTGACCGGTGGAATCCTGGCCTGGGGGGAACGGATCGACCCCTCGTTGCGTCCATACTGACTTAGACGATATCTGGTCAGATCCGGCATCGACTGTTATAGTGATATATAACACCCTCTGAGGATTCCTATGAAGCGCGTACTCGGGCTGTCGCTCGGACTCATGATGGCCGTCTCGACGGCCGCCGCTGAAGACCTGAAGGCCGTCTACGAGCGCGCCTTGGCCAACGATCCGCAGATCCGCGAGGCCGAAGCCCTGCGTCGTGCGACGCGCGAAGCGAAACCGCAGGCGTGGGCAGCCGTCCTGCCGCAGATCTCGGGCAGCGCGAGCCGAACCAAGGCCGAATCCGAGGTCGAAGGTCAGTTCCCGCAAGAGATCGTCCAGAACGGCCAAACGGTCGTATTTAATTTTCTGTCCTCGAGCAACTCCAAACCGGAAACCGATCGTTGGAGCCTCGATCTGCGCCAGAGTCTGATCTCCTGGGATAACTGGGTCGCGATCAAACGCGCCGATCGTCAGGTCGCTCAGTCGGAAGCTGACTATCAGGCAGCCGAGCAACAGCTGATCCTGCGGGTCTCGGAGGCTTACTTCAACGTGCTGGCCGCGCAAGATACAGTCGATGCGCAGGCCTCCTCGCTTGAGGCCATCTCGCGCCAGCTGGAGCAGGCCGAGAAGCGCTTCGAAGTCGGTCTCATCGCCATCACCGACGTCCAAGAAGCGCGCGCCGCGCGCGACAGCGCGGCTGCCGCCGTCATCGCCGCCAAGCGCCAATTGGCCTCGACTGAAGAATTGCTGCGCGAAATCACCGCCGAGAAATATCGCGAACTCGCCAAACCCGGCGATTCGATGCCGCTCAAGTCACCGGAGCCGCAAGATGAGGCGCAGTGGGTCGAGCGCTCGATGGAGCAAAATCTCGCGCTCGTCTCGAGTCGGCTTGCCGCCGATATTGCACGCGACAACGTGCGCATCGCCTTCGGTGGGCATCTGCCGAAACTCGATCTCGTCGCGAGTAAGAGCAACACGGACCAGACGAGCCCGATCAACTTCTCGAGTGGCAACGTCGGTATCCGCACGAATAACAGCGACGATACGAGCTATGCACTGCAAGTGACTATGCCGCTGTTCAGTGGCGGCGCGGCGCAGTCGCGAGTCCGTCAGACCGAGTATCAATGGCAGGCCGCACGCGAACGCCTCACCCGCGTCTCGCGCCAGACTGAGCGCCAAGCCCGTGATGCCTATCTCGGCGTCATTAGCGAAATCTCGCGCGTGAATGCACTGCGACAGGCTCTCGAGTCGAGCCGCACGGCATTGAAGGCAACCGAAGCCGGCTATGAAGTCGGCACGCGTACCGCCGTTGATGTGCTCGAGTCGCGTCGTGCGCTCGCGGTAGCCGAGACCAACTACTCACGCAGCCGCTACGACTACATCCTCAACGTGATGCGCTTGCGACTCGCGTCGGGCACGCTCGATCGCACCACGCTCGATGAAGTGAACACCTGGTTGACCGAGACTTCGCAGCCGCGCTAACGCGGCATCGACTCGAGTCGCGCTTCAACGAGTGCGAGCACGCGTTGCAACGCACCGCGTGAAGAATCCAACTGCATACGCGCGCGAACGCCTCGGCGCTCGCGTTCGTCTGCATCCTGCGAAAGCAGCCACAGTTGGTGCTCCAACTCGTGCGCGTCGGCAACGATGGTCACGGCACCGGATTCCGACAAGTTTCGAGCGACTTCCGGGCTATTGAACAACTGTGGCCCAGTGAGCGTGGCGGCGCCCATCGCCAACGGCTCGAGCAGGTTGTGTCCGCCGACGGCAACCCAACTGCCCCCGACAAAAGCCGCTTGCGCCAAACCATAGTGCGCCAACAGATCACCGAGTGTGTCGAGAAGAATGACGGACGTATCACGGCTGATAGGTCTATCCAGCGAGCCTGATCGTAACTGCGACACTCGAGCCCACGCTAATCCCGACTCTTCAATCAACTTCGCCACAGAGTCGAAGCGCCTCGGATGTCGTGGAGCAATGATCAATAGGGGATCGAGACCCGCCGATTTGAGGCGCTGCTGCGTCCCTAGCACGGCGCTCTCCTCGCCCTCGTGGGTGCTCGCCGCAATCCACACGAAGCGCTGCGCGCTGGAATAAGTGCGTTGCAGCTCCGGTCGTTGCTCGATGGCTTCGGCAGTCGGCGAGAAATCGAATTTGAGATTGCCCGATATCGAGACGCGATCCGACGGCACACCGAGAGATCGAAAACGCTCGGCATCGATATCTGATTGCGCTGCGACCGTCACATGCGCCGCCAAGCTCTGCTGCAACAAGCGACCCAATCGTCGATAGCGAGCCACTGATCGCTCCGACAGTCGAGCACTAGCTAGAACGATCGGGATACCACGCTCACCACACTCCCAAAACAACCGCGGCCAGATCTCCGTCTCGAGCACGATGCCCACTTGCGGTTGAATCCGATCGAGAAAGCGATGTACCGCGCCAGGCAGATCGAGCGGCAAGAATCGCAAGGTCACATTTTGCGCGGCGAATAAACGTCGTGCATGCGCCATCCCTGTTGGCGTGACGCAGGTCACGACGATCGGTTCATGCGAATGCCGCTCCCGCAACGCCAGCACCAACGTTGCAGCTGCTTGAACCTCGCCGACCGACACCGCGTGGATCCAGATCGAGCGCCCAATAAGCTTTGAACCAAAACCCAAACGCGCGGCGAGATCGATCGTCCCGCTGCGCTCGACCCGAGCGCGCCAGGCCAACTGCAGCAAAAATAGCGGCGCAAGCAGCCAAGTGGCGATTCGATACAGCCAGAGACTCACGAGTTCATGCTCATGGGTTCATGCTCATGGGCTGACACTCAAAGTATCGCGATAACCTGCCAATAGATGCGACCAGTCTCGCTCGTCGAACTGGCGCTGTGGCAGTGAGTCACCGACCTTGAGAATCGAGCGGCGCAAACGAACTAGATTGGCGTCGCACCAGAGCCCACGCTCGCGCAAGCGACCGCGATCGAAGTCGATCATCCACCAACGTCCGTCGGCACCCTGCAGGATGTTGTGCGCGTTGAGATCGGCATGATCGAGCCCAGCCCGATGAAATCGGGCGACGAGCTGCCCTATCGAACGCCAATCTTCATCGTACAAATCGAGGGCGGCGATGCGCATCGCGAGCGTTCTCGCATCGGCGATGCGCTCGGTAATCAAATCACCGCGATAGAACCGACCGCTGCGCACGTATCGAGCGGCTACGACGGTAGGTACCGGCAAGCCTAGATATCGCAAACGCCGTGTGAGGTGGAATTCCTCGATCGGACGCGACGTCGCTTCACCGCGATCAAAGTAGCGATCACCGAGCCAAGGTGCGAGAAGACCACCTCGATGATAGTGACGCAGCGCCCAATCGATGCCGTCGGTCTCGATGAAGAGTGTGCTGCCGCGACCGGCTGCCGAGCCGGCTATCGCGCTGCGGCTCTGCCAGAAGGCCGGGTCGAACCACTGCAGAGTCGCAACGTGTGACAAATTGCTGCCACACGAGGGGTCATATAGCATCACGGCGTCGCCGGATTCGATCCGCACCCAAGGCGGTTCCGGTGACTGACCCTCGCTCATCGAAGCCCCCTGACGGACGATCTCATGTTGAATTTCGACACGCCGCCCGCCTCCGTGTGCCTGTTGCGGCTGTCGGCCATCGGCGACACCTGCCACGTCGTGCCCTTGTTGCGCACGCTGCAGAGAGCCTGGCCCGATACCCGCTTCACTTGGATCATCGGTCGCGCCGAAGCACGTTTGATGAGCCTATTGCCTGAGGTCGAGTTTATCACCGTCGACAAACGAGCCGGGTTTTCAGGCCTCGGAGCCCTACGCAGGCAGCTGCAGGGACGTCGCTTCGATCTCCTGATGCACTTGCAGTTATCTCTGCGCGCAAGTCTCGTCGCGGCCGTCATTCCGGCGCGCCGCAAGCTCGGCTTTGATCGTGCCCGGGCACGCGAAGGTCAGTGGTTGTTCACGAATGCCCAAATCGCTCCGCGTCAGCGCCAGCATGTCCTCGATAGCTTCATGGAATTCGCCGACGCCTGCGGCATCACCGAACATCTCTTCGAGTGGAATCTGCCGCTGCCAGCGGAGGCGTTGAACTACGCACGAGAATGGATTCCGCCGATCGAGGACGCATCCGCCAGAACCCTGGTGATCAGCGCCTGCTCGAGTCACACGCAGCGCAATTGGTTACCGGAGCGCTACGCCGCCGTCGCACGGCATGCCATCGACCAGCACGGCATGCGGGTCATTCTCGCGGGTGGTCCAGGTCCGATCGAGCGCGCGATGGCCGATGCCATCCGACTGCATTGCCCGGCCGTAATCGACCAGGTTGGCAAAGACACCCTGCCGCAGATGCTGGCTTTACTCGGGCGGGCGCGGGTATTGCTCGCGCCAGACACGGGGCCCGCCCACATGGCCACCATGGTGGGCACGCCCGTCATCGGGCTCTATGCGGCCACCAATCCGGCTCGTAGCGGCCCGTATCTCTCGCGGCAATGGTGTATCGATGCGTTTCCGAGAGCAGCAGCAAAGTTCAGGCAGGCAACGCCCGACACGCTGCCGTGGCACACCAAGATCGAAGAGCCCGGCGTCATGGAATTGATTGAAGTCACGGAAGTCTGCAACCGCCTCGATGCCTTGCTAGCATGTCAGCCATGAAAGACATCCTCGTTCCCATCTCGCCCGGCGAGTTGCTCGACAAAATCACCATCCTGCGTATCAAGGCGGCCCGTATCGACGATGCCGACAAGTTGCGCAATGTTCGATTGGAACTCGATCTGCTCGAGAAAACCTGGCGTGACAGCGGCTGCGCCGTACCCGAAGTGGCCGCCGATGAGACGGAATTACAGCGCGTCAACGAGGCTCTGTGGGTCATCGAAGATGACATTCGTGACAAGGAGCGCGCCCGGGAATTCGACGCCAAGTTCATCGAACTCGCGCGCGCCGTTTACGTCACCAACGATCAGCGTGCCGCGGCCAAAAAGCGCATCAACCTGGCGCTCGGTTCGCGTATCGTCGAAGAGAAATCCTACAAGCCCTATTGAGTGTACTCAGCGCTGCAGCGTGTATTCAGCGCTGCAGTAAGGGCACTTAGCCCAGCCGGTCTTTTCGATTGGCAAATACACGCGCGGATGAGAATTCCACAGATACATCTGCGGCATCGGGCATGACAGCGGCAAATCCTGCGGTGTGACTTCGTAGCGATTCTGGGCGTTGGGCTGCAGCAAGGGCTTGGTCGTGCTCATGAGGCGATTATACGCCGTCACCGAAAGTCTCGTTCCATAGCCGAGTGACCGACGCACGCTCCGCCACAAACTCAGTGTCGGCGACCACCGTCTTCTCGTCACGCAACGAACGATGGTGAGTGCGTTCACGATAGGCTCGATAAGCCGCGGTCAGCAGGTCAACCGCCGACTGAGGCACCAGATCGCCCGATGCCAGCGTTTCCAGCTGGCGAATGGTGTCAGAGAACAACAACACCGCCGCGTGACGCTCGGCCTCTCGCAATGCCCAATACTGCGCCAGAAATTCGATGTCGGCGACGCCACCGGGGTCCTGTTTGATATCGAACTCGCCCGTACGGGATTTGCTGAGCTCGCGCCGCATGCGCTCACGCATGCTGCGTACTTCCTCACGCAGCGTGTCGCGCTTGACGTTCTGACGGAGGATCTCGAGCCGCACGGCCTCGAATCGCGCCCGCAACGATGGCGAACCTGCAACGGCTCGCGCATGAAGCAACGCCTGATGCTCCCAAGTCCAGGCTTCGCTGCGCTGATAGTCGGCAAACGCATCGATCTGGGTGATGAGCATGCCACCCTTACCACTCGGTCGTAGTCTCACATCCACTTCATACAATCGGCCAGCGGCCGAGTGCACGGTGAGGATATGCACGATGCGCTGTGCAAGGCGCACGAAGAAAATCTGATTGTCGATTGGCCGATCACCCGTCGTTTCCTGCTCGTGTCCAGTTGAGTCGTGCAGAAAGACGAGATCCAGATCCGAGCCGTAACCGAGTTCGATACCGCCCAACTTGCCGTAACCGATGGCGCAAACACGCACGTCTCTACGTGGTAACTGCTCGGCATCGCGACAGGTCGGGACACCGAAGGCCTGCGTCATCTGCTGCCAGGCCTGCTGCATCGCTTTTTCGATGATGAGTTCGGCGATATCGGTCAGTCGATCGGAAACGCGCATCAGTGGTAGCGCTCCGGAGAGATCCGCGATAGCGACACGGAACACCGCTGCGCGCTTGAACTGTGCCAAGGCTTCGACCAATCGCTCAGGATCGGTCGCATCGACACGCGCTAAACGGTCCTCGAGATCGATCTCGAGTGCGTGCCGATCCGGTAACTCGGTCAACGAGCGCTCATCGAGTAGCTCATCAAGCAACAGCGGATGTGCTGCCAATTGCGAAACGAGAAAATCGCCGCCGCGACAGACCGTGACGAAACGGTGCCGAGCGGCGGGATTTTCATTGAGCAGCGAAAAATAAGCCGATCGCCCGCCGATTGCTTCGAGCACGCGCAGGAAGCGTCGCAACATGACGAGATGGTCGTCGTCAGCGTTCAATGTTCCGAGTAACTGCGGTAGGAGCGCCTGCAGTCGGCGCAGCGCCGTCGCGTCCAACCGGCGCACCCAACCACTACTACGGAAATCACATAGTAATCGCGCCAATTCCGATGCGGTGCTGAAACCCCGCTGCTGTAGTAGCGATTCCAACTGCGGAACATCGCAAGACTCATCCCACAGCGCACCGAGCTCATGGGCCGCCGCACGCGTGACCGTGGCCTCATCGCGATCCTGCACGGGAGAGAACACCAACGACTGGAATTGTCGTTGTACGAACTCGAGATGTACCGCCAAGGTTCTGCGTAACGAGGGCCAATCGGGCTCGCCCATGGCGCAAGCCAAGCGCGCCTGAGAGACGTCGTCGGCAGGCAGGGTATGGGTTTGCGCATCGCGAATCATCTGCAGACGATTCTCGAGGCTACGCAAATAACGGTATGACGCATCGAGCCCTTCGACGATCGGCGGCTGCAACAGCCGACTTCGGCCGAGCCGCGGCAATACCTCAAAGAGATGTGGGCTCTGCAAGCGCCGATCCTGACCGCCACGAATCAACTGCAGCGATTGCACGATAAATTCGATTTCGCGGATGCCGCCGGGACCGAGTTTGACGTGATCGATCAGATCTTTGCGTGCGACCTGCTTCTCGATCAGTTGCTTCATGTCACGCAAGCTTTCGAACACACCGAAGTCGAGATAGCGTCGATAGACGAAGGGCCGTACCGCTTCGTCGTATAGCTCGCGATAGGCCGCTACGCCCGTGATGGCCCTCGCCTTGATCCAGGCGTAGCGCTCCCAATCGCGCCCATGCTGCAGCAAATAATCTTCGAACGAAGAGAACCCGCAAGCGAGCGGACCGGAATCACCGAACGGCCGCAGTCGCATATCTACGCGGAAGACGAATCCATCCGCCGTCGTCGATGAGAGCAAGCGCAACAGCATCTGTCCGAGTCGGATGTAGAACTCGTCGTGACTGACAGGAGCCGCGTGATGAGTCTCGCCGTATTCCGGAAAAAGGAATACGAGATCGATATCGGAGGAGAAATTCAGCTCCCGCCCTCCGAGCTTCCCCATGCCGATGACGACAAGCGGCATCGGCTGCCCATCGTCGTAGAGTGGCGCCCCGTAACGCGTGATCATCGCCTGCATCGCGTAGTCGACGGCGAGTTGCACCGCATCGTCGGCAAACGCAGACAAATCGGCCAGCGTTTCTTCGAGTGTGGCGAGCCCTGCGAGATCGCGCCACGCGATCCGCACCATTTCGCGACGACGCCAGAGGCGCAACCATCGCTGCGCGGCCACCTCATCTGCACTCAGCGAGAGTGCGACTCCCTGCGGCCAACACGAGGCGCCCTGAACCAGACGTGGTGACCGTAATGCATCGGCTCGCTCGAGATCAGCCACGAGTTCGGCATCGCGAGCAAGACTCTCCGCCACGAACTCGCTGCAAGAGAGCACGTGTGCGGCACTCGCGCGCCACGTGGTCGGCAGGTCGTCGATCAGCTCGTTGTCGAACAGCTTGGGGTTCATGGGCGCAGGCAGGATACAAAAAAAGCCCCGCACGAGGCGGGGCTTATGTCTGCAGCGCGGCAACCGGAGGGGGAGAAGGTCACCGCGCGGAAAGAAGACTAATCCTCAGGCAACAGGCAGTATGTACGCAGTTGTACTTAACCGAGTCCCCGATGCCTGTCGATTCCGCTGCCTACCGCAATGCCATTAGCCGTTTTTTGACTGGAGTCACGATCGTCACCACCGTAGCGGATGACAAGCCCTCAGGGCTCACGGCGACGGCCATCGCCTCGGTCACGCTCGAGCCGCCGACCTTGCTCGCCTGTCTCAACCGTCACTCGAGTACCTGTCAGGCGATCATCCAGGCCGGGCGCTTTACCGTGAATGTACTGGCCAACGATCAAACGGACATGGCCAAGCTCTTCGCCTCTCGCGAGATGGATAAATTCCAACAACTGGCTGAGCTCGGCCACGGCGTCGAAATCAGCTCTTTCGGGACGCCTCACTTGATGGGCGCGTTGACCTCGATCGACTGCGCCGTATCGGCTACAACCGACGTCGGGACGCATCGGATCTTTTTCGGTGAGGTTCAGCAGGTACGCTGCACTGAAGGCTCACCGCTCGGTTACTTCCGGGGCGCCTTCGTCGAACGTTAGGCCTCGATCGAGAGCACCTACAAGGTCAAGGATGGCAGCGGCATGGCGCGCTGCTGCACTGCAGCCACGCGCAGCAGAGTCGACTCCGCATAGGGCCGGGCAACGTACTGGGCACCCATCGGCAAACCACGCGCATCGAGTCCCGCAGGAACGGTAATCGCCGGTAATCCGAGGTAGTTGAAAGGTGCCGTGCAGTGAACGAGACGACTCAGGATCTGCCACAGCGATGCACCTGCTCCCACATCCGTCTCGTCGCGTCGCGGCACTGGAATGGGCAAGGTCGGCGTCAGCAGAACATCGCAACGCGAGAACACGCGCTCGACAAAGCGTTGCAGCAGCGGGATACGCAACTGCAGCGCCTCGAGATAGACCGGCGCAGGGATGGCGAGCCCCGTCGACGCACGCACCCTAACCTGCGGCGTATATCGCTCACCCCGCGAGCGCAACCACGGCGCATGCAGGGCAGTCGCTTCGGAATAGACAATCGCCCGACTGAGCTCGGACATCTCCGCCACATCGGGCACCGTGACGTCGACGCGCTGCGCGCCCGCTCGCAATAGCGCTTGCAGCGATCGATCCATCGCCTCACGAATCTCGTCGGTCGCGACATCAAAGAAATAATTGGTTGGAACACCGATACGTAATTTTTCGACACCTTGATGGATGACGCTTCGGTAATCGGAGATCGGTCGCAGACTGGCATTCGCATCGATGCCATCGCCGCCTGCCACCAACTGCAAGATCTCAGCGAGATCCGCAGTCGTTCTCGCCATCGGACCAATCACATCGATCGACGGCGCGAGCTTCATGCTGCCCGTGCGTGGGATCAGTCCATACGTCGGCTTGAGGCCGACGAGCCCATTGGCCGAAGCCGGAATGCGGACAGAACCACCCGTATCTGAGCCCAAACTGGCAAAGGCGGCGCCGCAGGCAACCGCGGCGCCGGAGCCGCTCGAAGAGCCGCCGGAAATATGCTCGGGGTTCCACGCGTTACGGCAATCGTCGTAGGCGGCATTGTGCCCGGTCGCACCGAGCGCGAATTCCGCCATGTTGAGCGCCCCCACTTCGAGTGCGCCGGCTTGCTCCAAACGGGCGGTCACCGTGGCGACCTGTCGGGAAACCTGATCGAGTACGGCCTTCGATCCGTAGCGCACCAGATCACCGCCACGCCCGAACATGTCCTTGTGAGCCAGCGGAACACCCTGCAGAGCGCCCACGGGCACAACACCACGACGACGGGCATCAGCCAACACGAGATCGGCGCGGTCAGCCCCGCGCAGAAAGGTCTCGGCCTCGATCGCCAAGAAACAATTCGTCCGCTGCTGCGCTCGACGGGCACGCTCGAGCGTCTGCAGCGCCAACTCGTTCGCCGAGATCGAACCCGATCGCAAGGCTGCGACCGCATCCAACAAGCTCTCCGGATAGGTCGCACTCACGGCGATTCCCCCTCGGCCACCTCGTCGGCGAGCGCTTCGAGCACCCGCAAATAGTCAGAGGGTTCGCACTCGAAGGTCACGCCCGGTTCGATCTGACGCGAGCTTGCATGCACGGCTGCAATCGCCGCGGCCGCCCCGCCTGCGATGCGCTCGGCCATCGCCGTATCTAGGATAGGAACGTGCACCAGCGCCGCCAAACTCTCGACCAGATCGGCAGAAAGCACGGGCGATTCAGAAGCGCTCTGTTTTGGTTGCGACACGATCGGCTCACGCACGAATTGGAAGTGCCATGTTAGCGTTTGTCGCATGTCACACCCAACCACAAATGCCGACGTCATCGTCATCGGTGCCGGTCTCTCTGGGCTCGAGTCGGCACTGACTCTGCAAGAAGCAGGGCTGACGATCACGGTGCTCGAGGGCCGCCGTCGAATCGGCGGCAGGCTCTACACCCTCGATCAGGTGCCGGGTAAACCGGAGGTCGGTGGCAACATCGTCTCTCGGGCCTACGGACGAGTCATTGCCGCCAGCTCGCGCTACGGAGTGCCGCTACGCGACGATGCACCGCGCTATGCCGCCTTTCCCGACAGGCAAGTGATTTTCATCGGCGGTCGGGCCATCAACGCAGCCGCTTGGGCGCAGCACCCGGCTAATCCATTCGTTGGCGAGGAGCGCTCACTGCTTCCGGCGGCATGGGGCCGTACGGTGCTGAATCGTTATCGCCCGTTCGATGATCTCGAGAATTGGCATCAACCGCAGCATGCCGATCTCGATATCTCGGTCTACGATTTTCTGCGCTCGCGTGGCGCGACGCCGGCAGCCATACGACTCGGCTATGAAACCAACATGCCGTACGGAACAGAGTCGTCGCACGATGTGTCGATCCTACAACTGGCTTTCGTCGATCACTGGCAACGCATCAATCAACGGCAACTCGGAGCCGGTGATCGCTTCGTCGGTATTTTCGAAGGCGGTAACCAGCAGCTGCCGATCGCGATGGCGAAACGACTGAACGGCGACTTGCTACTTGATCGACATGTCGTCGCCATCGAACAGACCAAAGAAAATATACTCGTGCGATGCTCCGATGGCTCACGACACCACGCTCGGGCCGTCGTCAGCTCCATGCCATTCACGACCTTGCGGCATGTACATCTAGATCCACTGCCGGCACCTTTGCAGAACCGCGCCATTCAAACCCTGGGTGCCAAGCCGATCACGCAGTTCCATCTGCTGCCACGGCGACCTTTCTGGGACGACGATGGTTTGAGCCCCGCGTTCTGGACCGACGGACTCGCCGGATCGGTACTCGCCAATCGCGATCCCAAGGATCCCAAGACGGTTACGAGCCTCACCGTCTGGTGCAGCGCGGCCAACGCTCGATTTCTAGATCGGTATAGCGAAGCGGATGCAGCGCGCATCGTCATCGCAGAGATCGAGCGCCTACGTCCCGCTGCGCGGGGCGCACTTGAAGTTGCGGCAGTTCACTCCTGGGAGCGTGATCCACATGCCGCCGGTACCTGGGCCATCTTCAGACCCGGACAAGTCGCGCTCACCAGCCATCTCGCCAAGCCGCACAACAAACTGTTCTTTTGTGGAGAACACACCGCGCTTGCGGCGCGTGGCATGGAAGCCGCATTCGAATCAGCTGAACGCGTGAGCCTCGAAGTACTGGACGCGCTCAGCTGAGCCAAGACTATCTACGAAGATGTTACCCACGCTTACGAAAGTGCGGGATGACCTCGGTCGCATATAACCTCGCTTGCTGCACCATAGCCTCCTGCCTCGCCCCATGCGGATGGGGCACTGGAGAGCCGCCGAGCTGATAGACATGGTCGAGCCCCATATCGAGCAAGGCACCGAGACGAGTGCGGCACTTGGCAGGTGAGCCGCAGATCGAAAACCAGTCGACGAATTCATCAGGCACGCCCTTGAGATGACTGCCCTCCTCTTGCGCGTGATGCTTCATGTCGTAGCCGGTCTGCATCTGCGCCGCGAGCTCTTTGAGCTGCTCGGGCAAATGATCGAGTGGTGCATTCTTCATACCCGCGAAGTGCGCAACCATTCCCGAGATCATACGACCGAGGTTGATAGCGCGCTGCTCATCCTCATCGCAGACCAAGTTGACATACGCCCCGATGCGCACTGAATCGCGCGATCGACCGGTTTCTTTGAGACGCGCGAGCGCCACATCCATAGCCCATTGAATGCGCTCTGGTGCGCTGCCGACAGCGAAGCTCACGCGATCGCCCACATCCACCGCCATGGCAATCGTCTGCGGACCCGTACAAGCGACATCGATCACGACCGGATCGACCTTCAGCGAGTCGTACCAGCGCAGTCGGGATGGCGTGCCATTGCGGTCGATGGTCTCGCCACGCGTATAGGCCTGTAGACGTTGAACGAAGGTGCGCAGCTGACTCGTCGTCCCATTCGGAATGCCGATATGGGCAGCTGACGAGTCGCCGCGGCCGATGCCGCAAATCACCCGGCCATTGGATTCCGCTTGCAAGGTGGCAAGCGTACAGGCCGTCACAGCGGCATCTCGGGTCACCGGGTTGGTTACGCCCGTGCCTAAGCGTAGGCGCGTTGTCGTTTGGGCCGCTAGCGCCAGCTGGGAAAACGGATCCGGACTCAGGTTCTGTGTGTCAGGGCACAGCAACATGTCGAATCCCAAGTCTTCAATCTGCTTGGCGAGGCGTGCCGTGTAGCCTGGGGAAGCTTCCATGACGATCCCGAACTCGGGGCCCGGGAACCGATCTGCTGGCGTCATGTCTTAACTCACGTATGGGAGGCGCGTGCCCCGATGACGAAGTGTAACCTCACGATAAAAGCGCTAGCATTCGCCCCTCGGTCAAGACATCGACTTGCATATGGAGTGCGTCGACCATGAAGTTGTTTTCGCGTGGATTTTTCTGGAGTTTTATCGCCCTGTTCGTACTCGTCGGACAGGCACGGGCTGACGACTACTCGAAGACCATCGAGCTCTTCAAGAACGCGGGTGAAAGCGCCGACTTTTTTCAAAAGAGCTACGCCTACGCCGTGTTTCCGACCATCGGCAAAGCCGGTCTCGGTATCGGCGGAGCCGGTGGAACGGGCCGTGTGTATGAGCGAGGTAACTATGTCGGCGACGTCTCGATGTCGCAGATCAGCGTTGGCTTTCAGGCGGGCGGTCAAGCCTATAGCCAGGTCGTTTTTCTGCAGGATAAGCGCGCTTTCGACGAGTTCACCTCCGGTGAGTTCGCCTTTGGCGCAGGCGTAGGCGCCATTGCCATCACGGCCTCGGCCAGTGCATCGGCGGGCACCACCGGCGCCACCGCCGCAGCGAGCGGTGGCAAGCGCGATGCCACGACGACCGGCAACTACTACAAAGGCATGGCGGTGTTCACCATCGCCAAAGGCGGCCTGATGTACGAAGCCTCACTCGCTGGCCAAAAATATTCTTACAAGCCGCGCAAGAAATAACGCAGCGATCGTTTCTCCAGACGCCGGGCCTACACGGGCTCGGCGTTCGAACCGCGCCCACCACGCAACTCGTACTCCTGCGTGCCGCGATGATAGATGTGATCCGTATCAAGAGCGGCTGTCTTGGCGTAGATGAATCCCGGCGCGATCGACTCATAGATAGGCTCGAAACCGCGCTGTTCGGTCATGTGGAAAAGCTCCGCAAACGACTCGACGACGAAATAAGTCGCTTGCAGATCGGAGATCTCATAGTCGGTACGCATGACCCGATCCACATTGAGATGTATCCGATGCGGCGATCGCCCTTCGAGTGAAAAACGCGTTTCGGTGGGGCCAGACAAAATGCCTGCGCCATAGATTCGAAGACTGCCACTCTCCCGAATCAGACCAAATTCCACGGTGTACCAGTACAAAGCGCTCAACGCCTTCAGGCGGTTGTACTTGAGCGCCTTCCAACCCGCTCGACCGTAGGCAGCCATGTAGTTTGCAAAAACGGGATCGGTCAGCAATGGCACATGACCGAAGAGATCATGAAAAACGTCGGGTTCCTGGACGTAATCGAATTGATCACGCGTTCGAATGAAATTGCCTACCGGGAAGCGCCGGTTCGCCAAGTGGTAGAAGAACACGGCGTCGGGAATTAGCATGGGCACCGGCACGACTTGCCAGCCGGTCATAGGTAGCAGCGATTCGTTGACACGCTCAAAAGAAGGAACGCCACCTCGCCCCAGATCAAGTCGCTCCAAACCATCGACAAAAGCCTGACACGCGCGCCCCGGCAACAAGCGCTGCTGACGCTCGAACAACTCATCCCACAGTCGATTTTCGTCGACGCTGTATCGGCGTTGCTGCGGCTCGAGCCAGTCGTCACCAAGATGGCTCGACCGCTGCAACGGCGCCACGAACACGGAGGGCGGCGTCGAGGGGATTCGACTGAAGTCGAACTCGGTCACTGCAGACTCGTTTCCCAATGCGGCGCCGTCGTCACGAACGGTCGAATGCCGAGTTCTGTGAAGACGCGCGAAGGGTCGATGCTACGCCCTTGAGTCACGACGATCGCCATGCGACGCAAGGCCGTAATGTCCGTCGTCGGATCTCCTTCGACTAAGGCCAGATCCGCCAGTTTGCCAACTTCGATGCTGCCTCGATCTGTGAGGACGCCGGAATACTTTGCTCCATTCCAGGTGGCGATCTTGAGCACTTCCGCGGGCGAAATACCCGCCTGCACATACAGCTCAAGCTCGCGCTGCAGAGTGAACCCGGCCATTTCGTCGGTACCCGCCAGCAGCGGCACGCCGGCGCGATGCATCTGACCGACGAAGTCAATCATGCGCGCATAGGAACGATTGTAGAGCGCGTGCACCCGCTCATTCGGGATATCCATACCACCACTCAAACGACTGCGCTGTACATTGGCAGGCATATGATCAAGGACTGCTGCAAAAGCCGGCGACACTTCACCATCGCGCTGCCTCAGGAAATCGAACGTCGTCAAAGTCGGGTCGATGACGACCTTTCGGTCCTTCAGCAACTGCACGAAGCGGCTTACTTCATCGCCCTTGAAATCGATATCGACTGTTTTAGCGGCGGGCAAATAGAAGCGCTGCAAGGTTCGCGTATCGGTCTTGTCGTCCATCAGGAAGTTCAAGACAACTTGATTGATATGGTTGAGTTCATCGAAACCCGCCTCGACCACCTGGCTCGCTCGCATGAACGCCGGGACATGGCCGCTGACCTTCAGACCCCGGGAGTGCGCATACGCCACCGTCTCTGGTAAATGCATTCGGGGAAAGCTGTTGTAAATTTTGATTTGCGGATACCCGTGAGCCGCATACCAATCGACGGCAGCCTTGGCCTCGTCCAACGTGCTGATCACAAAACCACTACGAGCCGAATAGGGGCTCTCTCCCTCCAGAAAACCCGTCGGCACGATCTGCGGGCCGAAAACCTTGCCTTCCGCGGTCTCATCGATAACGCGCTGCAGCATCGAATTGTCGTTGCCCATATCGCGCACGGTCGTGACGCCCGCAGCGAGATTCAAGCCGCCTTCCCAACGCCCCACGTGAGCGTGCATGTCGAACAAGCCCGGCAGCAACACCCGGCCTTCGGCATCGAGACTGCGCGCAACGGGCAGCCCGTGCATGCCCTCGCCCGTTGGCTGGATCGACACGATGCGCCCACGCAGGATGTAGACATCATGACGCCCCGCACGCATCGCGGCTCGCTCTGCGTCAAAGAGCCGCGCGTTTCGGATCACGCTCAATCCCGTCATCGGCGTCGAGAGGCGCGCCGTCATCGTTGCGAGCAGTTCCGTCTCGGCCTCAGCCTGCGCATTAGCGAGCCGTGATTCCTCCGCCTCATAGCCCTTCGGCAATTGCGCGAGATAACCCGGCTCGATCAAGGCAAAGAATTCGGGCGCTGGATCGCGGGTGGCCCAAACGAAATCCGGCGTCAATCCGAGCCCACTGATCGCGATGAGATCGATCTCGCGAGCCGTATCGCCCTGCCCCACCGACAGCGTCTTCAAGGTTCGGCGAGTAACGGTGCCCGCCGGTAACAAACGCAATGACCGGCCATCCGTCGTCAGCCGCAGCAATTGCTCGTAAGCGGCCACACTAATGTTTAGTGGTAGATACAGCTTGCCCGTTGCATTCGGCACCGAACCCTTTTCAGTGGTGGACCTCCAAGTCGCCTGCGTGCCGGAAACGCGGAACCGCTCATCCACACGCGAGCCATAGGTCGTTGTACCTTGCGCTGTGTACTCTCTGAAGGTGCCATCGGCAGCGAGGCGATATTGCTCTCGGATTTCCGGCCCGCGGCCGTTATCTTTGAAAAAGAGCTCGCTGCGACAACGCTCGTTAGCGTCACATTCGATCGAGGTGTAGCCCGCTGGCTTGCCGTTATCGACAGTAAATGTCCAACGACGTTCGGCAGCCGGAGCCGCCGCCGCGGCCACGGCCGCTAGAACCAAAAACCAGCGCGTCATAGACACCTACCTCGATTCGGCAAAGACAACTCAGCGACGATAGTCGAGTGGCGGCTTACGATCACCCACCACCGAGACGTATTTGAAGTCGGTACCGCGCCGTTGTTCGAACTCCGCTTTAGCGCTGCGAATCAACTCCGCGTCTTGCATCAGTCGGACGGCGGTCAAAGTGAGAATCTTGGTGGCATTCTCCATACCTTTGAGTCCGATGCTCATGCCGCCTGCCGCAACGGCCTGCCAGGAATGCGCTGGTGTACCAGGCACCCAGGTTGCCGTTCGAAAGCCGATGGTCGGTACCGTCCAGCTGACATCACCCACGTCCGTAGAGCCGTATCCGCCGCGTGAATTCGGCGCCTGAATCTCCCGCTCGGACCCTAAGGGCAGCGCTGCTTTGCCGAGAGTCGTGTAGAGCTTTTCGGCAAACGCTTGCTCGTTGGCGTCGTACGTCACGCCACCCACTTGTCGCAGATGGTCATCGACGACCGACGCCAGCGCATCGTTCGGAAGCAAGCTGTATGCACCGTGAATCACTTCGTGGTTCACGCTCGTGCCCGTACCGACCGCCGCCGCTTCGGACGTCTTCACGATACGGTCAAAGATTTCTGACATGATGAGCGGGTTGCGATGCCGAACGTAGTAGAAAACCTCCGCGCTTTCCGGCACGACGTTAGGCGCATCTCCGCCGCGCGTGATGATGTAGTGGATGCGCGCATCCTGCGGAACGTGCTCGCGCATCAGATTGGCCATGAAGTTCATTGCTTCGACGCCGTCGAGCGCGGAGCGCCCTCGCTCGGGAGCGCCAGCAGCATGAGCCGCAATTCCGGTGAAGCGGAACTTAGCGCTCTTGTTCGAGAGCGTCGGCTCGTTGGTAACGATATTTTGATCACCTGCGTGCCAATGCAACGCCACGTCGACATCGTTAAATAGTCCGGCGCGAACCATATAGGCTTTGCCGGCACCGCCCTCTTCGGCAGGGGTGCCATAAAGGCGAATCGTCCCGCTGCGGCGCTGCGTCTGTAGCCAATGCTTCACCGCGATGGCAGCCGATGTAGAACCCGCGCCGAACAGATGATGTCCGCAGGCGTGGCCCGAAATGCGCCCCTTTAATGGCGAGCGGTCAGGCACTGCCGCCTGTGAAACGCCCGGCAAAGCATCCATTTCTGCGAGGATCGCGATAACCGGCTGGCCACTGCCGTATTCGGCAACGAAGGCCGTCGGCATATCGGCAACGCCCGCCGTGATGCGAAAACCGGCTTCGCGCAATTCTTTTTGCAAGCGCGCGCTGCTTTGCTCTTCCTGATAGCCGACTTCTGCCCAATTCCATAAATCGAGCGCGGCGGCGCGATCGGCAGCGCGGCGCGACTCGATGAACTTGAACAGGGAGTCATCGGCGGAGGCTGCAGCAGAGGTCAGCATGGTGGTTACCATCACCGCGGCTAGTACGATTGGTCGGAACATCATGAGATCACCTGCAGAGGTAGCGATGAATCAAAAGCGCCAGGATTGACGCCGATAGAATTTGCCGAGCACCCAGATCGGGCCGATCAGCAGATAGACAAGATCGGTGAAGAAACTCGGTCGCTTGCCTTCGTAAGCATGGCCGATGAACTGTCCGATCCAAGCAACCACGAAAACGGTGACAGCGGACAGAGCCAACTTCATGACGCCAAACTCAACGCGCACGTATTCGGTGATGCCGAGGCTCGCCAGCATGCAAAGAGCAGCGCCGACACCGATCGAGATCGACAAGCGCAGCCAGAAAGCCATGGTTAGAACCGCTGCGATCCACGCTACGCTACCCGCCGGTAGCGCCTCGCCCACCGGAATGGAATACAGCAGCGCCATCACGGACCAGACGATCGCTGGCACACAAATCACGTGCAGGAACTGATTGCGTGCGTCCTGATGGTCTGCCGAGTAGGCTGAAAACCATCGATCAATCGGTCGCTCCGCAGATTGGGTCATCTCGATAGCCATCGCCGATTACTCCCCTTGAGTATTCGTGTTGAGTCTTCGTGAGTTAGAAGCTTACCCGGTCGCCGCTCGCCAGCCACGCTCGAGCTGCTCTAACCGATCTTCGAGCAAACCGGTATAACCAATCGACAAGCGGACCAGCCCAGGACTGATTCCGGCGCGCAGCAATGCCTGTTCATCGAGTTCGCTTGAGGTGCTCGATGCGCTGGCACTCATCAGAGTGTCACTGAAACCGAGGCTCACAGCCATGTAGCCGAAGTCCTCTTTGTTTTGTAGATGTTCCATGAATCGATTAGCTCGCTCGGCACTGCCAAGATCCACTGCGAGCAGACCACCGGCACCATAGCCACGATTAGCTAATTCACGATGCAGCGAATAGTCAGGGTGGCTCGCGAGCCCCGGATAAATGACGGATGCATCGAGTTCCGCCAGTCTTTCGGCGCAGCTTTTGGCACGACGGGCGTGCTCCTGCATTCGTAGCCCAAGATTCGGGAAGCGCGTGGCCACTTCATAGGCCGAGCGCGGATCCATCGTTGGCCCCAACAACATCAAACTGCCGAGGTGCAAATCGTACATGCCATCGATGAAAGCGCCGCTCGCACAAACACACCCTGCAACGATATCCGAGGCGCCATTGATGAACTTGGTGAGGCTGTGAATCACGACATCAGCGCCGTGCACGGCGGGCGAGATCGATAGCGGCGCAAAGGTGTTATCGACGATCAACAACGCATCATGACGATGTGCGATCGCAGCCAGCGCCGGCAGGTTAGCCACTCGTAATGTGGGGTTGGATACCGTCTCGCAGTAAAGCACCCGGGTGCGGGTCGTGAACGCCGCCTCGACGGAGGCCAGATCCGACAAATCAACAAAAGTGGTCTCGATACCGGCTTTTTTCGGCAGAAAATCATGCAGCAGCGCCCATGTGCCGCCGTACAAAGCTTGCCCTGCAACGATATGGTCACCGTGATTACAGGCATGCAATAAAGAGCCGGAGATCGCAGCCATTCCGCTCGCTGTGCAATAGGCGCTCTCCGTTGCCTCGAGTGCGGCCAAGTGACGCGCGAGCACCATGACTGTGGGATTGAAATGGCGGCCGTAGAGGAAGCAGCCGCCGCCTGGCCCCTCCCGCCCCTCGAAGATCGCAGGCATCTTGCCGGCTTCCATGACCGTGAAGGTCGCGCTCGTCTCGATGGAAAGATTGACTCCCCCATGCTCACCGAACTCATGGCGCGAATGCGCTACACGGGCCATCGGATCGCCTTGCTGTCGTTCTTGCATCGCGTGTCCCCCTAAGAGCGGTTAGTATTTTCCACCATGACAACAACTACAACCGGCGCGAGTCGCCACTGGATCAGCGTTCTCATCTTCAGCGTGTTCGCCTGGACGATGAGCAATCTCGATCAATCCTTGTTCGGGTATGCCATACCCGGAATCTTGGGCGAGTTTCAGGTGGGCCTCGATGTGGTTGGGCTCATCCTCACCGTCGGCTTCATCACCGCTTCGGTGATGGTGATTTTTGCCGGTCTTGCTGCCGATACGTGGGGTCGTCGCTGGACTTTAACAGCGCTGCTAGCGCTATCGGCGCTATTCGTCGGTCTGCACGGATTTGTCGAAGATCTCGCGCAACTGACTTGGTTGCGCGCCCTCGCCTTTGGCCTCGCCGCAGGACTCGCGCCGATCACAGCCGCTTACGTCGCCGAGTCTGCACCCGCGCGTCATCGCGGCATGCTAATGGGTGTTTTGCAGTGCGGGTATCCACTAGGGTGGTTTTTAGCGGCCATGCTGGCCGCGCCGCTACTCGAGACCAGCGGTTGGCGCTCGATTTTTTTCATCGGCTTCGCCGTGGTGCCGATCGCTTTTTTGATCGGCTGGCGTCTGCCAGAGAGCGAACGGTTTCAGCAAGTCGCTGCAACGCGCTCCGGCGAACGCACGTCGATCATCGATTGGGGATTACTGCGCGAGATGTTCTCGAACGACTATCGACGGCGGTCGATCGCCTCGATTGTCTTGTTCTTTGCGTTTGGCTGCGCTTATGCAGGCACGGCATTCTTCTTCCCCACCTATTTCATGGAAGTGCGCGGCTACAGCCAATCGGAGGCCGCGCAACTGGTGGGTCTCTCCAACGGCATCGCGATTTTTGGCTATCTCGCTGCGGCCTATGTCGGTGAGTATTGGATGCCGCGGCGTGACACCTTCGCATTGTGGACATTACTCGGTGCCGCCGCCCTCGTCGCACTGATGTGGTTGCCACAGGAACGCTGGCAGGATCTCGCGCTCTTCGGTCTTACCGGTGCCTTTTTCTATGGCAGTAATGCCGTGGTCGGTGCGCTGCTGACTGATTTGTTTCCGACGCGAATGCGAACCACCGCTTATGCCGTCTGCGGCTCGGCACCACTCAGTGCCGGGTTCGCGTTATTCCCGGCGCTCGTTCCACTCGTCGTGCAATCGGCAGGTTGGCAGTGGTCGTTTACGGTGATGATTGCGCCGCTATTGGTGTTGGCCGCGGCAGCCGCACTCGCGCTTCCTCGCATTGCCTCAGGCAGCGACATCGATGCCGTCAACCGTGACTGACGGTATCGTCTAACGGCTCATCGCGTGAGGCAGGCCCGCCGAGTGGCATCGCACCTGCCGGCCGCTCGATATAACGTCGGGCCTTGCCACGACCGCCCTCGATGAGTGCGGTCAGTTGCTCGCGTACTTCGCGATCGGCGAGTGTCGGACGGGTCAAACGCCGCTGATAGTCCGTCCAGGTCGGACTCTCGAACCGTTCGGTCCACACTTGCGGATCATCGAGGCTCTGGCACAGCGACCAACGATACGCCCCATCGCGACGTCGAAGACGACCCAACTCGTGTGCCACCGCAACGAATTGACGGGCATTATCCTCGGCGACGCGATATTCGATCTCGATGACGATGGGACCTGATGCGGGATCGAGCTCGACGGCCGGCGGATCGACGATCGGCACTGTTTGCGGATCGAGCGAACCCATGCGCGCAATCGATACCGGCAACCATCGCGCAACCAGAAAGGTGCTCAAAGAAGACACACCAGCGATCGTCAATATCTCTCGCAATCCATGGGCAGCCGCCAAGTGACCCCAGAGCCAGCTGCCGAGAGCGAGCCCTGCGAACGCGAACGTTTGATACATCGCCAGCGTTCGACCCGTCACCCAACGCGGCGATGACAACTGCATGGCGATATTCAGGTTGGCAAGCCCCAGCGTCCACACGGAGCCCGCCAGCACGTGAGCCAGCAACGAGACGATCGCATTGGGGCTTTGCGCGATGATGATCATGGCCACGGTGGCGACCGCACAAATCCAACGCAACAAAGCATCGCTCGAGAAACGACTGCGCAGCGCACTGCTCGAGAGCGCTCCCATCATCGCGCCGATACCGAAGCCGCCGAGCAAGATGCCGTAAGTCGGCGCGCCCCCCGCCAACAGATCGCGCGCTACGACCGGCATCAGCGCAGGTACCGCAGAGATCGGCACGGTAAACAACACGGCGCGAATCAGGATTGCGGTCAGATGGGGTGACAAGCGTACGTAGCGGATGCCGGCGGCGATTGCTCCGAATAGCGGCTCGGGCGGCAACGGGTTCTCGCTCTTGGGCGCACGCCACCAAAGCAGTGCGCCCAACATCCCGATATACGACAGCGCGTTGATCACGAACGCCGCGGCCGCACCGACGCTCGCGACGATGACGCCACCAATCGCAGGGCCAACGCTACGCGCCAGATTGAAACCCACCGCGTTGGCCATCACGGCGGCCGGAATTTGCGCACGCGGAACCTGATCAGCAATGGAAGCCTGCCATGCGGGAGCGAATGCCGCAGTACCGCAACCAATCAGAAACGTGAAGGTCAACAACCAGATCGGTGTCAGCCAACTCAAGATCGCGAATACGGCTAGCGAGATCGACGCTAGCAGCATCAACAACTGCGAGAAGATCATGACCCAGCGACGATCGTGGGTGTCCGCGTAGGCGCCGGCAATCAGTGATAGAAAAAAGAACGGCAATGTTCCGGCCGTCTGTACTAGGGCGACCTGATCCGGAGAGGGCGCAATCGTTGCCATCAGCCAAGAAGCACCGACGGTCTGAATCAAACTACCGAGTGACGAAACGAGCGACGCCCACCAGAAAACGGCAAAAACCTGGTGCCCAAAGGGTGCCAGCGTCGACTGGCGCCAGCGGGCTATACGGGAATCGGAGGACGCAGTCATCGGTAGAGGCTAAAGCAACGGTCTGCAGCGCAGAAACAGAATCGCAACGGTATCATGACGCCATGTCGGTGAGCTTCGAAAATATCGTCAATGCCGCAAAGACTCTGGGCGATCAACTAGAGCGCACGCCCTGTAGGCGCTCGCGCACCTTATCGGCGCTGACCGGCGCCGAAGTGTGGTTGAAGTTCGAGAACCACCAATTCACCGCATCGTTCAAGGAACGTGGTGCGCTCAACAAGCTACGCAGCCTGAATGCAGAGCAGCGGCAGCGGGGCGTCATCGCCATGTCGGCCGGCAACCATGCCCAAGGCGTTGCTTTTCACGCTAGTCGTCTCGGCATACCAGCCACTATCGTCATGCCGGCGAATACCCCTTTCAACAAAGTCCAGCAGACTCGCACTCACGGTGCACGTGTCGTCCTGCATGGCGCTCAGCTGACCGATGCCGAGCAGCATGCGCACGAAATCGCCAAGGCTGAACATCTCGTTTTCGTGCATCCCTATGACGATGCCGACATCATCGCTGGCCAAGGCACGATCGCGCTCGAGATGCTCGAGGATGTGCCCGATCTCGAGACGCTCTGCGTTCCCATCGGCGGCGGCGGCCTACTGGCCGGCATGGCGATCGCCGCCAAAGCCATGCAGCCCAACATCGAACTCCTCGGCGTACAAACCCGCGCCTTTCCGGGTATGTATGCCGCCATCAAGGGCACGAGCCCGACTTTTGCCGAGCGCACCATCGCCGAAGGTATCGCCGTACGGAATGTGGGACGGTTGACCCGAGCGATCATCGGGGAATTGGTGAACGACATTCTGCTGATCGACGACTCGGCGATCGAGAACGCCATTAGCCTATTGGTGTCGATCGAGAAAACCGTCGTCGAAGGTGCAGGCGCTGCGGGGCTTGCTGCCGTCTTGGCGCATCCCGAGCGCTTCAAAGGCAAGAAGGTGGGTCTCGTCTTGTGCGGCGGCAATATCGATACGCGCCTCCTCGGGATCGTGCTGCAACGTCAACTCGTACGCGAGCGCCGCCTCGTCACCTTCCGTTTCGAGAGCGCCGATCAACCGGGCACGCTGGCACGCATCGCCACGCTGATCGGCGGCGCCGGCGGCAATATCGTCGACGTTGCCCATCATCGGCTTTTTCTCGATGTGCCGATCAAAGATGCCGATCTCGACTTCACCATCGAGACTCGCGACGCTGAACATACCCAACAACTTGAGGCAACCCTGCAAGCGGCAGGTTTGTCGCCGCAAACGATTGCATCGACTGGAGGCTGACCAACGCCATGACGAATCCGAAAAAGACAGCGATGGACCGCTTTCTCGACACTGTCGAACGCGCTGGCAACGCCCTACCTCATCCGGCAACGCTCTTTGCCTTGCTAGCCCTGATCGTCGTCGTCGCCTCGTTCGTCGCCACGCAATTTGGCGTATCCGTCCAGCACCCGACGACGGGCGCAACGGTCACACCCGTCAATCTGCTGAGCCTTGAAGGCCTGCATCGGATCCTGACCAATCTCGTCACCAACTTCACGGGCTTCGCGCCGCTCGGCACGGTGCTCGTCGCCTTGATCGGTATCGGTGTCGCTGAGCATTCAGGGTTAATCGGCGCTGCACTGCGTAAACTCGTTTTGGCGGCACCGCGCCAACTGTTGACGCCGATCATGGTTTTCGCCGGCGTCATGTCGAACATGGCGAGCGAAATCGGCTATGTGCTCTTGATCCCGCTTGCAGGCCTGATCTTCCACTCGGCCGGTCGCCACCCCATCGTCGGCATGGCCGCCGCCTTCGCGGGCGTCTCCGGTGGATACTCAGCTAATCTTTTGATCGGAACCATCGACCCCTTGCTCGCCGGGCTATCGCAAGAGGCTGCTCAGATCGTCGACCCGAGCTACACCGTCAGTCCGCTCGCTAACTGGTATTTCCTCGCCGCCTCGACTCCCGTCATCACGCTGCTCGGTTGGTTCGTCACCGAACGCTTTACCGAGAAACGTTTCGGCGACCGCGATAGGAATGCATTGGATGGTTCGACGGAGAGCCCATCGACGAGCGAGTTGTCATTGCCCGAGCGTCGCGGCCTTCGCTACGCGGGCTTGGCGAGTCTCGCGCTGACGTTGCTGATCATCTGGTCGATGCTGCCCATCGGCTCAGTGCCCGGTGGCGGCTTCCTGCGCGATCCAAACACGGGAGAGCTTCTCAACTCACCGCTGCTTTCAGGTGTCGTGGCAATCATCTTTCTCTTCGGGGTCGTCAGTGGCGTCGCCTATGGCATCGGCGCAGGCACGATCCGTAGCGATGCCGATATCGTCAAAGGTATGAGTAACAGCATGTCGACTCTGGGCGGCTATCTCGTACTCGTATTCTTTGCCGCGCAATTCGTGGCGCTGTTCAATTGGACCCAACTCGGTCTGATCATGGCCGTGAACGGTGCCGAGGGACTGAAGGCCCTCGGCCTCTCGGCCGTGCCCCTGTTCGCCCTGTTCATTTTGCTCACCGCCACCGTCAATCTGATGATGGGCTCCGCTTCGGCAAAGTGGGCGCTAATGGCGCCGGTGTTCGTGCCGATGTTCATGTTGCTCGGCTACTCACCCGAGTTGACTCAAACTGCCTACCGTGTCGGCGATAGCGTGACCAATATCATTTCGCCGATGCTGAGCTACTTCGCGCTGATCATCGCCTTCTTTCAAAAATACGAATCGCGCGCAGGCCTTGGAACCGTAGTCGCTGTGATGTTGCCCTACTCGATAACCTTCCTGCTCGGATGGTCATTGATGTTCGGACTGTGGCTGGGCTTCGGCCTACCGATCGGGCCCGGCGCCCCTCTCTACTACTCGGGCGCCAACTGACAGCTCGCGGGCGGCCGCTCATCACGAGCCGTCCCGCGACGCACCTCGAGATGCTGAATCTTCGGTGGCATCGTGGGTGACAACGTCACCGAAGCACGCAGCGTGCCGCGCTCGCAATCGAACAACCAATCGCCCCGCAAGCGATTCTCGATGCTGACGTAGCCTGGCCGGCTTCGGCAGACACCAAGCTCCTGATTCAATTGCGCGAACTCGGCACGTCGCCGCTCGAGTGAACGATCGAGATAGAGATTCATCGCTGCAAGCTCACGCGCAGTAGTGTCATCCCACTTCGCCACCAAACTCTCGACACCGGACCGCGCCGCTTGCAATTCCGCCGACGGCTCGATCGCGCGCCGCTTGAGCGCGCCGGTGCGCGCTAACGCGGCAATGGCCTCATCGAGTGCGCCGCCCCACGGCGTGTAAGTGCGATTACCGAGTGCGATCAGACCGATGCCGTATTCCGGCAGCCAACGCATCTGTGACCCAAAACCCGGTAGCCCACCCGAGTGGGCGACGATGTGCGAAAAATCGCAGCTCTGACTGATGCGCAGTCCGTACCCATATCCCGTCACGTTGAGCTGTGGTTGTCCGCTCTTACTCAGCGTGATCGAGGCTGGCCGCAAGCGCCACATCTGTTGCATCTCGCGCAATGAAGCACGTGCGACCGGCCCACTCGAAGCATCGTCGCGCGGCGGATAAGCCGCCAGGAACTGGCCGACGTAGCGGCCGAGATCATCGAGCGAGGTCAACATGCCGCCCATCGAACCGAACGCACCATCGGCGAGCTGTGGCTCGAGTTTCCATTGACCATCTTCAAATCGATAGCCCCGCGCAAGACGCGTGTCGTCCACTGAGCGCGGCTCGAGCGTCGTCGATGTCATACCGAGTGGCTGTAGAATTCTTTGCTCGACGTACTTCGGGTAAGACATTCCCGAGACGGTCGAAACAATCCGGCCGAGCAAAGCGTAGCCATAGTTGGAATACTCGAAGGCAACGCCCGGCGGGTTCGAGAATGGCATGCCCTGCTGTAACAAGGCTGTGAATTCCTCTTCGCTGATCGCCAGCTGCTGATCACCCCACGGATTGTCTTCAGGAAATCCTGCTGAATGCGTCAGCAAATCGCGAATGGTCAGCTTCGGTGAGTCACTGCTCGGATAGCGCCAGCGACGCAGCTCGGGCAGATATTTTTCTGCGGCATCGTCAAGCGATAAGCGCCCTGCATCGCGCAACTGCAGAATCGCCATCGCAGTGAAGCTCTTCGTCATCGACGCGATACGAAAAACGCTGTCGCTTTTCACTTCGGCGCCCGTGGCGACATCGCGAAGACCATGGACGCCAACATGGGCGAGTTGCCCATCCACGATGATGCCCCAGGCACCGCCAGGCACATTCTCACGGACGAGAAAATCCCGCATCACGCGATCGACGTCGGCGTAGTCTGCGGGCGTGGCCGAATGCGAAGTCAGCACGCAACCACTGCCAACCACAGCAGAAGCAACCCATAAACCGACACTCTGTCGCACTCGCCTCATGACGCTCTCCCGTCTTAGCGATTCAATCGATAGGAGTCGTACCAGCCGATCGTTCCCTGAATGGCGGCAAGCCACTGGCTCGGCCTGCCGAATCCATGGCCAGCCTCCGGCAGACGCATCAGCGCACTCGGCACACCCTGTAGCTGTAGCGCTTGGAAATATTGCTCCGAGTCGCTCATCGGGGTGCGCCAATCGTGCTCACCGGTAATGATCAACGTGGGTGTTCGCACCTTGCCGACCAGCGACAAGGGAGATCTCGCCCAATACTTCTCAGGTTCTTCCCAGGGCATGCGATCGAACCAATATCCCGCCATCGTTGCACCGATGTCCGTCGTCAGCGCGGTCGAGGCCCAGTTGATTACCGGTCGTTTGACTGAGGCCGCTGCAAAACGAGACGTCTTGCCGATGGCCCACGATGACAACACCCCGCCACCGGAGCCGCCGCCGATATATAGACGATTCGTGTCGATGAAGCCCTTGGCAACCACCGCGTCGACCACGCTCATGAGATCGTCGTGATCCTTACCGGGATACGCACGATTGATCAGGCTCGCGAACTCCTCGCCATAGCCGATGGAGCCGCGGGGATTCGCGAACGCCACCACATAACCTGCGGCTGCGTAGAGGTGATGCGTCATCGAGAACATCGGACCATAGTCGAGATGCGGTCCGCCGTGGATATCGAGCGCCAGCGGATACTGCTTCGATGGATCAAATCCCGGCGGATACAGCACCCAGGCGTGCACCAAGCGACGATCTGCACTCGACTTGATCCACAGTTCCTCGAGCTTGCCGATGTCACGCTGTTCGCGCCACGCCAAGTTCATATCCCATAACGTCCGGGCACCCTTTGCATCGGTGATCGCGAGAGCAGCTGGTCGATCAGCCTCGACACTGGGATAAGCGAAGATACCTGCTGCAGCCGAATACGCACTGCCGCCTGACGATGGCAGCAACAAGCGCGTAGCGCCGAACGCTTCGACGACGCGCGTGATCGCGCGATCGCGTGTCACGAAACCCACTCGATTCACGCCTTGATCTTGGTACTGGAAATACACGCCCGAGGCGTCTTCCCGCCATTGCGGCTGCGAGGCGACTCGATCGAGGGCCGAGGTCAGATTGATGGCCACCTTCGCCGTCTGAGTGTCGATCGGCATCCAAAAAAGATCAGTGCGTTGATGCGAGTTGCGACGATTGCGCCAACCCACGTAGACGACCTCACGTCCATTCGGGCTGATGGCCGGCGACACTTCTGAACCGTCATCGCGAGTCAATTGTCGAGGCGACGAATTCGCACTCAGAAAAATCTGCCAAAGATCACTCTGATTGGCTCGTCGACGAGCAGCCTCGTCGGTGTCGGCAGACACGACGAGCGATTGCCCGTCCGGCATCCAGGCCGGCGCGTCATCTCGAGCGCCCCAATCACCACTACCTCGCGTGATCTGCTGCGGCTCCAGCGAGCCATCGACGCGCACGACGAACACATGCCGCTCACCCGGCGCACTCCAACCACCGGAATCGGTGCGGTACGGATAGTCACGGACGATGCGCGGCTCGGGCGCCCACTGCGCACCGTCAGGCTTTTTCGGCAGCTCGTAAAAATCTTTGGGTTTTCGCTCGACAAGCATCACGAAGGCGAGTTGCGAACCATCGGGTGACCACGAAATACCGTTCGGTGCTTGTGCGCCGCGCGTCAGAACACGCACGCGACCGTCTCGCACGTCGAGGATGAAAATCTGCGGCTTGCTCCCTTCGCGCCCGATGAAGGCGATCTTCGAGCCATCCGGCGACCAACGCGCCGAGCGCGGCGATTTGTCGGCACCGACCAACAGGTGCCGAGCGCCGCTTTCGACTTCGATCAACCACAATTCCGTCGAGATACGATCACTCTGAATCTCGCGGGTCTCACGCAACACCGCCACGCGCTTACCATCCGGCGAGAGCTGCGGATCCACCGGTTGCTCGAGACGATAGAGATCGAGCGCCTGCACCGGTATACGCGGCTCAGTCTTTGAGCGGATCCACTCATCGACTTGCGCTTCGAGAATATCGAGCGGCAGTGCGCCCGATCGCAAAATCACATCGTGAAAATCGCGAATATCGAAACGCGCACCGAGCGCACGCTGCGACTTCTCACGCAGTTTGACGATATGGAGCATACCAACGGTGTAGGCCGTCGCCTGACCCGGCATAACGATGTAACGCTCGGTCGCCTTGGTCGCTGCATCGCGCGTCATCGGCATGTTGTCGAGGTGATACTGAATCACCCTCTCACGCGTCCAACGCTTCGCATGCAAGCCAGTGTCGACCACCAAACGTACGGCGCGCGTCAGCTCGAGTACGAGCCGACCAAAGTCGGAATAGGGATCTGAGTACAAACCGAGTTCCTTGGGCAAGCGCTCGGTGTAGAGACCCCAGCCTTCTGAATACGCGGTGAAGCCACCGAAGCGACGGAATCGCGGCAGCTCGTCCAGTTCACCGGCGATCGCAAGCTGCATGTGATGACCCGGAATACCCTCGTGATAGGCGAGCGCTTCCATTTCGTACTTCGGCATATCCGCCATACGATAGAGGTTGGCGTAGTAGACGCCCGGCCTCGTGCCATCGGCCGACGGACGCTGGTAGAACGCCTTACCAGCCGACTTCTCACGGAAAGGCTCGACGGCCTTCACGATCATCGGCGCCTTCGGTAGCGTGCGGAATAGCGACGGCAAACGCTCACGCATGCCGTCGATCAAACGGGTCGCCTCGGCAAGATAAGCGGCTTTGCCCTCGGCGGTCTCCGGGTAATAAAACTGCGGATCCTTGCGCATGAACTCGAAGAAAGCCTGCAAGTCGCCCTTGAAGCCGACCCGCTTCATGATGGCGCGCATCTCATCGTGAATGCGTGCCACTTCTGCCAGACCCAATTGATGAATCTCTTCGGCGGTCATCGACGTCGTCGTATAACTCGCGAGCAGGAAGTCGTAGTAGCGCGCGCCGTCGCGCAGACGCCATACGCCATCATCGGTGCCAGCGCGCTTGCCAGCCGCCCTCGCATATTCGATGAGTGCTCGATATCCCGGACCCACCGACTCGAGCAAGGCGACGCGCGCCTCGGCAAGCAATCGTGCGCGCGTGCTGGCATCCGCCTCGATCGCAGCGATCTTGCCGTTGATATCCGCCCACAAAGGACTGTCCTGCCCTGATTCATCGAAAGGCGCGCCTTTGATGATGTTCGCCGCATCCGAGATCACATACGGAAAGACGAAAGCGGGCGGCAGAGCGCCGTTCTTCTCTGCCTTATCGGCATTCGCCATCGCCTGATCGATTCGTGACGCCACGCCACGCAAGCGTGAAATGTAGGCCTCGGCGTCGGATACCGACTGCACGCGATGCGAGTTAATCAAGAATGCAGGGATCTGCGCCTGCAAGCCGTTCATCTGATCAAAGGGATAACGGTGGTAGCGCCATTCGTCGCGTGCGATATCACGCTTCGCATTCATCGCGAAGATGTCGTACGACAGACGCCCCTGGGCATCGAGAGCGACTCGATCGAGGGTCGATTCCAGAGTCTGTAACTGACGCCGAGTGCGCGCGAGGTCCTCCTCTCGACGCTCCTCGGTCAGCTGCGACCATTCACCATAACGCGAACGCAGCCCGAGAGCCGTTGCATACTCGGGGCTCGCCGCCACGTCTTCATCGAACGCCGCTTCGAAGAACGCTTTGGCTTTCGTGTTGGCGTCACCATCGGGTGTCGCAGCCTGCGCAGTGAAGGCCGTCAATGCGATTAAAAAGACGGAGATGATTCCCTGTTTGATCATGGGTAACCCTTTTTAGATAAATATTTTCAAAGTCGCGCTGCAAGCTCTGTCGCTTGACGAATCGCACGCTTGGCATCGAGCTCAGCCGCCACATCGGCCCCACCGATGAGATGCACCGTAATACCGGCTTGCTGCAGCGGCGCCGCGAGCGCACGCAGCGGCTCCTGACCGGTACAGAGCACCACGGTGTCGACCTCCAGAGCACGCGGCACATCGCCCACCAAGATATGCAAGCCCGCATCGTCGATATGCCGATACTGCACATCACCGATCATCTCGACGCGTTTCATCTTCAGTGCGGTGCGATGGATCCATCCAGTCGTCTTGCCAAGGCCCGCGCCGGGCTTGCCCGCCTTGCGTTGCAGCAGGAACACCTCGCGTGCCGGCGGCGTCGGCTGCGGCTTCACACCGGCGACACCGCCGCGAGCGACGGCAGGATTCCCGACACCCCACTCGCGCAACCAAGCCTCACGATCCAACGTGATCGACGGTCCATCGTGAACGAGGAATTCCGCCACATCGAAACCAATGCCCCCGGCTCCCACGACCGCGACTCGCGCGCCGACGGTTCGCTTACCCGTGAGCACATCGAGATAGCTGCAGACCTTGGGATGATCCTGACCCGAAATCCTCGGGTCACGCGGAATCACGCCGGTTGCGAGAATCACTTCGTCGAAACCACTGCCGATCAACGATTCCGCGCCGATACGCTGACCTAGTCGAACATCAACTCCCGTTGCGACCAACCTGCCTTGGAAATAGCGCAGCGTTTCCTCAAACTCTTCTTTGCCCGGAATCTTCTTGGCGAGATTGAACTGCCCGCCGATGCGCTGATCCGCTTCGAACAAGGTCACCGAGTGCCCGCGCTCAGCCAAAGTGGTCGCTGCGGCGAGGCCTGCGGGGCCTGCCCCGACGACGGCGATTTTTTTGACCCGGCGAGCAGGCTCGATAACGAGCTCGGTTTCGTGACACGCGCGCGGATTAACGAGACACGAGGAAATCTTGCCTGCAAAGGTGTGATCGAGACAGGCTTGATTACAGGCGATGCACGTATTGATTTCAGCCGCACGCCCCTGCGAAGCCTTGCGTACGAAGTCCGGATCGGCGAGCAGTGGCCGCGCCATCGACACCATATCTGCATCGCCTGCGGCGAGCACGGCATCGGCGACTTCGGGCGTATTGAGACGATTGGTTGTGCACAGTGGAATCTCGATACCGGCAGCACGCAAGTCGCGACGCAGTTTACCGGTCACCCACGTAAAGGCGCCGCGCGGGACCGAGGTCGCGATGGTCGGAATGCGCGCCTCATGCCAACCAATCCCGGAGTTCAGTATCGTAGCGCCAGCTGACGAAATCGCCTTGGCCATCCGCACGACTTCGTCCCAGCTTTGCCCGTTCGGAATCAGATCGAGAATCGACAGTCGATAAACGATGATGAAGTCACGCCCGACGGCTTCACGTATGCGCGAGATGATTTCCACTGGCAATCGCATTCGATTTTCGAAAGAGCCGCCCCATTCGTCTTCACGACGATTGGTGTGTTCCACCAAAAATTGATTGATGAAATAGCCTTCAGATCCCATGACCTCGACGCCGTCGTAACCGGCTTCGCGGGCGAGCGCGGCGCAACGCACGAAGGCGCGAATCTGACGCTCGACGCCTGCGGAGCTCAGCGCGCGCGGCGTGAATGGCGTGATGGGCGATTTGATCTTCGACGGCGCGACCGTCAACGGGTGATAGCCGTAACGCCCCGCGTGCAGGATCTGCAGCGCAATGCGACCACCCTCAGCATGAACCGCATCGACGATCGGTCGATGACGCTGCGCAGCACGCGTTGAAGCGAGGCGCGAACCAAACGGCGACAACCAACCCTCGATGTTGGGCGCAAAACCGCCCGTGACGATGAGGCCGACGCCGCCGCGAGCACGCTCGGCGAAATAGTTCGCGAGACGTCCGAAATGTTTGGAATCGTCCTCGAGCCCCGTATGCATCGAGCCCATGAGGACTCGGTTCGGCAAGGTGGTGAAACCGAGATCGAGTGGTGAGAGCAGATGGGTGTAAACCGACATGGGCCGAAGTCTACATGGTCACCCGACCGAGACCGAAAGGCCCAAAAGAAAAGGCCCGGGATTGCTCCCGGGCCTCGAAACGTCACGCACGGAGGGGATGGCGTGACGGGGGGATTACATCCCCATGCCGTCCATGCCCGAGGGGGCAGGATGCACGTGGTCGTGATCGTCCTTCGGAGCCTCGGCGATCATGACCTCGGTGGTCAGCAACAGGCCGGCGACCGACGCGGCGTTCTGCAGCGCAAGACGCGTGACCTTCGCCGGGTCGAGGATGCCGAAGTCGAGCATGTCGCCATACTGACCCGTGGCGGCGTTGTAGCCGTAGGCACCCTTGCCGGACTTGACCTGATTGAGGATCACGGCGGCATCTTCGCCGGCGTTCTCCACGATCTGACGCAGCGGCTCTTCGATCGAGCGGGCG
>JACCED010752919.1_pt1 | contig 43178 bp, 38 predicted proteins | sample 7455021 | NCBI WGS metagenome assembly JACCED01 (sample SAMN15323456, study PRJNA562643) | freshwater metagenome | isolation source: river surface water | place: USA:Blue River Watershed | collected 2017-08-19
AACCCCTGCTTTTGCTTGAAAACGTCCGAGTCGGTTACCCGCGCTTGGACGGTCGGGGCTGGATGCCAATCGTCGAAGATTTAAGCCTTAGTCTAGCGCGTGGAGACATCGCCTGCCTTCTAGGCCCATCGGGCTGTGGAAAATCGACTATTTTGCGGGCAATTTGTGGCTTCGAAACACTGCAAGAAGGCCAGATCAAACTAAATGGCAAGATTGTGAGTTCTTCAAGTGTCCAGGTCGCACCCAATCTGCGCCGTGTCGGTATGGTCTTTCAAGACTTTGCCTTATTCCCGCACTTGAATGTTCTAGATAACGTCATCTTTGGTCTTCGCTCGCTTGCCATCAACAAACGACGCGAAGTTGGTCTGGCCTGGCTCGAGCGCGTGTCTCTCGCCGACAAGGCACAAGCCTATCCGCATGAACTCAGTGGTGGACAACAGCAAAGGGTCGCATTAGCGCGTGCCATGGCTCCCGAGCCAGATCTGATTTTGTTGGATGAGCCCTTCTCGAGCCTTGATATCGATTTGCGCGAGCGACTCGCAGCAGAAATGCGAGACATTCTTAAGAGCAATGGCGTGACCGCACTACTGGTCACGCACGACCAGTTCGAAGCCTTCGCTCTTGCCGATCACATCGGCGTCATGTCTCAAGGCCATATGGTGCAATGGGACACCCCCTACGATCTCTATCACGAGCCAAGCAGTCGCTATGTGGCTGACTTTATCGGACGCGGTGTTTTTGTTCCAGGCATTATTCAAGAAGGTGCCACGGTAGAAATTGAACTCGGCAGACTGCAACTAGATAATGACCATCACGACCCAGTCGGCACAGTTGTGGATGTACTGCTGCGGGCTGACGACATCCAGCATGACGACACAAGCCCGCTGTTGGCAACCGTCTTACGCAAAACCTTCCGAGGGGCAGACTTTCTTTATACCTTACGCCTTGACTCGGGGCTCGAACTGGTTGCGTATGTCCCGAGCCACCATGATCACGCCCCAGGCGAAAAAATCGGCATCCGCCTCGGTGTCGACCATGTGGTCACCTTTCCTAAATAAATACCGTGCGACCGTCTCGCACCGATCCGATACAGACAAACCCTAGGTTCCCTGCATAAACAGCTCTTTAGCTGGCCGCGCTGTGTAGAATCGATCGGTTACTTCACCCCCTCGTTCAATCTTAAGCTTGGTGCATTCAATGCACTGACCTAGCCGATTGATTCTTTCGGAGATCCGCATGAAACAATTTAAAAAAATTGGCCTTCCCGTTCTTGCGCTGTCAGCCGCGCTGCTGACTAACGCCCCCGCAATGGCTCAACAAGTGACTCTCATGACTGGCCCTCAGGGCGGTGTTTGGGTGCCCCTGGGTGGCGCGCTGAAAGGACTGTGGGAGAAAGCAATTCCTGGGTTGCAAGTCACATCGACGCCAGGGGCTGGCATTGCAAACGTCCGCGGCGTCGACGAGGGTAAGGTACAGATCGGCTTTGGGAACTCAAGCAGTACAGTCGATGGCCTCGCAGGTCGCGCGCCCTTTCCGAAAAAAGTAACGAAAGTCTGTCAGATGGCGAATCTGTATCCACAGCTCTTTCAAGTTGTTGCATTGCAATCCGCAAAGGTTAATTCTTTCGCAGACTTGAAGGGCAAATCACTGGTAACTCAATCTAAAGGCAATACCGGCGAACTCCTCACCGACCTGATTCTCAAGGCGAACGATATGACTTACAAGTCTCTATCGAAAGTCAATTTTCAGGCTAGCTATTCAGACGCAGTATCGATGATGAAAGACGGCCACGCCCAAGTGTTCACTCTAGGCACCACCTCACCAGCCTCGGCGGTGATGGATTTGGCGAGTGGGCGCGATGTCAATCTAGTGCCCGTCGACGATAAAACTATGGCGTACATGAAAAATCTGAACCCTGGCTACAACCGCCTGATCATCAAAGCAGGGACGTATCCAAAGCAGACACAGGATGTACCAGCCATTGGTTATTTGACGCATCTGATTGTGGCATGCGATATGCCAGAAAAGACCGTGTACGAAATGGTGAAAGCGATGGCAACGAACGTGCCTGCACTGGTCGCCGTTAGCAAATCGATGGAAGGTCTGACACCAAAAGTGATGGCAAGTGATATTGGCGTACCCCTGCATCCCGGTGCAGCCAAGTACTACAAAGAAGTCGGAGCACTGTAACTATCCGCAGTAAAACTGCACACAAGGAACACTCGCACCATGCAACAGGTCATATCCGACGAAAGTATTGCCATTGATCCAGCCTCTAAGGCCCTGAGGACACTGATTACTGTCCTCGCCGTCGCCATGTCGCTTTATCACATGTATGTGGCTGGCTTCGGCCCTCCCGAAGCGGTCATCTTTCGCGGAACGCACTTGATGTTTGCATTGGCGCTGGTGTTCCTGCTGTACCCCTCAAGTCCAACAGGGGGTGTCGCAGCGCGATCCTACGACATGTTGCTTCTAGCGATGGGGATCGCTGCGATCGCGCACATTTTCATTGACTATGAAAATTTCACAAATCGCATCATATACATTGACGAATTAACCAAGACTGACCTGTTCTATTCGTTCGTCATGGTTGTCATCGTTCTAGAAGGCACTCGACGCGTTATTGGGTGGGCGCTACCGGTAACAGCCATCATTTTCGTGGCATACACCGCATTTTTTACGCAAATTAAATTACCTGTCTTAATGGAGCAGCTGTATTTTTCAACAGAGGGCATCTTTGGTTCGACGCTAGGTGTCTCTGCATCGTACGTCATGCTGTTCGTGATTTTCGGTGCATTCATGGAAAAAAGCGGCACAGGCCAGCTATTCATGGACTTCGCGATGTCCATCACAGGAAAATATGCTGGCGGCCCCGGCAAAGTAGCCGTGGTGAGTTCGTCTCTTTTTGGAACGGTATCTGGCAGTGCGGTCGCCAACGTAATGGTTGATGGTCCTATCACTATCCCACTCATGAAGCGAACAGGCTTTCGTCCATCGTTTGCCGCTGCAGTTGAGTCAGTCGCCTCGACTGGCGGACAGTTGATGCCACCTGTGATGGGGGCAGCGGCCTTCGTCATGGCTGAATTCCTCGCTGTACCGTATGCCCAAGTTGCGTTGTGGGCCGTCATACCTGCGCTGCTTTATTACGCATCTGTTTTCTTTGCAGTACATTTTGAAGCGAAGCGATACAAGCTTGCAGGTGTACCTGAAAGTGAATTGCCACGATTCAAACGAGTCATGCTCGAACGTGGCCATCTGTTCATTCCAATTTTTATCATTCTATTTGGTTTATTTTTAGGTTTCTCAGCACCCCTGTGTGCTCTGATTGCAGCAATTTCTTGTCTTCCTGTCGCATTGATGCGCAAACTGACGCGCGAGGGCATCACGTGGAAGACGGTCGTCCAAGCGCTGGAAGAAGGTGCGCGTAGTGCGTTGTCCGTAGCGATGGCCTGTGCTTGTGCGGGTATTGTGATTGGCTGTGTAACGATCACTGGTTTGGGGATCGTTTTCACACAAGTCGTCATTGAACTTGCGAATAACTCCCTGTTTCTTGCACTTTTGCTGACAGCCCTCGCCGGTATCGTACTTGGCATGGGCATGCCAACAACACCTGCATATATCGTGATGGTTTCGCTCCTAGTCCCTGCCATTATTAAGCTCGGTGTTGATGCGCCCTCCGCACATATGTTTGCTTTGTATTTTGCAATTCTATCCGCCATCACTCCACCGGTAGCACTAGCGGTATTTGCTGCTGCAGCTTTGGCCAAAGCCAATATGTGGGAGTCGGGATTCGCCGCAATGCGGGCAGCGGCGCCCGCCTATATTGTTCCTTTCATGTTTGTGTATGAGCCTACGCTACTTCTGATCTTCAAAGACGACACATCATCGATAACGGTGCTATGGTCGGTGTTTACAGCGCTGATTGGCGTGATCGCTCTCGCAGGGGGATTTTTTGGGTGGCTCGTTGGCTATGCGACGCTTACGCATCGCGTACTACTACTCATCGCAGCAGCTTGCCTCATTAAACCGGGCCTCATCACCGATGTGGTTGGGTTTGGACTAATGGCTGCCGTCGCATTTTTGCAATTGAACAATACAAAACGTGGTGTGGCTCAATAATTAACGTTGGAACTGAGGAAAATTATGCAATTACAAAAGCGAAAGATCATTGCCGCACTTTTAACGACGGCTGCAGCATCTCTAGGCCTCGTTAGCTCAGCGCACGCCCAAAGTGCATATCCAAACAAGCCGATACGATTGATTGTTCCCTTCACTCCGGGTGGCGTAACGGACACAAGCGCACGCCTCATCGCGGACCAAATGACTAAGCGCTTGGGGCAACAGATCATTGTTGAAAATAAGCCAGGCGCGTCCGGCAACATCGGTACAAGCCAAGTTGCGCAATCCGACCCAGACGGCTATACCTTGTTGCTTGGCTTTGACGGAACAATGGTCATCAACCCACACGTCTTTGCCTCGGTACCGTTCGATGCCGTGAAGGACTTCGCACCCGTTGGAAAGATTGGTGATGCAGATTTAGTGATCGTGGCACACCCTTCGGTTAAGGCCAACAACATCAAAGAATTGATTGCGTTGTCAAAGTCGGAACCTAACGGACTGAATTACGGCACATCCGGTCTAGGTAGCACACCGCACATTGCCGGTGAAACGCTCAATATGAAGACCGGCTCTAAGCTTGTGCACGTGCCCTACAAGGGTGGTGGTCAGGCAATGATTGACCTGCAAGGAGGCAACATCCCTCTCGTCTTCACAGCAGTCGCTGGCGCACTCCCACATATCAAAGCAGGTCGAATCAAGGCAATTGGTGTGCCAAGCGCCAAACGGTCACCATCACTTCCCGATACACAAACATTTATCGAGGCGGGCTTGCCCAACTTCCTGCTTGCTTCATGGGTTGGTATTTTGGCACCAGCAAAAACCCCTACGGCCGTTATCACAAAGCTAAACAGTACGTTAAATGATGTGCTGAATGATCCGGACGTCAAAAAGCGCCTTGAAGTTTTAGGCGTAACAGCCACACCCGGAACGCCGAAAGCCTACGGCGACCAAATCAAAAATGATTTGGCGAGCTACGCGGCAGTCGTGAAAGCAGCAAATATCAAACCGCAATAAGCTTGCAAAACCCAAAGGCGTGTCATCGAGACACGCCTTTTTTATGACAGCACCGTACGCATCATGAATAAAGCAATGATCCATCTTTCAGTTCCCATCAAAGATATCGCGTCGACGGTCAAATTTTACGATGAGATTCTCGAATGCAAGATTACGCGTCGCCAGGAAGATCGACTTGACATTGATTTCTTTGGGCATCACCTCGTCGCACAATTGTCGGAGGTCGAGGCGTCACACACCTCTATTACGATCGGACGTGGCAACTATCCTCTGAGGCACTACGGGGTGATTGTGACGCCGGCCATCTACGACCGAATGTTGTCGAGACTGCGTGACGCGAAGGTTCCGTTTGCAATGGAACCAGACAGAATTTTTATTGGTACACCACGCGAGCAATCCGTTTTTTTAGTCTTTGACTACTCCGGTAATGCAGTCGAAGTAAAAGGGCTACCAGACCCATCTCAAGTATTTACCTCAGCCTAAGCCTGCAGCGAAACGATGTGCCGTGTACATACACGGCACATCCACGCACAACATGTTAATTAATTTTGATGGACCGGATTAAGGTGGTCCACTTTTCTTCATCACGCTTGAGGTTTGCCGTGACAACCTCAGGCGTAGAGGTCACGAGATCGATCCCGAGTTGATTGAGGCGCTGACGTAACTCATTATCGGCCCCCAACTCACGCATTGCTCCAGAGATACGTGTCTGAAGTGCCTTGTCCATCCCTGCCGGTGCGACGAGCGCTAGCCAGAACGTTGCTTCAAAGTTTTTTACCCCTGCCGCCTCATTCATTGTTGGAAGGTTTGGAAGAGTTGAGATTCGCTGAAGCGAAGTCACTGCTAATCCCTTTGTTTTTTGGCTGGTTACAAAAGGGATCGCCTCGTTCGCGGCAGAAAACATCATCTGCACCTGTCCACCCAACAAGTCCTGCGCAGCAGGCATGCCACCTTTGTAATGCGCAACCACCATCTTCAACCCAAACTCACGAATAAAGTACTCGGCGGCGAGGTGATTAATCGAACCAACCCCAGACGTACCAATGGCATATTTGTCAGGATTTTTCTTAATTAAGGCGATGAGTTCCTTGACGTTGCTGACCGGCAAACTATTGTTGACCTGAAGCACAAACGCCGAGCTCATCATCATGGAGAGGGGTGTGAAGCTCTCGTAGGGTTTGTAACTCACAGTACCTTGCAGTGCCGGGTTAATCACTATCGAGACCGGAGCAGCATAAAGCGTATAACCGTTCGGCTTTTGACTGGCGACGTAGGTGCTGGCTACGGTTGAGGCCGCACCGGCCTTGTTTTCGATCACCATATTTGCACCAAGTTTTTTACCTAGCGCTGCAGCGATGGTCCGGCTCGAGACATCGCTCACACCACCGGCTGGATAGGGTACAACGAACTTAACCGGCTCCTGTGGGTAGTTCGCAGCAGACTGCGCAACTGCTGTTATACCCGTAAGAATTAAGCCTGAACTGACTACAGCGCCTAAGATCGTCTTCAGGGATCTCTTTTTCATCATTGTCACCTCCTTTTTAGGTATCTACAGTAGTGCACCGCGCGCCGAGATTGGCCAAACGGCTTCTACTTTATTGTCACGAATACAAATCACTTCATCGTATAAATTAACAGTTGGGTCGCAATGGCCTGGGATCAACATCACTGCATCGCCTAGCTTAATTGTCGAATCAGGGGCGAGTTCTAGCGCGCCGTGCTCATCAGACGCCTTCAGATATTTCGCGTCCTTACGTTGCCACACCGCAGGCATGCCGGAGTCTACACTCGACGCTTTAAGGCCCGCATCAACGACCGCACGGTCTTTGGTTGGATGACTCAAGACTGCCGTCTTAATAAACAGCGCATGCTCAAAGGGCAAATCCTGACCATCCCGCTGGTTGGCAGCATAGTCCCGATCCATAAAGATATAGGAGCCGGCCTGCACTTCGTTAAAGACCTTCGAATCACGCTCAAGCATGACCGAGCCCGTACCGGCGCCGGTGATGCGTTCAACCTTAATGCCGTGTTTCTCAATGGCAGCTTTGGTGGCAGTGGCTGTCTCGCACGTCGCAGCAATCGCGTCCTTACGCTCCTGAGGCAAACGATAGTGTTGCGCACTCCCGTGGTAGCACTGCAACCCCATAAAGTTTAAATAGGGTGCCTGATCAATTTGGCGTGCAAGAGCCACCGTTTGGTCAATCGAGGCGACCCCACAACGACCCATGCCCACATCCACTTCAATATAGACGTCTATTTTTACCTTGCGCACCTCACTTGCCTGCGCGAAAGCACGGACTTGTTCCTCGTGATCAACCAGCACTCCGATCCGGGCGCGCTCGGCCAAATCAAGTGCGTGAGAAACTTTTTTTGCACCAACTACCTGATTGGTAATCAGTACATCCTGCACACCTGCTTGAACAAAGACTGCAGCTTCACTCACCTTTTGACAACAAATCCCAACAGCCCCATTTTTAATCTGCCGTAGGGCAATATCTGGGCATTTATGACTTTTTGCATGTGGTCGCACTCGAACATCCGTTCCTGCAAACGCGTCTTGCAGACGTTTCATGTTGCGTTCAAATGCATCCAAGTCTAGAACGAGTGCTGGTGTGTCAATTTGATCAAAGTGATCGCCAACTTGGGCGGCTTTCCAGGGAGACATATTAAATTTCCGGTGTTAGTCAATACGCGTCGGTTCGAACGCAACGGTGTGCCAATTCTAGGATACTTCCTGAGAAAACTCTGCGATGCAATTTTCATAGGAAGGATCACTTTTAATAAATCCCCCTTGACGCATGCTTAGCTTTAGCCGCTCAAAGCCAGTTCGAGAGATCGTCTTCTTGCAAAACCACAGTCCCGCCTTCTTGTATCGATCCATCGATTGAACAAGTATATCGGTGGCCACATGCGGATAGAACGGTGCGACAAGCGCTGCCAGCTCCTGTCCAGTGTGTGCATCAATCCAAGGTCTCATTTGTTCAACAGCACGAATCATCGCCTCGAACAGCGCTTTCTTTTCAGCGATGATTTTTCGAGTAGAAATGAATGTGGTGTACGCGGTGGGGCCACGACTATTGGCTGCGTGCAACACCACACCGGATCCATTTGCAAGGGTCTGCGATACGAAGGGTTCGAAATATTGTGCGTAATCGATCGTACCGGCGGCTAATGCCTCTAAATTTTGACCCATGGTCCGGTCACTATTTACCTGGAGTACGTCAACTGAAATACCCACATCCCGCAGATCCTGCTGCAAACATAACCAAGGTGTTGGCACTTCTGTGACCACGCCGATTTTTTTTCCAACCAAGTCAGACAAATGAAACAGTTTTTCACGCGCAGAGCCGACCAGAAAAAATGGATCTTTTCCAACGACCTCACAGAACGCAACCAGTGCGTTGTCGGAGTCCACTTCTTGATCGCGTTGCTTAATGACTCTGAGCGGTCCACCCCAGACGACGTCAATCTTCCCTGCAAGCATATCGGCGATGCCGCTACCGGGCGATGGGGAGTCGATCAGTTCTATTTCGATGCCCTCCCGCTTAAATAGTCCCAACGCATGTGTGGCATAGAAAGGAGCATAAAAAACAGCTCGGAAATTTTCAGCTAATTTTATTTTCATAGATTTTCCGCAAAGGCGAGGCTACCATCTATTCAATTACATCACTGTTTCGCTGCTTTTGGAGCATGACTTCTATGTTGAAATCGCATGATCGATATGACTATTCGGCCATTTCAAATCGGCCAGATTACAGTTGGCCGAATGGTAAGCGGCTAGCCATCCACTTTAGCCTAAACGTTGAGCACTTTGCTTTCGGTGAGGGCATGGGCAACGACTATGCAGTTCCTCATCCACAACCAAACTCCCGCAGTTTTGCCTGGCGGGACTATGGCAACCGCGTTGGTGCCTGGCGTCTCCTGGAGCTCGCCAATGAGCTGGACTTTCCCTACGCCTTGTTAGTCAATACCGAGCTTTACGAATATTGCCCAGAGATGATCGCGGCATTTAGCAAACGCGGCGATGAAATCGTCGGACATGGTCGCACCAACGCCGAACGACAGGTCGATATGTCGCTTGAGCAAGAGCGCGCCTGCATTCGAGAGGCCGCCCAAACCATTTTTAAACATGAAGGTGTTGCCCCGAAGGGGTGGCTGGCCCCTTACATTTCCCAGACCTATGACTCACCTGACCTGCTCAAAGAGCAGGGGTTTAAATACATGATGGACTGGCCTCTAGACGATCAACCGGTCTGGTTTCGGACCAAACATGGGCGTATTCTAGCGATTCCGTATTCACACGACCTAAACGACTCGATTGAGTGCGTATCTCGGCGCACTCCAGCTCAGCTGTTTTGTGACAACCTTATTGATCAGTTTGACGAAATGCTCGAGGAATCGGTTAAGCGTCCACTGGTCATGAGTATCGTGCTGCACAGTTTTATTCTTGGGCAGCCTTACCGCCTTCGACAATTGCGCCGCGTGATGCAACATATTCTGTCGCACCGCGACCAGATCTGGCTGGCCCGCCCAGGTGAGATCTATGACCACATTAACAGTCTGCCTGACGGGGTTGTTCCCGGCAGCACGGTCAAGTAAGCTGACCCATCTTCTATCGCCATCAAACTGTAACAACTTGGATATTTATGATGCCTGCTTGCAAAACTTTCTCACGACTCGCTAGCCATGCTCTCGCCATCGTGCTTGCACTCGCGTTCGCGAGCTTCGCAGCACACAGTCAGACTGGCTACCCAGACAAGCCCATTACGATGGTTGTGACGGTGCCGCCAGGGGGTGCGGCAGACTTTGTTGCACGTACGATTGGCGAGGCGCTGTCTAAGCAAGTTGGGCAGTCAGTGCTGATTGAAAACAAGGCTGGGGCGAGTGGAACAATTGCCACCGCGTTCGTTGCAAAAGCCCCGGCAGATGGTTACACGATCTTGCAAGGTGCGATTTCAACGCATGGGATTGGCCCGCATTTCTACACAAAGACACCCTATGATCCCTTCAAAGACTTTATGTCCTTGGGCGTCGTGGCGGAGTTCTCACTGGTTCTAGCCGTCAACGCCAACCTTCCCGTCAATAGTGTCCAGGATCTAATCGACCTTGCGAAAAAGAAAAACGGGCAGATGAGCTTTGCAACACCCGGGGCTGGTAGCGCCCCCCACCTGACTGCAGAATTATTTATGACCGAGGCCGGGATCAAGATGCTGCACGTCCCTTACAAAGGCTCAGCACCTGCAGTGGTCGATGTGGCGAGCGGCCAAGTTGATATCATGTTCGACGGATTCCCTTCGCTCATGCCACACATCAAGAGCGGCAAGTTGCGTGCCATTGCTGCGGTTAGTCCAAAGCGAAATAGCTTGGCGCCTGACCTCCCGACGTTTGCAGAACTAGGATTTCCAAAGATGATCTCCTCACTTTGGTATATGCCTATGGTGCCTGCAAAAACCCCGAAAGAAGTCGTTGATCGCCTCAATCAGGCTTTAGTTAAATCGTTAAATGGCACTGAAGCACAGAAGCGCCTTGAAGCAGGTGGCGCACAACTGGTATTTGGTACACCAGAAGACTCCCAAGCGTACATAAAAAAGGAATATGACCGCTGGGGTGTCGTGATTAAAAACGCTGGTATTTCTACAACTAATTAAATCTCACTCATACAAAAAAGGCGTTTGACGGTCCTGTCAAACGCCTTTTTTGTTATTCGGCTTATTTAAATCGCTTCAAACTTGAAGCGATTTACTTTCGCCATATTGGTGCCCTCAATACGGATCAGACTCGTCGAGGCTTTGCGCTCGGGAGAATGCAAATCCCCTTCGTTATAAACATGCGCAACACCAGGAACCAATTTGTAGCGCTTGGTTAGCTTAACCTTGCCGGGCTTTTCTGCCGTCGCAGCCTCGACTAACTCATAATCGCACATTTCAGTCTCGCCGCGCGCCTGACCATAAATGGCCCAAGAGTGTGCATGATCATGTGGCGTTGAATTTTTTGCGCCAGGATAGTTATGCGCCACAACACAGAAACCCAATTCTGGATCTTCATAAATAACTTCACGCTCGCCTACGTTTGCATGAAGGTGTTTCTCAATAAAGTCCTTATCGAGCAAAATCTCTTTAAGCAAAGCGGCGACCTGCTGTCGTCCCGCTGGGCCAGGATTGTTCTTCAAAACGTTATGGCACTGACTCGTGAATTCTTCCAGCGTGTGGCCCATGATGCAACACTCCTTTAAAAGGTTTAAAAAGCAATATTTTCATTCTACATCCTATTTTCTGGCCGCCTTACTGTGCCATTCCGCGGCTAGCAACACCGTTTGATGATGCACGGCGACAGTCGTTTCAATATCCGTCCCGTAGCCCCCCGCCATACATACTGCCAACGGAATCTGCCGCATCCGCGCATATTCAAAGATCATGTTATCCCGTCGTCGCAGGCCTGCTAGCGTCAGCTTTAAGCGCCCTAACCGGTCACCTTCATGTGGATCGGCGCCTGCTAAAAAAATGACAAAATCAGCGGAGAAGCGTTGCTCGAACTCCTCCAACGCGTGTTGCAGTGCGTCAAGATAAGTCAGGTCATCGCACCCGTCGGGCAAAGGAACATCTAAATCGCTAGGCTCTTTTCGAAACGGAAAGTTCTTGTCACCATGCAAGGACAACGTAAAAACGGTCGGATCATGGCGAAAAATCGCGGCTGTACCGTTGCCTTGATGTACGTCAAGATCAATAATTGCTACGTTGAAATTACGAGCAGATTTCCGCTGCATCAAGCGCGCAGCGATTGCCGCGTCATTGAAGACGCAAAAACCACTCCCTTTTTCCCGGTAAGCATGATGCGTTCCGCCGGCAAGATTCACCCCAATGCCGGACTCGAGCGCCGAGCGACAGGCAGCGATCGTCGCGCCAACCGAGCGGCGAGAACGCTCGACCATCGCCAAGGTCCACGGAAAGCCGATCTCCCGCTGCTCCTTAGGCTCAAGCGCTCCAGTAATGACTCTGCTGACATAGAGTGGATCATGTGCCAACAACAATTCGGTGTCCGTCGCGGCGGGTGCCTCCTGCAGGTCAATACCGGGCACCCCAGCTAATGCGTCGCGTAGCCGTCGATATTTAGACATCGGAAAGCGATGCCCCTCAGGCAGAGGGAGGACAAAGTGATCGGAGTAGTAGGCATGCATAACAAACTCACACTCAAGAGAACTTTATTTTATGGAGTAGGGTCAGTAACTGGCACAATAACCCTTTCCGATCTTTGGCAACTAGCATCGCCCTCAATAATGTCACGATCACTCTTTGCGCTGATTCTTTGCGCTGCATCACTGACAGCATGCAGTTCAATCAAGATTGCATACAACTATGCGCCTAACTATCTGTCTTATCGTCTCAACAACTACTTCAATCTTGATTCTCAGCAACAGCAGTTACTCGACGCCGAATTAATAGATTTCTCCAATTGGCATAGCTCGACAGCATTGCCGCAATACACGCAGACACTGCAGCGATGGTCTACACGGCTGGATGACAAAAAGTCTTTCACGCCCGAGGAAGTTATTGTGATGTACCAGCAAGTACAAGACGCGATCCTTGAGCTGAGCCTGCAGGCAGCCAAGCAGCTCGCGCCGATTGCCGTCACACTTAAGACTGCCCAGACCGACAGGATGCGCTCTCGCTTCGAGAGCGACAACAAGGACTACGCAGACGATTATTTAAAGAGCCCAGCAAGCAGTAGTACGCGAAAAAAGCATCACTCTCGCATGCTGAAGCGCTATGAAGACTGGCTTGGATCATTGACGGAGGAGCAAAAAACAAGTCTGACTCAACTCGCAGATCGACGCGCCGTGACCTTTTCACTTTGGGCGAATGAGCGAGAACTCAGGCAGGCAGCACTACTTGAAACGCTTAACGCGCAGAGAGAAAAAGATCCAGCACAAGCCGAAGCCGCTCTGGCGCTTTACGCAAAAAGCCTGTCGGACTATCGCAACCCCAATCTTGTGAGTCAACAGGACTCGCTCAGAAGGGACTGGGCGCAGACCACTGCTGGAATTTTAAATAGCCTCACGCCTGCACAGACACGCTATTTAAAAACCAAGTTGCGCGATTATGCTGAGGACTTTGCAAGCCTCACACCTACCCAACTCGCGCAGTCGAATAAATAGCACTGACTTTAAATCGCCTTAAACCGCGTCCACTTCACAAACGCCACTGCGGAAAACGGTAAAACAAGCCCCAGCGCTAAGCAGGTCATTATTAACGGTCCAAGCTCGGTATAGTTGGCAGCTATTTTCACAAAGCCGGTTGTTGGATCCCGTACCTCTCGTGTGACGACATAGATTTCATTTAAGTACTTTGTACCTAACTGACTCGCTGATAAGGCGAGGTTGGTAAAAGACGCCATCACCGCGAAATAGGTCGCTTTAAGATTCTCTGGTGCGGAACGCGCTATCCACGCCAGCATTGGAATCATCGCTAATTGCCCCAGGGGCGACTCAACCGCAGTATCGACCAGTGCAATAAACCGCGCATCAACGATGCCACCCGTCATGGCACTGGTCCAATGATGTAATCCGTAATACATGCCTAGCGTAGGAAGCGCAAATGCAACACCCAATATCGCTAACGTGCCAACGATAAAGGTGATGGGACGCTCAGCCATAAAGCGACGAAAGATAAACATCCCGACCAACGATAAGACGCCACCCACTAGGGTCAAGACCGAAACGAAATACTGATCAAACTTTAGATCATCGATCATCCACCAGGTCATACCCGGTCCAGGTGTCGGCACTGCACGGAACATAAAAATCACAAGCGCAGTACCCACAAGTGTGGTGCGCATATCGGGGGCGAGATCGCTGGTCATCCGCGCGATCAAATAAAGGATGATGGTAAGCGATCCAATAAATATAATTTCCTGGCCGTACGGAACCTGACTTAAACCAACTGAAAGCGAAAATACAACGAAGGCTAAACCACCCAGCAGAATCGTCCAATTCGGCGAGGTCGGAGCACTTTGAACCTCCAGCGCCAGGGAAATTTGCGACGTGCTCAAACCCATAGATTTAAGCTTCTGACGCATACTAGCCTTCAACCAGGCTGCGATCACGACTCCCAGCATCGATAGCAACGGAATGGCTAAAGCTACCCAATACACAGTCAAGTAGCCCTGTACCTTTTGCGCCTCGTTCATCGCTTTAACATCTGCAAATACATACAGATTCACGAGTGCTACCAACAATGAGCCGCCCACGACCGCTACACGACCTAAGGTTTGCATCGTTGTGTGCATGAGTTTCACTTTCGCATCATCAATCGTCTGCCCATCTCCGTCAACACGCGGCACTGCCTCGACGGTCATTGCATCAGCTACGGCATCCTGCAATACGTATCCAAGAGGAGCTAATAATGAGCTGATGATGTACCAAGTATCTACGGGTAATACACGTTGCATCGCATCACGATCGGCGATCAAACCAATCATGATGAATAAACTCAGGGCAATCAATAATGCACCCAAGAGCAGGATGAAGGTTTTAGCCCGCCAGAATAAGTCGACTAAATGCCCAAAGACCATTTTTAGAGACCAGGGGATTGCAATCCAGAAGCTCAACGAAGCTAACATCGCACTCGATAGGCTGAGGTAGTCTTTTACAAAAAAGGTCCCAACAATGGCGGTCAGGCTCGAAATCCCGGCCGCGACGTAGACCATCAAAGGTGGCAGATAGGACAGTCGAAAGTCGCGAAACAAGTCGAATATATTTCGATCCATCCATTGCAAAATTCTTTTAGCCATACCCTAAGCCTTAGTAAAAAACATGCGCTCCATCGAAGCTCGCATTGTCTCAGATCTTATGTCGGGTGCGAAAAATAGGGCGCTACCGTTAGGTGTTTAGCCTTAGAATCACCCACTGATACATCCGCATGCAGCACAAACCACACACGCCAAATGACTGCCGCCCAAGGATCGCCCCTCATCGAACTAACCGGAGTGACCAAACACTTTCGGTCAGGTGCACAAGTTCTATCTAATGTATCTCTTACCGTGTATCCCGGCGAATTCGTCAGCCTCATCGGTCCATCAGGGTGTGGCAAAAGCACAATTTTGCGTCTAGCTGCTGGTCTGGATACCCCCTCTAGTGGAATAGTGCGGTCACCGGCCTTAAATACACGTGCACAGGGAACAACTTCATTTGTATTTCAAGAAGCCACGCTCATGCCCTGGACAAGTGTATTTAATAACGTATGGTTACCGCTGCGTCTACAAGGCTTGAATCGAGACGAATCCCTTGCTCGAGTCAGTCAGGCCCTGAAGAGTGTTGGACTTGAAGATTTTGCACAAGCCTACCCCGCGCAACTCTCGGGTGGCATGAAGATGCGTGCCTCGATCGCTCGGGCACTGATCACCGAGCCAAAAATATTGCTGATGGATGAGCCCTTTGCTGCACTAGATGATCTGTCACGGTATCGGCTAAATGACGACTTATTGCGCTGGCAACAAGACACCTCCATCAGCACACTTTTTGTGACGCACAACATTGCTGAAGCTGTCTTCTTGAGTAAACGTATTCTCGTCATGGGGGCGAGACCAGGTCGGATCGTGCATGATGTGGCGATTGATGCCCCGTACCCCAGATCCCCTTCGTTTCGCGAGTCGAGTGACTTCTTAAGCTACTGTCGTGCGCTGAGCTCGGCGCTCAAGCAATCTGTCGAATCTGGACCCATGGCGATATGAAAGGGATCCTGAACAGACTGCTGCCGGCGATCACACTCACTGCATGTCTTCTGCTATGGGAGTTCGGTGTTCGATGGGCTGACATTCCAGCCTACACCCTTCCAGCGCCCAGCGTCATTGGACGCACACTGGTCGATAACTGGGGCTCGCTTGCGACAAGTTGGTGGTTCACTATCAAAATTACCGTAGGCGCCCTACTTCTTGCATGCCTTGGCGGCGTCTTAATTGCCTCGGTATTTTCGCTGTCGCCGGCACTCGAACGTGCGTTTTTTCCCATTGCGGTTGTGCTTCAAGTCACGCCGATTGTCGCCGTCGCACCCCTGATGCTGATTTACATTGAGAGCACCACTGTCGCACTCTTACTCTGCGCATGGATCGTCGCCTTCTTTCCCATACTATCCAACACGGTGACGGGGCTGCGCGCTACAGATCGCAACCTCGTTGAGCTCTTTAGACTATATCGGGCAAGCCCTAAGCAACGTCTTGTCTTGCTGAGGGCCCCTGCAGCACTTCCCTATTTTTTGACGGGTCTAAAAATCTCCGGCGGCTTGAGTTTGATTGGCGCAGTAACCGCGGAGATGGTCGCCGGATCGGCGGGGAGGGACACGGGCCTCGCCTCTCGAATCCTCGAGGCGAGTTTTCGCACAGAAACTCCAAAAATGTTTGCCGCACTAGCGCTGTTGGTATTAACAGGTGTAATAGTGTTCATATTGTTTAATCTGCTTTCACATTATTTGCTCAGCGACTGGCACAGTTCTGAGCAAGTCAACGCGTTCGACCAGAACTCCTAGGAGTATTTGATGGCCCTTAGACTTGTTCAATCAATTTGCATGCTTTGTTTAATGTTATCCACAGCACATGGACAGCAAGCCGTTACCTTTGCAACGAATTGGAAAGCACAAGCTGCACATGGCGGTTTTTATCAAGCGGTCGCTGATGGTACCTATAAAAAACATGGCCTTGATGTGACGATTCGTCAAGGTGGCCCTCAGGTGAATAATCGGCCATTGCTACCCGCGCGCCGTATTGACTTTCTCATGACGGGTAACCTTTTGCACAGTTTTGACAATGTTAAAAACGGTATACCTGTCGTCGTGGTGGCGGCCATGTTTCAAAAAGATCCGCAGGCCTTGATGGCTCACCCTGGCCAGGGCTACGAAAACTTCACGTCACTTAAGAATGCCCCAATAGCACTCATTGCTAAAGATGGTCAATTTACTTGGTGGCAATGGCTCAAGGTGGTTCATGGTTTCAAGGATGAAACACTCAAACCATACAACTACAACCTCGGTCCATTCCTCGCACAGCCCAAGGCAATTCAACAAGGATACTCAGTCGCAGAACCGATCTATATAGAGCAACAGGGAAAGTTCAAGCCAATCGTTCATTTGCTGGCTGACCATGGGTTCTCAACGTACAGCACCCTGATTGAAACGCGTACGGACACAGTAAAAAACAACCCCGATCTCGTCCAGCGCTTCGTTGATGCATCGATCATCGGCTGGGTAAATTTTATGTACGGCGATCGTTCGGCTGCGAATTCCCTAATGATGAAAGACAACCCAGAGATATCCTTGGCGGAAATCGAGGCCTCCGTTGCGCTCATGAAGCAACAAGGCATCGTAGATTCGGGCGAAGCGCAAGACCGAGGGATTGGTGCTATGAACGCGGCACGTATCCAAGATTTTTATGACCAAATGGTCAAAGCTGGACTCTATCAGGCTAAGGATGTCGATTTATCTAAAGTGGCGACAACACAATTTGTAAATAAGAAAATCGGTGTCCCTCTCAAACAGTCACTGACAGCTAAATAAAAACGCCGGATTAGCCACAGGCTAGTCCGGCACAGTATCAAGACCGCAAGCACCTCTTTAGGCTGGGGTGTCACCTTTAAGCGTAATGCGGTAGAGCAGTCGCTTATGTCCATGGTAATCGTTCACTGGATTGTGCATCACACAGCGGTTATCCCACAAGGCGATTGACTTTGGTGCCCAGGAAAAGCGACAAGTGAACTCCGGCTTGACTTGGTGTTGGAACAAATATTCCAGCAAGGGTGCGCTTTCCTCTTCAGTCCAGCCTGCAAAGCGCATCGTATGACCAGGATTGACATAAAGCGCTTTGCGGCCCGTCTCTGGGTGTGTGCGTACAACAGGGTGCTCCGACACTAATTCCTTGCGCACATTCTCTTCTTTTGCTGAGTCGCCAATACGATCCTCACGCGTTTTAGTCACCGTTGCCTTTGCCGAGGAGTTCACTCCACGCAGCCCTTGGAGCACGCGCTGTAGATCAGGTGACAGCGCCTCGTAAGCAGCATAGTTGCTCGAGAACAAGGTATCACCACCAAACGGTGGCAGCTCCTCAGCAATCAACATTGTCGCCATCGGAGGCGTCTGCAGATAAGTCGTGTCCGTATGCCAGATCCCACCAAAATTATGCTTCTCGTGAGGCAGCTTTAACACGGGAATAATGAAGGGATGATCAGGCAGGCCTTTAACAAAAGGGTACTCAACGATTTCACCAAAGCGCATTGCAAAGCTTTGGAATTGATCCATCGTCATGTTCTGATCACGAAAGAATACGACCCCATTTTCCAACCAAATCTTCCGTATGTCAGCGATTAAAGCGTCGGAAATATTTCCGACTAAATCCACCCCAAGAATCTCGGCACCAACTGCTCCGGAAAGTCGTTTGATCTGCATGCTATGCCCCAGCTATTCTAAGTATTTTTAAATAAAAATCTTGGTTAATCATAAGCTAAAAACTAGTCAGCGCTTGCAGAGAAACCCGCACTTGTGGCGTATTGAGGGCTACTGTCTTATGATGCACTGATAAAAATCAAATCGGAGACTACTCTATGCCACACCTGAAACGACTCCATTTTTACTTAATCCTTGTTAGCAGCGCACTATTGGCATCGGGACTCTCTGCACAGGCACAGAGCGGCTACCCCCAAAAACCAATCAAGCTTGTCGTTCCAGTCGCTGCAGGCGGTGGCACAGACTTTATAGCCAGACTGGTCGGCCAAAAGCTCGGAGAGGCCCTCTCTACCCCCGTCATTATTGAAAACAAGCCGGGTGGCGGTGGCAATGTTGGTGTGGACTTTGCGGCTAAATCAGAACCAGATGGCTACACCCTGGTCATGCCGATTACCTCTTTCCCTGTTAATCCGGGGCTATACAAAACACTTCCTTTTGATACAAAAAAAGATTTTGTTCCAATCACTCTTGTCGCATCTGCGCCGCTTTTACTTGTAATCAATCCCCAGCTTCAGGTCAAATCTCTTTCTGATCTCATTCAACTCGCTAAAGACAAGCCGGGTATTCTTAACTATGCAACCTCCGGCATTGGCACAACCTCACACCTTGCGGCGGAGCTATTCAAATATACCGCTGGCCTTGACATTATTAATGTCCCTTATAAAGGCGGTGGTCCTGCAGTAACGGACCTTATTGCAGGTAATGTGCAGCTGTATTTTTCTACGGTACCAGCCGCGCTACCACAAACGAAAGCAGGAAAAATTCGTGCGCTGGCGGTCACCAGCAATAAACGCTTGCCCGGACTCAGTGAAGTTCCCACCGTATCTGAAGCTGGCCTGCCAGGATATGAAGTAGTGGGATGGTTTGGATTATTTGCGCCAGCTAAAACGCCCCCCGCAATTGTGGAGCGGCTCAATGCCGAGGTCGTAAAAATTCTAAAGATGCCCGATGTGCGGGAAAAAATCGAAGCGCACGGCTTGTTACCTGGCGGCGGCAGCTCAAAAGAACTGAGTGTATTTTTGGATGCCGAGATCAAAAAATGGACACAAGTGATCAAGGCAGCCAACATCACGCAACAATAGCGCCCCCTCAAAGTGGGGTGCGCAGCGGCTCCCCAGCCAAATGCAAGTTAGCGTTATCGATAAAGCACTCCACGGAGGCCAACATCGCTTCCGGTGACAAGCCTGCTACGTGAGGGGTGATGATTGCGTTTTCAAACTCCAACAGGGCAAGCGGTGGTTTCGGCTCACTTTCGTACACATCGATCGCTGCCGAAGCAATCACTTTATTTCGTAAAGCATTGGCCAGTGCTTCGGTATCGACCAAACTACCTCGTGCAATATTGACCAACACACCATGAGCGCCGAGCGCTGCGAGTATCTCGGCATTAATAATATGGAAGGTCTCCTTCCCACCAGGGGCTGCAACAACCAGAAAATCACACCACCGCGCAAGAGAGTACAAGTCGGAGAAGAACTCAAACCCCGTTTCATCACGGCGCGTCCGACTGTAGTAGCCGATGTGCATATCAAAGCCGAGCGCACGCCGAGCGACTTTCTTTGCAATACCTCCCATACCTAACAACCCTAGCCGCTTGCCCGATACATTAGGCGGTCTAGGAATCGCATCACGCCAAATGCCTCTACGTACCGCGCTGTTGAGCGAAGGGATACCGCGAATCGCAGCAAGTAACAACCCCATCGCGTGATCAGCAACACAATCTTCATTGGTGCCAGCTGCATTGCATACGCTGATGCCCCGTCGCTTCAGATACTCAACCGGAACAGCTTCATAGCCAACACCCAAGGTGCAGAGAATCTCTAACTTAGGCAAGGCATTGATCTCATCGATCGTGATGCCCGTTGCGCCGTTGGTCAACACAATCCGAATCTTATCGCCATGCGCAGCGATCTGAACAGCACTGTTGCTTCGATCTGCGCTGGCGCCTTCATTTGGCGCGTAAATTAATTCAAAGTGTTGCGCAACTAACTCTCGGTGCGCCTCCGTTAAAAAAACCATCACAAGTGCATGCGGCTTCATTTCAATGATCCTAACTACTTATTTGATGCAGATGGTTTTAAAAGCCGACGCCATGTTTCGATTTCAGACCGCAAGAAACTATCAAATTCCTTTGGAGACGAAACCCGTACGACGCCATCAATCACTGCCAAACGACGCCCAACGTCTGGGTGAGCCAGACTCGTCTTAAGCGCTGCGTTAATTTTCTCAATGATTTCGCTCGGCGTTCCAGCAGGTGCCAGAACGGCCCACCATACAACAGCCTCAAAGCCCGGATATCCCTGTTCTGCAATCGTTGCCACATCAGGTGCAGAGTTCAAACGCTGCAATCCAGAGGTCGCAATGAGACGAATGCGCTTTCCATCAAGTTGAGGTTTCAGTTGCGACATCCCGGTAAAAAGCATGTCGACGTGGCCGCTCGCCACATCTAGCACGCCCTGGCCAGCACCTTTGTATGGAATTTTTGTGATTTTTGTACCGGTTTTTTCCATAAACAACTCTGCCGCCAGATCCGTCGCGGATCCCTCACCCGAAGTTGCCGTCGTGAGCTTGCCTGGGTTCTTTTTTGCGTAGGCAACAAGATCAGGAATGTTCTGAATAGGCGAGCCTGCATGCACCGCTACGCCCATGGCATATGTAATGACTTGTGCGACCGGTGCAAAAGCATCAGGAGTTTTGTAAGGCAAATTCGGTAACAAAGTTGGATTGGTAGAAATTGTCGGACTGACTAACAACAAGGTATAGCCATCCGGAGCAGCTTTAGCGACTTGTTCAGTTCCTACAACCGTGTTGCCTCCTCCGCGGTTTTCAATGATGACGGGTTGCTTCATCACATCGGACAGTTTGTCTGCCCAGGCTCGCGCAATAAAGTCGCCACCACCGCCAGCGACAAATGGCACAACAATGCGTACAGGTCTGTCAGGATAGTTGTCAGCAGGTCCGGCACTGGACATGCCGCTTAACAAAAAAAGCCCACAGAATACAAATAGTTTTATGACAGACATCAACCGACTCCAAATTTAATTATTGATCCAGCAAGCCGATTGCCTTGAGCGCAGCCTCAGCGCATTCCATATCTTGCGAATAGTGACCGCCACTAAGCCCAATCCCACCGATCATCTGTCCGTTTTCCATGAGTGGGTAGCCGCCACCAAAAATGATAAACCTCGGGGTGTGGACGATTCCATGGAGTAATGGCGCATCATCCTTAATATATTCATGCCATTTATGTGTTGGGATACCGCCAGAGATCGCTGTATGAGCTTTGTCTTGAGCAATCTGCAAGGAAATGAGCGAGGCCCCATCCATACGCACAAAGGCTTTGAGGTGCCCGGCGGCATCACAAATCGCAATCGACATGTTGACTTTGAGTGCGTTAGCTTTATCTCGGGCCGCCTTAATTGCCTTTAACGCCGTATCGACATCTATGTTTCGTACCGTTGTACTTGACATTGGAATCTCCTTTCTAAAGCTCAAATAGCGGCCAACTGACTCGCCAGCCTGATGACCATCGCGCGTCGCACCCATCAAACCGCGGGCGACACGACAATCACCAACCAAATAGATTTCAAGATCGTGCTGCTTCAAGGGCTCTACCAATTCAACATTGGCAGCCCTAGGTGTGGAATAGGACAAAAAGGCAACGTCTTCGATGACGCCTCGATCCTTGTTGTACACATTTTCATACTCAAGTACGCCATCTTCAAAGCGCTCTGACCAAACTGGCTCGGTCAGCAGCAGCATCTCAACGCGTGCCTCGGACAGTCGTCGAACAATACCCTGCCGGGTAACAAGAGATTCGTCCTGAGCGATCAAAGCACGTGGTGTCATCAAGACAACTCGCTCAAAACACTTGGCCAAGAGCTCTACCGCAGCATAGGTTCCCTCGGTGTGATCCATGTCGTATACAACTGCAGTACCAGGCTGGCGTACCGTCAACCTCACCACATCCTGCATCGCCGTATAAAGATCACTCACCCATCCTTGCGCCGACACATCTTCGGGAAGCCATTCTGGCCGATGCATCGTCCCACCAGTTGCCAAGATCACCGCATCAGGCTCGAGCGCTAATACATCCTGAAGGTCCGCTCGAACACCCAAGCGTAGATCAACCCCGGCACGCTGCGCGCATACCGTCTGATAATCATAAATACTGGTGATGGTCTCACCACCAGGAAGCCGTGCGCGCAGACGTGCCTTTCCGCCAACGTCTGAGCCTGTGCCGAATACCGTGACATGATGCCCACGCGCAGCTGCAACCCACGCAGCCTCCATGCCCGCTATCCCTGCGCCAACGACGACGACCTTGCGCAGGCGGTCGGCGCGCTTAGGCCACCAGTCAACCTCGCGCTTGTGCGCAACTCTTGGATTATTCACACACGCGAGTGGCTCACCATAAGTGATGATGGTGTCCCAGCAGTTATTACAGGAAATGCAGTAACGAATATCATTCGTCCGCCCTTGCATGGCTTTGTTATACCAAGCGGGATCTGCGAGAAGCGTGCGCCCCATACCAATTAAATCGGCGTCCCCGCGATCGAGGATGCCCTCTGCCTCTGCCGGGTCAGTAATTCGCCCTAAGGCCATGACAGCGACATCATTACAAGATGCCTTTAACTTTTTAATCAGCGCAATGTATGGAACGTTCGGTCCATTACGGTCAGGAACGTGCGTTTCCAGCGACCGGGCGTGCGCCCCCTGCGCAAAACAAACGTAATCCACTTCTTTCGACTGTGTAAACAAATTGGCCAATATGGCCGCTTCATCAGGACCAATACTATTGGGAATGCCATCATTGCTCGGCAACTTCAATCCAATGATGAAACTTCGACCACAGAGGTCCCGAATACAACGCACAAGCTCGCGCACAAAGCGTGTGCGGTTTTCCCAATTACCGCCATACTCATCCGACCGTCGGTTCGACCAGGGCGACATGAACTGACTAAAGAGGTGTCCATGCGCGCCAGATAGCTCTACCCCACTAAATCCGCAGCGTTGCAGTCGCGCCGAAGACAACGCAAAATCGGCAATTAAGTTTTTTATTTCACTTCCGGTCAATGCGTGCGGCATTGTCCAGCTCAAATCATCCGGCAAGGCGGATGGAGCGAGTGCGCTGTAGTTCCGGCCTGCATCGTGATGCCCTCGACCAGGATCTTGTATTTGACCTAAAAGCCTACAGTCATGCCGCTCAACAGCATCTGCCCAGCGCTTTAGTCCGCCCAAATTATCATCGTTCCAAACCCGAATTCGAGCAGGGTTTGTCTGATGGGGCGCCATGAGCAACGGCTCAGTGACAATGAGTGCCGCGCCACCTTTAGCGCGGTTTTCGTAATACTGAATTTGACGATCGCTTACCTGAGATTGATATCCCATGTGCGTTGTCATTGAGGCATGCGCAACGCGGTTACGCAACCGCTTGCCAGCTAAGACAAGCGGTTCAGAAAGTAGCGATGATGTCACTTTAAAAACATCACTTCAGCCGACCTGTTTTGACGTAGAACGCGCGCTCAGCCTGAGCCATCTTGTCAAGCTCAGCCGCAGCGGTTGCAGGATTAGTCAAGAGAGGATCAGAGTAAGCGCCCAGTTTTGCAAACTCTGCCGCTAAGGCAGGCGTGCGGACTGCAGCGTTAATCGTCGCTGCCAAGTAGGCTTTGCGATCCGCTGGAGTGCCTTTGGGTACGACAGCCAAACGGATGATGTTCCAAACGATATCTTTCGTTCCAAAGATCTCGTTGAACGTTGCAACATCTTTCATATTGCCAAGGCGACTGCTACTTGCCACCGCAATAGGTTTGACTTGATCCGCTTTCAAATAACTTTCAAATTCGCCATAGAAGCCTTGCGCAATGTCGACGTTACCGCCTAACAAAGCAACAACTCCTGGCTTGCCGCCCTGAAACGGAACACGAAGAAACTTTGCTCCCGTCGCAGCTTCGATCTGATCAATCAGGTACTCCCACATACTACCGGGCACAATCGCAACGCGTACCGTACCTGGCTTATCCTTAGCGGCCTGAACGATCTCTTTTGCCGACTTACCGGCGAACGGTCCCTTTGTTGCAGAGACCCAAGCAAGCGCGTCGCTATTGATGTAGGCGATGGTCTCTAGATTCGATAAGGACCATTTATCCTTGCCGCGCAGCATCGCATCACCCCATACCAAGTTAGCCAAGATACCAACCGTATACCCGTCAGGCTTGGCTTGTGTTGCGAGATAGGCGTGCCCAACCATGCCGGCTCCACCGGTACGGTTATTCACCAAAATCTTGTCACCGCTCACCTGCTCCGCATATTTGGCGAGCTGACGTGCTGTCAGATCCATGCCCCCGCCAGCTGGATACACGACGGTGTACTCAATTGACTGAGTCGGAAAATCCTTTGGCTTTAGCTTCGCCACATCAGGTGATACTTGCGCCATCGCTGTTGCCGATGCGGCTACAGCCAGCACGGTAATACAAGAGTGGATCAGTTTCATTTATAGGTCTCCTCCGGGTTGATTCAACTTTCGTTGACGAAAAACTAGCACTGCCAAAACCAAACTCACGCCAATTAAACAAGCGGCGATGGGCCTTTCAGCAAAAATGAACATACCATGCGGCGACATCACTAACGACTGCCGCAAGGATTGCTCAAGCATCGGTGCGAGCACGAAGGCAATCAGAAATGGCGAAAACTCATACTGCAACTTACGCAAGATGTAGCCTACGACGCCAAAACCAAGCATGACCCACAAATCAAAGACGTTTTTATTCGCTGAATAGGTACCCACCACTGCCAGCAAGAGAATGAGTGGAAACAAGACGCGATAGGGCACACGTAGACACTGCACCCAAAGACCAATCAAGGGCAGATTCAACAACAATAAGAAAACGTTGCCAACATACATACTGGCTACGACACCCCAGAATAAGTCGGGACGTTGGGTGATGAATGTTGGTCCTGGCTGTACGCCTTGAATGACCAAAGCACCTAACAATAAAGCGGTGACAGCATTCCCGGGGATACCCAATGTAAATAAAGGAATCATCCCTCCAGAAACGGCTGCGTTATTCGCGGCCTCGGGGCCTGCGACCCCCTCGATCGCCCCTTTCCCAAAACGTTCAGGGCTCTTAGCCAAACGCCTCTCGACCGTGTAGGACACAAAGGAGGCGGTGACGGGCCCTCCACCAGGCACCAAGCCAAGGAAAAAGCCCAAAAAACTACCTCGCATCATGGGCTTCCAAGATGCCTTCCAGTCGCTAAATGATGGCCAGAGCCCTCTTACTTTATCTGCAAGCAACTGATTCTTTATGATCGTCTCACAGTTGGCGAGGATTTCGGCTACGCCATACAGGCCAATCACCACAGACAAAATCTCTATCCCGCCCGCTAAATTCACGTTATTAAGCGTAAAGCGATCTTGTCCATTAACGATATCCATGCCAACGGTTGCCGCTAAAAAACCCAGGGCAATCATCAGAATGCCTTTGATTTTCGATCCCCCGATCATGTAGAGAGTCGACACAAGCCCAAGCACCATCAGCCCAAAGTTCTCCGGCGGGCCAAAACTAATTGCGACAGAAGCTAGAAAGGGCGAAAAGAACGTCAACGCAACCAAGGAAATGGTGCCTGCGATAAACGAGCCGATCGCTGCCATACCGAGTGCGGCGCCCGCACGGCCTTGTTTGGCCATCGCATGCCCGTCAAGCGCTGTGACGACTGACGCAGCCTCACCCGGTATATTTACCAAAATTGAAGTTGTCGAGCCGCCATACATCGCCCCATAGAAAATCGCGCATAACATCCCAAGCCCTGCGACCGCAGACATCTGAAAAGTGATGGGTAGGAGAAGCGCCAACGCAGCAAGAGGACCAATGCCCGGCAAAACGCCAACCAAGGTTCCAACCAAACTGCCAAGGAAGCAAAAATACAGGTTTTCCGGTGTGAACAACACCGAAAATCCCATCGCTAAGCCATTGATTGCCTCCATTACCAACCCCAAGGACCGCGAGGCAAAGACATGCCAAGCAAATGACTAAAGACATAGACAATCACGATGACCGAGACAAGCGACAGGATGAGAGACTCAAGTAGTCGTGAACGCTCTACTGTTTGCAGCAATACAAAAGTAGTGAGCGCACTTGAAATAGCGAAACCTACGTAGGGCAGCGTCACGGTCAGTCCAATGAGTCCACCAAGTACGCCCAGTATGCGTCGACGACCGGATGAAGCAGGCCAGTCAGGATTGGCTACACGTGTTGACCGATTGACCATCAGCATCAAACCGCACGACGTAATGATGACGCCACAGATCATCGGGAACAAACCACTATCCGGCCCCATAGAGCCGAACAGGCCAAGCGTCCAGGCGTTGGCCATTGTCGCCAAGCCCAGAACAACCCAAAGTAGATTCAATCCGCGCTCAACCACTCACGATCTCCGCAAACACTTGGATGAAGATCGCTAACCCGCAAGCAAGCGGCCATAGCCAGGCACAACAGGCTGCACGCCTGCAATCCGCAAACAGTTCCACATCATCGCCGCCACACTAGAAATCACCGGCTTACCCAGATCCTTTTCAAGCGCATCCAAAACTTCGACAGTGGGCATCCCAACACCGCTCAAAAATATCACTTCGGCCTCGGGAGTATTTGCAGCTTTTGCCAACGCATACGCTCGAGCTGGTGTCTCTTCGTAAATATTGCGAACGTTCTCAAGGCGCCGATAATTCACGACGTCTAAACCGTAACTTTCCAAAGCGGCTTTGCCTGCCAGCGTCTGTGCTTCTGCGTAAGGTGTTCCAAGCGCAACCTTCTTCACACCTAACTCTTCCATCGCTGCAATGACACTGACAAACGCCGATGTAAATCGAATGTCATATTGCTTTTCAAGGCGAGCCGTTAGAGCGACTTCCCCTTCCCGACCCAACATGTAGCTTGATGCAGTATGCGCCATAGCGATGACCTGAGGACGCAAGTGCGCCAACATTTCTGTTTGCTCATCGATGTGATCTAACTGACATCGAGTGCGAGCATCCTGGCCTGCGTGGTCTCCCGTGACCCCGCGCGCGATCATCCGGCCAAAATGTACTGAAACACCTTTAGGAGCCATCGAAATCAACTCAGGTTCCACATTTGGATTTCCTGGGGGCAATAAAAATCCTAACCTTGCTCTCCAACCTTCCACGGTCGCTCTCCTTCAGAACTAGTTTTACAAGCGACTAAGGCTTTGGTGCCGCTTTCACGACCTCAGACCACTTCGCCATCTCTTGCTTGATATGCGCATTCACCTCTTCGGGTGATCCAATTTTTGTCTGCACTGAAATATTTGCCAAGCGCTCCTCTGTTTCTTTGTTCTTAAGCGCTGTCTCAATTGCCGCATTCAGCTTGGCGACGATGTCCTTTGGCGTTCCCGCCGGCGCCACAAAGAAAAAAGACACCTCGGTAAACATTTTGGGAATACCCGCTTCTTTTACTGTGGGCACGTCGGGCAGTTTGGCCAGGCGCTTATCTCCGGTCACGGCGAGCACACGAACCTTGCCACTCTCGGCAAGACCAACCGCTGACGGGGCTGTCGTGAACCATACTTGAATTCTTCCTGCCAACACATCGACTTGTGCGTCGGATGTACTCTTGTAGGGAATCATCACCATATCAAGATTGCCCGCAGCTTTGAGCATCGATCCCAGGTAGTCCGAGACGCTACCTGCGGGGCCGTTGTAATTCAACTTGCCAGGGTTTGCTTTCGCCAAGGCAACTAGCTCACTCAGCGATTTTGCCGCGACCGCCGGGGGCACAGCAACAACATAAGGCAGGCCTGCAGCAAAGCCAATCGATTCAAAATCCTTTGATAAATCAGTTTTAACTGCGGAATTAGATACCTGATTAATAATGCCACTCGTGCTGGTCAAAAAGATGGTGTAGCCGTCCGGTTTTTGCTGCGCAACGTAGTCCGTCGCAATGTTGCCGGTCGCACCCGCTTTGTTTTCGACGACCACTGTCGTATTCAGGATACCGGTCAACTTTTGCGCGATCTCGCGCGCAATCAAATCGTTACCGCTACCGGGGCCATAAGGCACCACGATACTAATCGGCCGCGACGGGTAAGACTGCGCTAGAGCCACACTAGCAGACACGGCCATACAAGATAGAAGCGTCGCAACGGCACGCTTAAAACTTTGTCTCATTATGTTTCCTTTATTTTTATATCTCTTTGAAGGACGAAGTCCTAATTAGAGCGTCATCATGATAATTGAACATCGCAGCAGTGGGCAAAGAATTGATCAACCATTTAATACCGAACTAAACTAAGCTTTTAGAGGAGAAAATTGAAATAAAACAAGGGATTGCCCTGTTACCATTCCTTGGCTTGATCACCTACACTTCACAAGTAAACCGATTGTATAGACTACTTTGAGACCGCCATGCTAATCGCCGCACCACGTTCAATTCTTACGACGCTCGCAATCGCTCTGGCTGCCCCCTGCGCCTTGCAGGCTGAGACGATCTCGGTCGTGACGTCTTTTCCAAAAGAGCTCACGACAGCATACAAGAAGGCCTACGAGGCTAAATACCCCTCAGATACCGTTGAAATTCTTAATAAAAACACGGCTGCCGGTATCGCGTATGTGCGTGAACAAGCGCCGGGATCGCGTGCGGAGATTTTCTGGGCATCTGCACCGGATGCCTTCGAAGTTTTATCTCAACAAAAAATGCTAGTGAACATCGGTCCTGGAAATCCGGAGATTCCCACCAAAATTGGTAACTACCCTGTCAATGACCCAAAAGGGTTCTATCGTGGTCAAGCCCTCGCAGGCTATGGCTTGATGTGGAACACCCGCTACATGAAAGCAAACAAGCTACCCGCACCAAAAGAGTGGTCAGACTTGGTCAAGCCTGTTTACTTTAGTCACGTCGCCACTTCAAGCCCTTCTCGTTCCGGCACAACGCACCTAACCGTAGAAACTATTCTTCAGGGTGAGGGCTGGACGAAAGGCTGGGCACAAATTATGGCCATCAGCGGTAATTGTGCCGCGATCACCGAGCGCAGCTTCGGTGTTCCGGACGGTGTCTCAAACGGCCAGTTCGGCATCGGTTTAGTCATCGACTTCTTTGGGCTAGCGGCAAAAAATTCAGGCATGCCAGTCGAATTTGTATACCCCTCGGTCACTTCAATTGTCCCCGCCAATATCGCCCTTATCGAGGGCGCAAAATCGCCTGAAGCTGGGAAACGCTTTATTGAGTTCACATTGTCTGCGGAAGGACAACAGCTCCTTCTTGACAAACAAATTAGCCGTTTGCCGGTCCTCCCAGCAACTTACAGCAAAGCACCCGCTGGTTATCCCAATCCTTTCAGCGGAACGATTCAGGCCAAGGTGAATTTTGATTCCCAGCTTTCGGAAGCGCGCTACATGGTCGTACGCTCGCTGTTTGATCAAATGATTACCTTCCGCCACAAAGAGCTCGTTGCTGCCACAAAAGCCATTCATGACGCAGAAAAGCGCCTGGGGGGCAAACCCAACGCTCAACTCGATGAGGCGCGACAGCTCGCCTTCTCTCCGGCAGTCGATGAAAACCAAATTCAGGACAAAACCTTACTTGCGCTATTTAAGAGCAAAAAATCGGACGCTGAAGCATCCCGAGCAAAGGCAAAAATCGAAGAGGAGTGGGCGACACGCGCTAAAGCAAATTACGCGCGTGCAATCAGCCTTGCCAATTCTGCTAAATAGGCGAGATAGCATTGAAGCGTCATAGTCTGGGCCTAACCGCAATCGCAATCGCCATCGCGGTTTTTTTAGCTGTCTTTCTCATCAGTCCCATTATCTCGGTTGTGTATACCGCGTTTTCGGATGGGCATGGGGGCCTGACACTTTCGCATTTTTTCGCATTCTTTGAAATCTCATTAATGCGAGAATCTTTTGCGAACAGCTTATTCGTCGCTGGAATGACGGTACTTGGCGCCACCCTCATCGCCATTCCACTTGCATACCTAACGATGCGATTTCAATTTCGTGGGGCGGTCTTAATCCAAACATTGGGAGTTTTGCCCTTGGTCATGCCAGCATTCGTCGGGGCCGCGGCAATGCAATTGATCTTTGGTCGTTCCGGTGCCGTTAATCTGATTTTGATGGACCTGTTTGGCTTCAGCGTTCCCGTTATGGAGGGCTTAAGCGGCATCATTTTTGTAGAGACGCTGCATTACTTCCCCTTCATTCTCCTCAATCTGTCAGCATCACTGGCAACAATCGACTCATCCATGGAAGAAGCAGGCCAGAACCTCGGGGCATCAGGTTGGCGATTGTTTAGCAAAATTATCTTTCCACTCGCACTGCCCGGCTACATCGCGGGGGCGTCACTCGTCTTTATCAAGGTGTTCGATGACCTCGGTACTCCGCTGGTTTTAAACGTGACGAATATGCTTGCACCACAGGCATATTTACGCGTCACATCAATTGGGATTGAAGACCCAATTGGTTATGTTATCTGCGTCATACTCGTACTATTTTCGATTGCTGCCATGGGGGGATCTTGGTGGTTCGTCAAGAGACGCGACTACGCATTGATTTCTCGCGGTGGCGCACAGGCCCCAAAACGGAAGCTGACATCGTGGCAAAGTGTAATGGCGTATGGCTGGATCATTGGCATACTCATGCTGGTCTTATCGCCGCACTTAGGCATTTTGCTGATGTCTCTGTTTAAGGTTTGGAGCTTTAGTATTCTTCCAGAGCACTTTACCTTCGCGCACTACCTTACTATTTTTAGTGACGCGAAACAGATGATCTGGAACACAATTCTGTATTGCGGTCTTGCAGCAGTCATCGATGTCATCTTGGGAGCGGCGATTGCCTACATTGTGATCCGCACCCACATACCTGGTCGACAAATTTTGGATCATCTTGTTACCGTCGCTTTGGCAATGCCCGGCTTAGTTTTGGGCATTGGTTACCTGCGTACATTTCGAGGAATCGAGCTACCCTTTGGTGCCGGAGCGTTGACCGCGAGTTGGTTGATTTTCGTCCTGGCGTACTCGGTCAGACGTCTACCCTACGCACTGAGATCCTGTATGGCCGCGCTAACGCAGGTACACCCTGCACTTGAAGAGGCCGCAGAAAATGTGGGCGCTAGTCGCTGGCGCATTATTCGGCGAATTGTGCTACCCCTCATGATGGGCGGCCTGCTTGCCGGATTCGTCACAAGCTTCATTACAGCGGCTGCAGAAATTTCAGAAACCATCCTCTTGACGAGCAAAGAGAGCATGGCGCCTATGTCATACGGTATTTACCTTTATTTTCAATCGATTGCTGGTCGTGGCCCAGGCGCGGCACTGAGCGTGATTGCCATTACCTTAGTGGCACTTGGCACCTATCTAAGTCATCGTATTGCTGCCGCCGCAACACCACATCAAAACGTTGGAGCCCGGACATGAAATCCGTTGCAATCGACATCAGGAATATCGCGCTTTCATTCGGCGCGACATCCGTGTTGAAAAATATCAACTTGCGCATCGAGCCCGGAGAGTTTTTCGCGTTGCTCGGCCCCTCAGGCTCGGGCAAATCTACCCTTCTGCGACTGATTGCTGGCTTTAATCAGCATCAGCGGGGTGAACTATTAATCGACGGCAAAGACGTAACGGGTACCGCCCCTTGGCTGCGTAACGTAGGGATGGTGTTTCAAAGTTATGCGCTTTGGCCACATATGACTGTGGCGCAAAACGTTGCCTTTGGCCTTGAAGCACGCAAGCTACCAAGCGCAGAAATCCGCAAGAAGGTTCATGAAGCCCTCGAGTTGGTCGACCTCAGCGGTTTAGCAGAGCGCCGCCCAGGCCAACTTTCAGGAGGTCAGCAACAGCGCGTTGCTATCGCACGGACACTTGCGATCGAACCACAGGTCCTGCTTCTTGACGAACCACTGTCAAATCTGGATGCCAAGCTAAGAACCCAAACAAGGCATGAACTCGTCGAGCTGCAAAAGCGGCTTGGGCTCACCACGATCTTCGTGACCCACGACCAGGAAGAAGCGCTGACAACCTGCCACCGTATTGCGGTCATGGATCAAGGTGTTATCCAACAAGTTGGATCGCCCATGGATCTCTTCGATTTCCCCGTAAATCGGTTCGTCGCCCAATTTGTGGGCTCCGTCAATCTGTTTTCTGGTCGTTTCCAAACCGACGGGGATCACCTGCGCTTTAATTCACCCACGCTAGGCGAAGTCGTATTGCCGAAAGGTCTCGAACAGCAGGTCGCTGCCATGGATCTTGCTTTTAGACCGCATGCGGTGCACTTCGCATCCGATGCACAAAGTGACCTTGACGGACAGTTGGCATTAAAAGGTGAAATAGTGAGCGCGGAATTTTTAGGTGATGCGTTCCGCTATGACGTACGTGTCGGCCAAGCAATTGTGCGCGCGGACATCCCGCATAGCCGCGGCAAGTCTGCGTTAAGCACTGGTGCGGAGGTGCATCTTCGAATCCCATCGAGGGAATTACGATTTGTAGGTGCCTAAGCACTTCCTTTCAAAATAATAATGGAGACCATAATGAAACAAAACACTAAGAACTCGACACCTGAGCGCACAATTTTAAATACGCGCCGTGCGCTTCTTCAAGGCGGCGTCGGTTTAGCCGTATCGGCGCTGTTCAACGGCAATGGATTTGCACAAGGAAGCTGGCCCAACAAAGGCTTGAGAGTGCTCGTACCCTTTTCGGCTGGTGGTGCGGCAGATACATCAGCACGCGCGATAAGTGCCGCCATGGGCGCGATCGTCAATCAGTCGATTGTTGTTGAGAATCGTACCGGCGGGAACGCCATGATCGCAGCGCAAGCAGCCCTTCAGGCACCAGCTGATGGCTATACATTCTTGTGGGATGCAGCGAATCAACTGACAAACCCAATCCTACTTAAGAATATTCCCTTCGATTACAAGACAAATTTTATTCCGGTCACTCTCGCCGTTCGTGTGCCGCAAGTCTTAGCAGTAAAAGCGGACTTCCCAGCAAAAACACTCAAAGAATTTGTTGCGTATGCGAAAGCGAACCCTAAAAAGATCGCCTGCGGTACGCCACCGTCTGGTGGCATGGGGCACTTAGCAATGGCGATGTTTCAACAAGTTGCTGGGATCGAACTGATACACACACCTTACAAAGGTGGTGCGGATGCGGTACGGGACTTGATGGGCGGGCAAATTGATTCGACGCTACTTACACTATCGACTGCAATTTCTGCTGTGCAGTCTGGGCGAGCGCGCATTCTTGGCTTGACGAGTCTCGAACGTACAAAAAGCTATCCCGATATTCCAACCATCGCGGAACAGGGCTACGCTGGCTTTGACATGGACGATTGGTTCGGATTTTTCGCAACTAAAGGTACTCCTCCGGAAGCCATCCAAGCACTACAGGCAGCAACCGCGAAGGCAGCAACCGATCCTGCCGTGATCAAGACGATCGACTCGCGTGGCATGGTTCTAGTTGCCAACACGCCAACTCAATTTGCTACATGGCTCGACACCCAACGCTCTGCGCTTGAGAGCCTCATACGCAAAGCTAATATTTCCATAGGCTAATTGAAATAATGTCTTCCTTACCGACAGTTAATCGCCAAATTATTTACGCCAAGCGACCAACAGGAATTCCAACTTTAGATTGTTTTCGTCTTGAGTTAGGCACTATTCCTTCCATTACAGCCGGCCAAGTGTTGGTTCGTAATCATTACCTCTCCGTCGATCCCTATATACGTATTCGTATGGAGGCAAAAGACTCTTACGCGCCTGTGATGAAAATCGGCGAAAAAATGGTCGGGCGCACGATCGGCCAGGTAGTAGAAAGCGCCTCGGACAACTTCGCGCCGGGCGACTGGGTTGTCGGGCGAATGAGCTGGGAGGATGTCAGCGCCGCACCCGCCCCTGAGTTGCAGAAGATTGATCCTTCGTTTCTACCTCTGAGTGCATTTCTAGGTGCGCTCGGCTCTACCGGTCTAACCGCCTGGGTTGGGCTGATGGAATTTGGTAAGCCCGTCGCTGGACAAACAGTGTTGGTCTCGACGGCCTCGGGTGCTGTTGGAAGCATGGTTGGGCAGCTTGCAAAGCTTCGTGGATGCCGTGCGGTGGGTATTGCTGGTGGTCAACGCAAGTGTGACATCGTTGTCAAGGAACTCGGTTTCGACGCATGTGTCGACTACAAGAGCCCCACCTTTCAAGAAGACCTTGCTCGGGCTGTCCCTGAAGGTGTCGACGTCTATTTTGATAATGTTGGCGGAAGTATTACCGATTTTGTTCTGACCTTGCTCAAGCTCAACGCACGCGTCGCGCTATGCGGTACGGTATCTCAATACAACGCAACTGAACCGTACGGTATCAAAAACTATCGTGAATTTTTCAACAAACGTGTCACATTAAGAGGATTCGTACTTTCTGATCATCGCGACTTATGGCCTGCTGCCACTGCCGAAATTCAGGCGGGATACAAGGCCGGTAAGCTCAAACACCTTGAGACGGTATGCGATGGTCTTGAAAACGCACCTCAAGCATTCATCGACATGCTCAATGGGGCTAACGTCGGCAAACAAATCATCCGGATTGTATGAGCACGATTCTTTTTGGCCCGCCCGTTCACTTTGATTTTGGGGTCCGCAAAAATCTAGCGTCACTGATGGCAAGCAATAAGATTGCACACCCTTTATTTGTGACGGATCGTGGTGTCATCGCTGCAGGCGTCTTTGCGCAAGCAATTGAACAGGTACCTGACTCGATCCAACGCACTATATTTAGCGACGTACCAGCGAACCCCACGGAAAGTGCAGCGAAAGCCGGTGCGCAAGCATTTCATACGAACCGGTGCGATGGCGTCATTGGAGTAGGCGGCGGTGCTGCACTCGACCTAGCCAAAGCAATTGCTATTCTTGCGACACACAACCCACCGCTCTGGAACTATTCGAATCGGAATCCGAACGAGCTACCCCTAGGCGAAACACCCCCGCTGTTGTTGATCCCAACCACTTCCGGAACTGGTAGTGAAGTCGGTCGCTCAGCTGTCATTATTTTTGATAATGGAATCAAAGCTGGCGTCAGATGCCCATCTATCGTCACTGCAGCCCTGTGTGACCCCGAACTTACCTTGGGGCTCCCTCCTCTTGTCACTGCGACGACAGGGATGGATGCGCTCGCACATTGCATTGAGACATACTGTTCACCAACGATCAATCCACCTGCTGATGCGATCGCGCTGGACGGCATGAAAAGGATCTTTACACATATTCAAGACGCTGTTGAACGCGGGGAAAATCGCGAGGCGCGCTGGAATATGATGATGGGCTCACTCGAGGGCGCGCTATGTTTTCAAAAAGGCATGGGTGCTGTGCACGCCTGCGCACACCCTCTCGGCGCACTGGGCTATCACCATGGCACACTCAATGCGATTCTATTGCCACATGTCTTACACTTGAACTTGAGCGCTCTCGGCAGTAAAGCCGAACAGATCTCTGATTTTCTCGGGCGAGGCTCCGCACAGGAATTGCCGCAGCATATGCATGAACTTGTCGTCGCACTCGGCATCCCACCGAGGTTACGCGACCTTGGTCTCAAGCAAGCGGATCTGTTAGGAATTTCTCAGGCCGCAATGCTCGACAATGCGAACAAGACCAATCCGCGAAGCATGACCGTTGCGTTATACGATGAACTTCTTGCCGCCGCGTTTTAAATCAAGAATGAAAAATCGCTTATCTCTGACAATCTTTACTTGCATCGTGACAATCTTTGTTGGTAGCACACTGACTGGATGCACAACGACGCCGTCAACATCGACTGGCTACCAACCTGTGATGGCGCAGCGAGGTAAAGATGTTATTTGGGTGCCGACACCGAATAGCCTTCTGGTAAAAATGCTTGAGACAGCTCAAGTTACCAATAAAGATCTCGTCTATGACCTTGGTGCCGGAGATGGAAAGATCGCAATTGAAGCCGCTCGACGCTATGGCGCACGAGCGGTCGGGATTGAGTTCGATCCACAAATGGCTGAACACGCTCGCGAAAACGCCAAAAATGCTGGCGTCGCTGACAAGGTAGAGATCATTACTGGCGATATATTCACTGAGGATTTCTCTCAAGCAACGGTTGTAACGCTTTACTTGCTGCCATCTTTGAATTTGAAACTCTACCCTGTGCTGATGAGCATGAAGCCTGGTACGCGTATTGTTTCCAATACATTCACGATCGGGAGCTGGCTACCCGACAAGACGTTCTACGCGGACAGCGGCACGGTCGGCCACTTGTGGATTGTGCCAGCGAATGTGCAGGGTTTCTGGCGTCTGGAAGGCGTACCAGGAATGGATCAGGTCAATCTTTCTATTGTGCAGAAAAGCCAAGAATTTCATGCTGACTTTACGCCAGAGGGCAAACCTTTTCAACGCATCGATGGCCGACTCAATGGTTCACACATTACATTTAGCTATGCAGACGCACAAGGCGTGATGAAGACCTTTGATGGGGACGTTGTCGGTGACACATTCACCGGGAGACTCAAAGACGATCCATCTGTTCGCATCATCGGTAAACGTTAAGCATATAGACTCAGCTTTTCTTTTTGCGCAGTCCCAAAAAAATCACGGTTGTCACAACAATACAGGCACCCACAACCTGAATGATCGCAATCTTTTGACCCAAAATTAACCATCCAAGCACCAGCGCTACGATGGGCTCAACGTTCATGATTGCAGAGTTACCAACGACGCCCAAACGGGGTAAAACGGTAAACATAATCGTGAATCCAGTACCGTACAAAAGACTCAACGCGATCAACCCCCACCACCCTACAGCAGCGGTCGGCCATTGCATCGCACCTGTAAACTGAGATCCCACAATCGTTAAAACTCCAACCATTGCCATCGTGGCCACTGTACGCACACGACCGTCTAGATCTACCGCGTTGTGTTGGATTAACACCATCCCCAGCCCAAAAGAGCAGCCAGCTGTCAGGGCAAACGCAACACCCAAGCCGATTTCCTGCCACTGCCGCTGCACACCGAGGCCTGAGGCGGCGCCAAACACATCCAAAGCTAACGCCAATCCGATCAGCATAATTGGCATCGCCTTCAGAACCATAGGCTCTGGGCGCTCTTGGTAGAGGACACGCGCCCACATCGCAATCCACAATGGATAGGTATTGAATGCCAACAAGGCGAGTGAAACAGGCAATCGAGCGACAGAAGAATAAATACTGACGCTTTGGATCGTAAAAAGGATACCAACGAGCGGTAACACCTTTCTGTGCCTAGACGTCATTCGAATCGAGACGCCTTGTACCAATAGGATCAAACCGACAACGACCGCGGTGATGCTGCTGCGCATCACCACCGCTGCCGCAACATCCGCACCATTATCAAACGCGATTCGAGCTGCAATATGATTCGAACCCATCAACAAGGCCACCAACAACAATGCAGCAAAGGCTGGCCCTGAAATCGCGTGTGTTTTCATACCTACCGCTGTTATTTAAGAGCAACCGCAAATCCGCGCTGAACAGCAGGACGAGCCATCATTGCCTCGTACCAACGCTTAACATTTGGATATTCAGCTAGGTCAACCTGGTGACGTTGATGGCGCCACGCCCAACCCAAAATTGCAAAGTCAGCGATTGATACATCACCTGCAAAATAGGTGTGCGTGGCCAATCGCTTATCCATAACCGAATAGAGTCGACGCGTTTCTTTACTAAACCGCTCTACGCCATAGCGCTTATCGTCTTCATTGGTGAGTCCAAGAAAATGGTGTACTTGACCGGGTATTGGCCCAAAGCCCCCCATCTGGAACATCAACCACTCATAGACTGGGACACGGGAAACCAAATCTGCCGGCAGAAACTTGCCCGTTTTTTCAGCGAGGTAAAGCAGGATCGCGCCAGACTCAAACACAGTAACAGTCTTGCCGCCAGGGCCGTCTGTGTCGATGATCGCAGGGATCTTGTTATTCGGGCTGAACTTCAAAAACTCTGGATTGAACTGCTCGTCTTTACTGATATTTACGGGCGTCACTTGGTAGGGCAACCCCATTTCTTCAAGAGCGACAGAAATCTTACGGGCATTAGGCGTGTCAAAAGAAAAAAGTTGAATGGTCATGTTATTGAATACCCGTCTTGTGAAGAAAGATCTGGTGGTGTAAGGTGAAACGCAACAAATAGAAATATATAGGAGATTGGGTCATGATTTCGGTTTATTCGTGCAATCACAGCGTTCAAAAGCGCTTTTCGATTAAAGTAGCAGCCCGCTTAGCGGGCTTGGCATTCGTGACAGGCCTCGGCTTATCGGTTGCAGGAACTAGTCTGGCCCAAACCTTCCCTGACAAGCCGCTAAAAATTGTTGTGGGCTTTCCTCCTGGTGGTGGTTCGGATTTGATGGCACGCATGATTGCCGAGCGGCTCTCGCCTCTGATCGGTCAACCAGTAATCGTAGACAACAAGCCCGGCGCAGGTTCGACCATCGCCGCCTCATTCGTGGCTAAAGCTAAGCCTGACGGTTATACGATTCTGTTTGGACAAGCCGCGAATCTTGGGATTGCTCCTGCGATGATGTCCACACTTAATTACGATCCAATCAAAGACTTCGCACCTATTACACGGTTGGCGGCCGCACCATTGCTAGTTGTCGGACCAACTACGCTTGCCGCGGCCAATATGAAAGAAGTGATTGCCCTTGCAAAGTCAAATCCAAACAAACTTAGTTTTGGTTCGCCCGGATCCGGGACGCTTGGTCACTTAGCAGGTGAGATGTTCGTTAGTCAGGCAAAAATTAAAGCGGTGCACGTTCCTTACAAAGGGCAATCTGCTGCGATTACCGACATTATTGGTAATCGGGTAGAGCTCTATTTCAGCACCATCGCAGTGATAAATCCGCACGTGGAAAGCGGACGTATCAAGGCGTTCGCAATCACCTCAAAGGAGCGGTCCCCGATTTTCCCCAACGTCCCAACCGTAGCGGAGTCGGGCTTACCAGGCTACGAAGCAGAAAATTGGTACGCATTGCTAGCGCCTGCAGGCACGCCACCAGAGATTGTGAATCGCCTGAACACCGAACTGAAAAAAATTCTTGGATCACCTGAAGTGAAAAAAGAGATCGCGAAAGAAGGTGGTCGCGCAGTTGGCGACTCACCTGAAGAATTCGCGAAATTTCTGAGTGTCGATGTCCCGCAATGGCAAAAAATCGTACGGGAAGCGGACCTAAAAACAAACTAGGTTCAGTTCGAACTCATGGGGGTGCGGTCAACGACTTTCCCCCACTTCACGATTTCAGCTGCGATAAACGTATTAAGCTGCTCGGGAGTACTAGTGACTGGAGTCGCTCCTTCCCGCTCAAATCGCTGAATCAAATCCGGTGACTTCATCGCCTGGACGATCGCAGCGTTTAATCGCGCAACGATTGCCGGCGGCGTACCTTTCGGTGCAAGCAAGGCATTCCAGGTATTGATTTCGTAATCTGGCAACTTAGCTGCCTCTGCGATCGTTGGGGTATCCGGAATCTCTTTCGATCGTGTCGCTGTCGTTACGGCGAGCACATTGAGCTTACCGGCCTGCACATGAGGCAGGACGCCGGGGAGGGTCGCGAAAGTCAATTGCGTGTCACCCGCAATCACCGAAGTATTTGCAAGTGCACCACCTTTGAAAGGAATGTGCACAACATCAATCTTCATCGCATCGTTAAACATGGCCGCAGCAAGATGCCCGGGGGACCCATTGCCACTTGAGGCGTAATTCAACTTACCAGGATTTTTGCGGGCATAATCGACGAACTCTGTAAGTGATTTGACGGGCAACTTCACACTCGTCACCAAAGCGAGTGGAATCGATGCGACCAGCGATACCGGAGCAAAATCCTTCAACGGATCGAAAGTAAGCTTACCTTTATACAAAGCAGGATTGATGCCATGACTCGCTACCGTTGCCATATATAGGGTGTATCCGTCTGGCTTAGATTGCGCAACATATGCCGCACCAATGTTGCTTGCAGCACCCGGCTTATTATCGACAATGATCGTTTGTCCGAGGATCTTTCCCATCTGCTCACCTAGAGAGCGCGCCAAAATATCCGTCGTACCGCCAGCGGCGTAGCCTACGACAATACGGATTGGCTGATTAGGGTAGTTTTGTTGAGCGTGAACACAGACTGTCGTTGCGGATAGCGCAAGTGCGGTAACGCCACGCAACAACATTTGAGGGAATACTTTGTTAAGTGCAGATTTAGTTTTCATGGGCTAACTCTCAAGGATTTAATTTGCTTAACTTCAAAGTGCTTATTTGCGGCAAGCGCCCTTCGACTCAGGCTCAATGATGGCCCATTTAATTTCTATAGGATTCTTCTCTTTAAACCGATTCCAATACATATGGATGGAGCCATTTTTTGTTGCCTGCGCCAGAAAACTTTTCAAACCAGCATTCAAAGGCCGATTTTCTTCAGCAGCATCAAGTACGATGAGCGCACCGCATTTCTTAATCAACGCTGGCGTGACAGCAGGCCCTTGGTGATAAAGGCCGTAAGGGACTACTAACGGGTGGTCTTTGGACATCACCGACGTCACACCAGCCACCCACGTTTCACCGATCACCACTTTCAGCGGGCCGCGTGTTTTGGCATCCCAGACCTCGTCGAGCAATGCTCCCTGTAGCTTAGCCGGATAGTTTGCTCTGGCAACACGCCCTGTCAAATCAACGATAAAACCATAATACAAGCCAACCGACACAGCGATCAAAATGTTTAACGCCAGCCCAACACCCAGGACGCGACGCAGAGCTAAGGATGTATCTACCCGTGGCACATAACGTAAGGCGAATAGTCCAATTACAACGAAATAAGCTGTTGCCCAGTTCGCATTTAGGTCAATCCATATCGCGCCCAACGCACATGTGAGCAACATCGGGCCGTATGCCGTAAAGGAAACATAACGCTCCTCCGATGTAGTGTTCGGTATGCCCATCCATGGCTGCCGGGGTGCGCCGTCTCGCTTAAATTGCAACTGAATGATGAGCAGCGCAATGAGTAACGGGGCTAGCTTTCCTAACTGACTTCCTAAAAATTTAACAACCTCTGCAAAGTGATTGACCTGGCCACCAACTTGCCTTTGCATATAACGCAGAGTGGGTGCATCTTCTCGAATTAACCACTCAATATGCGGAGTCATCGCAATCGCACCTGCAACGATTGCAATACCTACGCCGAACAGGGCACGCCGATTATGCATGCGGGAATCAAGCAATACCCAGACACCCATCACAGCAAACCAGATGCCTGCAGCGTACTTCGTCAGCATACAAACCGCACCTGCAATACCCAAGAGTACCCAACGCCACCAATTCTGGTGCTGAACAGCCAACAACACGGTCCACAAAAAAAGCGCTGTTGGCAATAGCTGCATTAGATTTGAACTAACTTGTAAGCCATTGACGTTGTGATAAATCACAAGGCTTGTCAGGACCACCGTCATCAGCGCCCGTGCCGGAGAGGCGATCAACAGAGCGATACGCCATACAACCAGGAGCATCAAGGCGACATTCACGACACCCGCTAGGTACGTCACCCATACTGCCCGTCCGAATATGGCGACAAACAAATGCACCCACCATGTGCTGTAGGGGCCAAATTTTGGATAACCCCAATCAAAGTGCTGAAGCCAGAAGAGTTCTTCGATACTATCTTTATGCGGAGCGGTGTGGCTTACGACAGCGATAACAAACCAAAACATCGCGTGGAACGCAATGTAGGCAAGCGTCACATTACGCAGTTGCCGCGCATTCGTTGCATCCAGCTCGCTAAAAAACGACTTGATCGATTCGATTGGCTTAAAAGTTGACACTCGCCTAGCCTGCCTTTAAACCAGATTTCTGAATAATATTCTTATACATATCGACATCTTTAGTGATTTTTTTAGCGAATTCTGGCGGCGACATTCCTACCTCAAGCATACCTTGTTGCTTTAATTTTTCTGCGATGCCTTCGGACTTCATGAGTTTTTGAATATCTTGATACAGCTTATCTACCAACGAGGGTGGCATATTCGCTGGTCCTAAAAAGCCAAGCCAAGTAGAGATATCAAAACCTGCGTAGCCCGATTCGATCATCGTCGGTGCATCAATAAAGGCTCGTTTACTCGTGGTTAATGCAAGAGCACGAACCTTATCTGTATTGATATAAGCGATGACAGACGGCAAAGTCGCGAATGTCATTTGAACGTGACCTGCAAGGAGGTCTGCGATCACGGCGCCACCACCTTTGTACGGCACATGGGTGATATCAACGCCGGCGGATTGCTTAAATAACTCTGCTGCCAAGTGTCCACCCGTGCCGTTGCCAGGAGACGCATAACTAATTTTTGTTGTGTTGCTACGTATCAACGCCTCAAGCTCTTTCGCTGTACTTGCCTTTACCCCAGGGTGAACCACAAGCACATTCGGCAATTCAGCAGCCAGAGTGATCGGCGTAAAGTCTTTCTCTACGTTAAACGGCAGCTTATTAGACATCCCCGGACTAATCACAAAAGCACTACTGGTTAGAAGAAGCGTATAGCCGTCAGGCTCTGAACGAGCCACCGCTTCCGC
>JACCED011286831.1_pt1 | contig 43158 bp, 43 predicted proteins | sample 7455021 | NCBI WGS metagenome assembly JACCED01 (sample SAMN15323456, study PRJNA562643) | freshwater metagenome | isolation source: river surface water | place: USA:Blue River Watershed | collected 2017-08-19
AATAGCCAAGGCAACTAGCCCAAATGGAAGTAAAGGAGTTAGCTAATGGCCCTTTCCGATCATGAACAAAAACTTCTTGCCCAAATGGAAGCTGCCCTGGCTAACGAAGATCCAAAGCTTGCCACGACCCTTCGCGCACCGAGTATCCGACTTCGCACACCAAAGCATGTATTCATGGCACTTGGAGCAGTCATCGTTGGCGTTGCTGGATTAGTAGCTGGCGTTGCAACTCAAATGCCACCAATTGGAATTCTTGGTTTTGTGGCAATGGTTACTGGTTTATCAATCGTGGTAACTGGCGCAGGCGCTGCAAATTCTGGTGCCAAAGTTAAAGCCGGAAAGCAAGGCACTGCAAAGCCAAAGTCTTCTTTCATGCAAGGCCTAGAAGAGCGTTGGGACCGTCGTAATAACGACATTTAAATTTTTGAAATTAATTAAATAATCAAAGTTATTCGCATGCGCCGATTATTTAATTTCTTATTTGGTGTAGTCGCATTATTTTTTGTGGCATTTGCTGCTTATTCTTATGTAACGGAGCAGGTTGTTGCTCCACCACTAACTATTGAATCGGTGGATGGGCGCCCATTCATAACGGTGACCCAACCAGAAACAATTACTTGGTCTGGACCAATTGATAACACTGGCTATGACGTATCGCATCCACAGTGTAATTCGGCGTTATCTGAAAAGTTCGTCGGCTTTGCAATTGTTGGATTGAATAAAGGAAAGCCTTTTAGCGAAAACCCTTGCTTTGAAAAGCAATGGCAATGGGCCAAAACCCACGACGCAGTTGCGATCTACATCAACACAGCGGACCCAGGAGACATGGATCCAAATGCTTATGGGCAAAAAATTGCAACCGACACCTTAGAAAGACTTTCAAAATTTGGCGTGAATAAAACTGTTCCGATTTGGCTAGATGTTGAAACCCATAACACTTGGACGGAAAGTTCACGTTCGGTATCAGTGATTACTGAAGCGATGCATTTATTAACCCAAAATGGTTATCACGTTGGTATTTATTCAACGACGGCTCATTGGCTTGAAATCACGTTGAACGCAAAACTGGGTGTGCCCACTTGGCGAGCAATTGGTGAATTTAGTGATGTGGAAACTGGGGTAGCAGCTGCTAAAAATGCTTGCACCCAATCAGGTATAGCTGGGACCATTCCTGCAATGGTTCAGTTTGTAGCCACAGTTGATGGCATAACCCTTGATCGCAATATTCTTTGTGGCGATGCCAATGGAATTATCGGATCACCAAATTAACGGATAGTTATTTTCTTGACGATCTATTCATTAAGCCGTGGATCGTTTTTGATTGCATCAATTTGGTTATCTAAAACTGCTTTATAAGCATCGATCGATTTTCCATGTTGAACTGTTATTTGAGCCACAACACCTTTTGGGTCATCGGATTGCGGTTTATTTTCACCGTTATTTTCACTAGACATGGCGACCGAACATTTCTACCGAGCTGTTTAGTCAGGTCCTACTCGGTATCAAAACTATGGCAGGAATAAATTACAAAATCTAGGATTTTGGCCAATACAGCGCATTTTTAGCGTTTTAAAAAGTCTCCACTTTAAACCACCCATGTTTTAACGCTATATCTCGATATATCTGTGAAATTTGTGAAAATTGGGGTTTAAATGAGGTTGACAGTGGAGCAAAGTGGAGTATTCTGGTCGAACGAGGTGGCTCGGGGAAGGGCTGCCATCAGTTTTTGGGGGAATTGCCATGTTTCTAGGCACACATACCCCAAAGCTGGACGAAAAAGGCCGATTGATTCTGCCGGCTAAATTCCGCGAACCGCTTACTGGTGGCTTAGTTATGACTAAGGGCCAAGAACGTTGCGTAATAATCTGGCCGACCAAACAGTTCAATACCTACGCTGAATCACTTCGCGCCCGTTCCCAAAACAACGAAAAAGTTCGCGCTTATACGCGTGTCTTTTTCTCTTCTGCTTTCGATGATGTTGCTGACAAGCAAGGTCGCGTAACAATCCCAAGTTCACTTCGTGAATGGGCAGGACTTGAACGCGATCTTGTTGTAGTTGGCGCTGATACTCGCATCGAAATTTGGGATGCCATCGCTTGGAGCCAGTACTTAGACGCTCAGGAACCAGGCTTTGCATCACTTGATGAGGTGATTCAGTAATGACTTATTCATTAATGAATCCAGTTTCTACTGACAACCGCTTCAAGTACCCAGCCGTAACTGAATCTTGGCGCACCTTCCCCGGTGCCAAGCTTGCTGCCGGCTGGGGACTTGAGGTTGTTGTTGGTGCTAGGCGCGGGTAATGACTACCTTTAGCCACGTTCCAGTTCTAAAGCAACGCTGTCTTGATTTATTAGCACCAGCTCTAACTGATTCTGGAGCAGTACTAGTAGATGCAACTCTTGGCCTTGGTGGTCACACTGAAGCAGCCCTTGAGTCATTTCCAAACCTTCGAATCATCGGTTTAGATCGCGATCTAGATGCACTGGAACATTCAAAAGTTCGGCTAGCACCATACGCAGGTCGCGTTGAATTTGTGCACGCAGTTTATGACCAATTGCCAAGTGTTCTTGCTGATCTGCAAATCCCAGTTGTTCAAGGCATCTTGTTTGACCTTGGTGTTTCTTCAATGCAACTTGATAACGATGAGCGTGGCTTTGCTTACTCTCGTACATCGCCACTGGATATGCGAATGAACACCACAACTGGCAAGACTGCAGCTGATGTCGTTAACACTTATACCCATGGGGAACTAGCCAGAATTCTTAATGTTTATGGCGAAGAGAGATTCGCCTCACGTATCGCAAGTGCAATCATTCGCGAACGCGAGATAGAACCATTCGCCACAAGTGACCGTTTAGTTGCAGTCGTTCGAGATGCCATTCCAGCAGCAACTCGTCGCACCGGCGGCAACCCGGCAAAGCGCACTTTCCAAGCGTTGCGCATTGAAGTTAACGACGAACTTTCAGTATTAGAGCGCGCCATGCCAGCTGCGATCGATGCACTTGATGTTGGTGGTCGCCTAGTCGTGATGTCTTACCAATCTCTTGAAGACCGCATTGTTAAAAATGCATTCCGTGAAGTCACTGAAGATAAGACTCCAGTTGATCTGCCATTTGTTCCAGCAAGTGATGCTCCAAAACTTCGACTGCTAACTCGCGGATCTGAATTTGCAAGCGATGCTGAAATCGCCGAAAACTCACGCGCAACTTCAGTACGTCTTCGCGCTGTGGAGAGGGTGGCCGCATGAGTGCAATGCCAGTGCGCCAACCTCGGCTAACACCTATTTCAACTAAGACTCGAAGAATTGGTCGATTAGCGGCAGTTAACTCTCGCGCCGTTGTGACCCCGATTGCTCAAGCAATCCCAATTAAGATTCCAAACGGACGTGCCAGCCTTGGAACCTTTGTTGGAATCATCAGCGGACTTTTCATTTTTGGAAGTTTGATCCTGCTAGTGATCAACACCAAAGCAGCCCAAGCGGCTTTTGAAAAACATAAATTGCAAACTCAGCTAAATCAGATGATTGCAACTGAACAAAATTTGGCAAGCCAGGTTGCCGCAGCTGAATCAACTGACAATTTAGTTACAGCTGCAAGAACCCTAGGTATGGTTCCGGCTGAAACCCCAGTATTCATTCGCCTTTCAGACCAAACAATTGTGGGACAAGCCGTTCCAGCTAAAGCACCTGCAGTTCCTTATGTGCCAGTACCAGTTGCAACGCCGGTGGTTCCATGAGTTTCCAAGCCCCACCTCGTCCACCACAACATCAGGTCAGACCAGTTCGCTCTACAAGATCAAACCCATATCTAGAAGAATTTGTCAGTCGTCCAGTTCAACCACTTCGCTTAGCTGAACCACGTAAACGCTTAATGATCACCACAAGATTTTTAACAGCGATCTTGGCAATTTACTTCTTGCAATTAATTAATCTGCAGGTAATTAAGGGTCCAAAGCTTGCCGCAAGTAGTCAAAGCAATCGCTTAACAAATGTGATCATGCCAGCGATTCGAGGCAACATAAATGATGTAAATGGTGCACCAATTGCAACGACAGTGATTGCCAAGAATGTGACCTGTGATCAAACTTTGATTAAAGATCCAGCTGCAGTGGCCAATCAATTAGCACCGGTGCTTGGAATGCCTGTTGAAGAATTAGTTGTTGCTTTAACTGGTGACAAGAGATTTAACTACATCGCAAAACAAATCACACCTGAAAAATGGAAAGAAGTTGCCGCATTAGATATTGCCGGCATCTTTAGTGAACCAACGACGACCCGCGTTTATCCAAATGGCCAACTAGCCGGAAGTGTTATTGGTTACGTTGGCGCTGAAGGCCATGGTCTTGGTGGACTTGAATTCGGTATCGATGCTCAGCTTGCTGGAAAAGATGGCAGCACGGTAGTTGAGCGAGTTAATGGTCGAGAGATTCCGGGTAGTGAACGAAATAGTGTCGATCCAATTAATGGCTTAAACGTTAATCTCACAATTGATCGTGACATTCAGGCGGTTGCAGAACGCGCACTTGTTGAACGTGTAGCTTTCGCTGGCGCATCAGGCGGAACTGTTGTGGTCATGAAAAAAACTGGCGAGATTTTAGCGCTAGCAAATGCACCGACATTTGATCCAAACAAACCTTTTGATACCGATGACCGCGCAAAGCGAAACATCGCACTTACTGACGTGTTCGAACCTGGTTCAACTAGCAAAGTCATGACTATGGCTGCTGTGCTCAATGAAGGCGCGGCTAATCCAACATCTCCGATGACTATTCCGCCAACAATTACCCGCGCTGGAACTGTATTTCATGATCACGACGAACACGGCACACTTCAGTTGACTTTAAATGGCGTGCTGGCCAAGTCAAGTAACATCGGCACAATCATGGCCTCTGAATTAATTGGCCAAGATAAGTTTTATGAATATCTAAAGCGCTTTGGCATTGGCGATGTGACTGGAATGAATTTCCCTGGTGAATCAGGTGGCTTGCTCCCAGATCCAAATGATCCAAATCGATGGTCTGGAACAACTTTCCCAACACTTGCATTCGGGCAGGGCTTATCGCTTAACGCAGTGCAGGCAGCTTCGGTTTATGCAACTATCGCCAATGACGGAGTGCGCGTACAACCAAGGTTGATATCAAGTTATGCAAGTGCTGATGGTCGAATTGAATACGCCAAGCCAGCAGAATCAGTTCGAGTGATCACTCCAGAAACTGCCAAAACACTTCGCGAAATGTTGATGAGTGTTGTCTCTGATGAAGGTACTGCGCCACAAGCACAGATTGCCGGTTACCAAATTGCCGGTAAGACCGGTACTGCAAATAAGTACAGCGAAATAACTGGTGGCTACAGCGGATACACCGCATCGTTTATCGGAATCGCGCCTGGCAATAATCCAGAGCTAATTGTTGCAGTCATGATTCATGACCCAGTTAATGGTCACTTCGGTTCAACGATCTCAGGTCCAGTTTTCAAGCAGGTTATGACTTATGCGCTTGCCCACGAGAAGATTCCACCACTTGATACACCGCCACCACAGATCCCAGTAACGTGGTAATTACAGATGCGGCCAACAACTTCACCAACAGCACTTACAACAATCGCTGCTGGATTTAAATTCACTGAAGTTAACCCGCAAGTTGCAGTTACAGGCATCACCCATAATTCGCGTGAAGTTTTGCCTGGTGATATTTATGTCGCATTGGCTGGCGCTAACCACCATGGCATTGAGTTCGTTAACCAGGCAATTGAAAATGGTGCGGTTGCCATCGCCACCGATAGTGATGGATTAAAGCAATTACCAATTGGTATTTCAGAAATTGAACTTGTTAATCCAAGAGTCGATATGGCAACTCTGGCAGCTCGGGTTTATCAATATCCGCAAAAGAAATTAACAATTGTTGGGGTAACTGGAACAAATGGCAAAACTTCGGTTACCCATATTTTGCAATCCCTTTTCACCAACTTTGGTTACAAAGTTGGGGTAATTGGAACTGTTGGAACTTACATCGACGGTAAACACATTCCAGGTGCTAGAACCACTCCAGAATCAACCGATCTTTATTCGATCCTTGCCCAAATGGTTGAAACTGGCGTGACCCATGTGTTCATGGAAGTATCAAGCCACGCCTTAGAACTTCACCGTGTGAATGGCTTGGAGTTTGAGAACGTAATTTTCTCAAACTTAAGTCAAGACCACCTAGATTTTCACGGCACGATGGAAAATTACTTTGCAGCTAAAGCCAAGCTCTTCACAAAAGAATTTGCAAAAAGTGGTGTGATTTGTGTTGAAGATAGCTGGGGTCAAAAGCTAGCAGACCAAGTTTTGATTCCAGTAACGACAGTTGGGCCAAATGCAGATTGGCAAGTTGAAAACCTGCGTTTGAGTGTCTCAAAAACTACGTTTAGTTTGCGACATAACAATGTTTCAATGCAATGCGAATTACCAATGATCGGTGCCTTCAACGCAACAAATGCTGCAATTGCGATCGCAGTTAGTGCCAAGTTGGGACTTGATCCGCAACTAGTCACACGAGATTTGGTTAATGTTCATCCAGTTCCAGGTCGCAGTCAGATTGTGACTCACAATTCCCAAGGCACTGCGATTGTTGATTACGCCCATACTCCTGAAGCTGTTGAAAAAGTATTAACCACACTTCGCGAAGTTTGTGATGGTCAATTAATTACAGTTCTTGGTTGCGGTGGTGACCGTGATGCGCTTAAGCGACCACTAATGGGCAAGATAGCTGCAGAGATATCCGACGTTGTTATTGTCACTGATGACAATCCACGTTCTGAAGATCCAGCGAGCATTCGAGCTCAAGTAAAGGCTGGAATTGTTGAAACTGGAGTTAAAGTTTTCGAAATTGGCGACCGCCGCGAAGCCATAAATAAGGCATTAACACTTGCCAGCAATAATGATGTTGTGGCGGTTTTAGGTAAAGGCCATGAGCAAGGCCAAGAAATTGCAGGGCAAGTTCATCCATTTGATGATGTGAAAGTAATTCAAGCAGAGGCTAAATAATGTTTGAACTTTCACTCGAGCAAATTGCAAAAGCTGTTGGCGGAAAAGTTGCTGGCAATAGTTCAACAATTGTTACTGGTTTGAGCACTGACTCAAGAGAAGTTAAAAAGGGCCACCTATTTGCCGCCATCGTTGGTCAGCGAATTGATGGCCATGACAAAGTGACGGAAGCTATTGCATCCGGGGCTGTTGCCACAATATGTTCAAAGCCGGTTGCTGGCGATCACGTATTAGTTGAGGCCGACAATCAATTTAATCTAGACCCAGTTATTCCAGCACTTGGCAAATTGGCTAAATATGTCAGATCGCAAAATACGGATTTAGTTGTTGTTGGCGTTACTGGATCATCAGGGAAAACTTCAACTAAAGATTTAATTGGTCAGGTTTTAGCAAGTTATGCGCCAACTTTCGCGCCAGTTGGTTCGCCAAATAATGAACTAGGTTTACCGCAAACAATTTTGCAGGCTCCAAGTGACACCAAATATTTAGTCGCCGAAATGGGTATGCGAGGTCTTGGCCATATTGCTTACCTTGCAGAAATTGCCAAGCCAGACATTGCCGTTGTCACAAATGTTGGCCATGCACATGTTGGTGAAGTTGGTTCAGTTGGGAACATCGCCAAGGGTAAAAGCGAACTAGTTCAGGCATTAAGAGCTGATGGAATCGCCGTTTTAAATCATGACGACCCAAATGTTCGCGAAATGGCTCAAGTAACTAAAGCCAAAGTTTTAACTTATGGACTTAGCACTAAAGCTGATGTTCGTGCCGAAAACCTAAATACTTTGCCAGATGGTTCAACAGTGTTCACCTTGGCAATTGATGACAATAAAGTTGAAATTAAGTTGCCACTTCTAGGCGAGCACAACGTTTCAAATGCCCTGGCCGCAGCGGCTGTTGGCTGGTCAGTTGGCATGACTATTGGTGACATTGCAAAAGTTTTGTCACAAGTGATTGTGAAAAGTAAGTGGCGCATGGAACTTCACCATCTTCCAAATGACATCACTCTTATTAATGATGCCTATAACGCCAACCCAGAATCTATGACTGCAGCGCTTAAAACCTTGGCATCAATTAAAACCAAAGGTAAGCGCTTTGCGATCCTTGGCGCGATGCACGAACTGGGCGCTGACTCAGTTTCTGCCCATGATCAGATTGGTCGCTTAGTCGTTCGCCTAAACATCGAGCAATTAGTTGTGGTTGGCCAAATCGCAAAAACACTTCACTTGGGCGCTGAACAAGAAGGTTCTTGGGATGGTGAATCGGTGTGGTTCGCTGATTTTGCTGGAGCCTGCGACTACATTTGCAGAAGAGTAAATAGCCACGACGTGCTGCTATTTAAAGCTTCTCGGTCTGAAAAATTCGACGAGTTAGCCCAGTTAGTAGCAGACCAGCTGAATGCCAAAGGGGAGTAGTAAGCGTGAAGCTTGTTGTTCTTGCCGGTGCACTTTCGGCATTCCTATCGCTAATTTGCACACCACTATTAATCAAGTTACTTAGACGCCAGGGTTACTCACAAGCAATCCGTGAATCAGCAAATGGCATCAATTACCCAGAACACGGAAGCAAAAAAGGCACTCCTTCAATGGGCGGTGCCGCAATTATTTTCTCAGTCATTGCTGGTTATTCACTTGCACATTTAATTATGTGGCGCCCGCCAAGTGTCTCAGGGTTACTTGCCATCTATTTAATGGTTGCCCTTGGCGCAGTTGGCATGGCAGATGATTACCTAAAAATTTTCAAACAGCGCAGCACTGGCATTAGAGCCCGCACAAAACTACTTGGACAGGCAGTTGCTGCACTTTCATTCGCATTTCTAGGTATGCAATTTCCAGATGAAAGTGGTCGCACACCAATTTCAAATGCAATTTCTTGGGTGCGCGATACTAACTTGGTTTTACCTTCAGCTTTGTTAGTGCTTTGGATTTGGTTTTTGATCACCGGCATTACAAATGGCGTGAATTTAACTGATGGTCTAGATGGTTTGGCAACTGGCGCTGCCACAATGACTTTTGCCGCTTACACGATCATGTCGATTTGGCAGTATGGCCAGAGTTGTTATTGGGAACAAGTAACAGGATGTTACTCAGTTCGCGATCCACTTGATTTAGCAATTTTCTCTGCTGCTGTAGGCGGGGCTTGCTTTGGATTCTTATGGTGGAATTCAAGTCCAGCAAAAATATTCATGGGTGATACTGGATCGCTGGCACTTGGTGGCGCAATTGCAGCGCTTGCAATTATGACCCGTACCGAATTACTTCTTGCGCTGATGGGTGGCCTTTTTGTAATCGTGACACTTTCAGTAATTGCCCAAGTAACATCTTTCAAATTAACGGGACGTCGAGTACTTCGCATGGCGCCGCTTCATCATCACTTTGAAATGCTGGGCTGGCCAGAAGTTCAAATTGTGGTGCGCTTCTGGATCATTCAAGGTTTATTTGTTGTCATCGGTATGGCTTTGTTCTATGCCGAATGGGTTCGTAAGTAGAAAAAAAGATTTCAAAATGAACCCAGTTGACCAATTAAATAGAAATTCTGATTGGTCCAATATAAAAGCTTGTGTTGTTGGACTTGGCGTTGCAGGTTTCGCTGCAGCTGATGCATTAATTCAGATGAATGCTCAAGTGACTATTCTTGATGCAAATCCAGGCGATAAACAACGCGAACGGGCAACACTTCTTGAAATACTTGGCGCACAAGTTTTCTTTGGCGATGACCAAACACTTCCAGCGAACATTGACCTACTTGTGCTTTCACCTGGTGTTTCACCGCTTGCACCAATCGTTCAAGAAGCAACAAAACGTGGTGTGCCAATTTGGGGTGAACTTGAATTAGCCTGGCGCCTGCGTGATTTAGAAAATCCAGCACCGTGGCTTCTAGTTACTGGGACAAATGGCAAAACCACCACAACATTGATGCTTGAATCAATTTTGCTTGCAGCAGGTAAGCGCACGGTTGCTGCGGGCAACATCGGACATTCACTTGTTGAAGTTGTAATGGATCCAGAACCGTGGGATGTAATTGCAGTCGAAGTTGGCGCGCCGCAGTTGCCATTCGTTTATACGATTTCACCGCAAGCAGCAGTTTGTTTGAACTTGGCACCAGATCACATCGATCTATTCGGATCATTCGAGGCTTACCGTGATGCCAAAGCGCGGATCTACGAACGCTGTCAGGTTGCGGCAATTTATAACTTGGCCGATCAAGAAACTTTGCACATGGTTGAACAAGCCGAAGTTATTGAAGGTTGCCGGGCAATCGGTATCTCTCTTGGCATCCCAGACATTTCAATGCTTGGGGTAGTCGATGAGTTCTTAGTTGATCGTGCATTTTTAGCTGAGCGGAAAGAATCAGCTCTTGAATTAGCCGAAGTAACTGACCTAGCGATCAGCGCAAAACACAATGTTGAAAATGCTCTTGCCGCAGCCGCACTCGCTAGGGCACATGGTGTTGAACCAAGGTTCATCCGCGACGGTCTTCGAGCTTGGAAGCCAGCAGCACATCGAATTGCACATGTTGCAACCATTAACGATGTGACTTACATCGATGATTCAAAAGCAACAAATACTCATGCGGCAATGACTTCGTTAACTGCATACGAATCAGTTATCTGGATAGCCGGTGGCATGGCCAAAGGTCAGGACTTTGATCAACTTGTAATTGATACCGCTAACCGAATTAAAGGTGTTGTGCTTTTAGGCGTGGATCAAGATCACATCAGCCAAGCTCTAGCCAAGCATGCACCGCAAATACCAATCACCAGAATTTCCAGTACGGATGTAAGTGCGATGGCCCAAGTTGTGTCAGCAGCAGCGCAGATGGCAAAACCTGGTGACACAGTTCTATTGGCCCCTGGTTGTGCCTCTTGGGATATGTTCCGCGATTACGCACATCGCGGGGATGCATTCGCCCAAGCTGTTAATGAAATGAATAAGTAATGGCAACGAAAAAGAAAAATCGCAAACCGCTGATCAATACTCAAGCAGTTGTTGAATTCCTGGAACACCCATATGCGCCATACAAAATGTTGGTCATGATTACCATCGCATTGCTTGCGTTGGGTCTTGTGATGGTGGCTTCTTCATCAAGTATTTATTCGTACCAAATTAACAATGGAAACTCTTGGGCGTTTGCCTATCGTCAAGCCATTTTTGCAGTTATCGGGCTTGCTGTGATGTTTTGGATTCCTAAAATTCCAATTTGGCAAGTCCGAAAACTGACGCCGTATTATTCGTACGCAGTTATTTTGCTACTGGTTCTTGTACTGGCAATTGGAACTGCCACCCACGGTCAAAAGTTAAATTTAGAATTCACTAGCTCAATTCGAATTCAGCCATCTGAATTTGCCAAGTTAGCAGTGGTACTTTTCACCGCAGACATCTTGGAACGTAAATCTCATTTATTAAATATGCGCGCACACTTGATGCGGCCAGCAGGCTTTTTCTGTATTGCTGTGCTTTTACTAGTTGGCGCAACCGGTGATATCGGTACTGCAATCGTGATGGTTCCGATTATGTTGGCATCGTTTTATCTAATTGGTGCACCGATGCGAATTTTCTTCATGGTGGGAGTTATTGGCCTTCTAGGAATTATTGGGGCAACGGTAATTGCTCCTTATCGCATGGCACGCTTTACTTCATGGCTCAATCCAAGTGCTGATCCACAAGGAACTGGGTTCCAATTAATTCATGGCATGCAGGCGCTTGGTTCAGGTGGAATTCTTGGTCAAGGCCTTGGTGGTTCCCGTGAGAAGTGGGGAACACTTCCTGAAGCTCACACCGACTTTATATATGCAGTAATTGGCGAGGAACTTGGCTTATTTGGAACGGTAACAATCCTGTTATTGTTCGCAGCAATTGCTTTCATCGGTCTTCGAATAGCTAAAAAATCAGATGACTTATTTATCGAATTGGCATCATTTGGAATTGTGACCTGGCTGATTTGGCAAATGATGGTGAATATCGGGGCAGTGCTTCGCATCATGCCAATCACTGGTGTGCCATTACCGCTGGTTAGTTACGGTGGTTCCTCGCTGATTCCAACACTTGCCGCACTTGGCTTATTAATGTCATTTGCGTTGCACGAAGCCAAAAAATAACCAAGGTATTACTGTTATTTGTTAAGTGCCCTTAGGGTACAAAAAATAAAGGTTGATTTTGAGCAAACTGAATGTTGTCGTTGCTGGTGGTGGAACTGCCGGTCACATTGAACCGGCACTGAATTTGGCCGACGAAATCAAACGTCGCCATCCAGATGCCAAAATCACTGCACTTGGCACAGCCAAAGGACTAGAAGTCTCACTTGTTCCAGCCCGCGGGTATGACTTGGAATTAATTCCGGCAGTACCAATGCCGCGAAAACTAAATCTTGATTTATTAACTTTGCCAGTTCGGTTAAGGGTCGCCATTGCTGAAACAAAAATGATCCTGCGAAAACTAGATGCTGACATTTTGATTGGCTTTGGCGGATACGTTTCTATTCCAGCGTATTTAGCTGCCAGAAATGAAGTGCCAATTGTTGTCCACGAAGCAAATGCGAAAGCAGGCTTAGCCAATCGAGTAGGGGCGCAATATGCAGCAGCAGTTGCGATCACTGTTCCAGGAAGTTTGCCAAATGGTGTTCTTACTGGAATGCCACTTCGACAATCAATAGCAAATCTCGATCGCGCTAAAGCTCGCAAGGAAGCTCGAGAATATTTTGGAATCAAAAAAGATGCCCCAACGTTATTAGTGTTTGGCGGATCTCTTGGCGCGCAGGCTATAAACACTGTTGTGCAGCAGGCAAAACGTGAGGGACTTTTCCAGGACTTAGTTGTAATTCATGCGATCGGCCAAAAAAACGAAAAAGCATTTGAACAGTCAGAAAATTACTTCCCGCTCAACTACATCGATCGGATGGACTTGGCATATGCGGCAAGTGATTTTGTGATCGCAAGATCAGGTGCTACATCCGTTGCTGAAATTACTGCAGTTGGATTGCCAGCATGTTTTGTGCCACTTCCGATTGGTAATGGCGAGCAGCGAGTGAATGCGGCGCAAGTAGTTTCTGCTGGCGGGGCGATAATTGTCGATAACGCTCAATTTTGCGTCGAATACATCAAGACAAATATTTTGCCTATCTTAAATTCGCAAGAAAAGCTTTCTCAGATGTCTGCGGCGAGTAAATCCTGTGGTCGACAAGATGCAAGCAGTAGATTGGCAGATGTTGTAGATCACGTCTTAAAGGTGAATTAAATGTCCAAGCTCAATGGCCGAATCCACATTGTTGGTATTGGCGGAGCTGGTATGAGCGGGATCGCTCGGGTATTACTTAGCAAGGGATATGAAGTTTCCGGTAGTGATGCCAAAGATTCCAGACGTCTTCAAGCTCTAAAACCACTTGGCGCACATGTTTACGTTGGCCATGATGGTGACAAAATTTTGATCGATGGTAAACAGCCTGGGACAGTCGTAGTTTCAACCGCAATCCCTGAAACAAATCCTGAAGTAGTTAAAGCAAACCAATTAGGTATCCCAGTATTAAATCGAGCAACAGCGCTTGCTGACCTGCTTACTGATTCCAGAGTCATTTCGGTTGCTGGTACCCATGGCAAAACCACCACCACTTCTATGACCACAGTCATTTTGCAAGAAGCCGGCCTTGATCCTTCATTTGTAATCGGTTCAGAAATGAATGAATCTGGCAGTAATGCTCACTTGGGTAGTGGAAAAGATTTTGTGGTTGAAGCAGATGAAAGTGATGGCACATTCCTAGTGCTACCAACAACAGCTGGAATTGTGACCAACGTTGAAGCTGATCACCTAAACTTCTGGGGCACTTACGAGGCTGTCGAGCAGGCATTTATTGATTTTGTAGTGGGCACGAGTCGCAAACACGGATATGCAGTTGTTTGTGGGGATGACAAAGGCGCTGCCAAAGTTGCCCAGCGAGCACGAGAACTTGGCGCACGAGTAATTTCATACGGCCAGAATTCCGATAATGATGCCGTAGTGAAGTTATTGCCAAGTAAGACTGCTGGCTCACTATTCACAGTCGATTATGAAGGCGAAACTTTTGGGCCAATCCAACTTAAAGTTCCAGGTGCCCATAATGCACTTAATGCCACTGCAGCGCTGCTAACTACTTTTGAGCTTGGCTGCACTAAAGTGCAAGTGGTTCAAGGTCTAGAAAAATTCACTGGAACCCATCGACGATTTGAATTTCGCGGTGAAGCAAATGGTGTTCGAGTATTTGATGATTACGCCCACCACCCAACTGAGATCGATGCAGTATTGAAAGCTGCACGAGTCGTTGCTGGAAATGCAAGAGTATTGGCAGCCTTTCAAGCACATCACTATTACCGCACTGCTTTATTTTCAAAAGAATTCGGTCAAGCACTCGGGTTAGCTGATTTTGTAGTTGTGCTTGAAGTATTCGCACCAGGAGAGACACCAATTCCTGGAGCGTCAGGTAGCACCATGGCTGGCAATGTCCCACTTCCAAAAGAACGAGTTGTTTTTGAGCCTTCGTGGTCAGCTGTGCCAAAACATTTGGCAGATCACGCAAAGCCAGGGGACATCATTATGACTTTAGGTGCTGGTGACATCGGCATGATGTGTCCAGAGATTCTTGAATTACTAGAGCGCGCAAACTAAATGGCAAAGACAATCAAGAGCGCTCAAAAGAAAGAGCGCAAACACTCAAAAGCACCATGGTTAATTTGGTTAGTTGGCGTAATCGTGGTTGCTTTATGGTGGTCGCTCTATCAATCCAGATGGTTTATCACCGAACAAGTAACCATTAATGGCCTTAGCCGATTAACGGCAGAACAAGTTGCAAGCGCTGCAGCAGTTCCACTTAATGAACCGTTAGTTAGCCAAGATGTGAAAGGCATTACTGAGCGATTAAGTGCCATTCCAGAAATTAAAGTTGCGCTTGTTGAACGTGGTTGGCCGCACACACTTTTAATTACCATCACTGAGCGAATTCCAGTTGCTGTTGCAGCAACTGCAGGTGGATTCAATCTGATTGACGATGAAGGCAAGAATGCTGGAAGTGTTGGCGCGCCACCACCTGGTCTATTAGTTATTGCTGCAACTCCTGATAGTCCAGCGATGGCTGAAGCGATCAAAGTTGTTGCCGCAATTCCAGCTGAGTGGCAGGTAACTGGACTATCAGCTGCATCGCAAGACAGTGTTGTGGCTAACTTGGCCAGCGGGGCAGTGGTAACTTTTGGCACCGGAGAATTTGCAGAACAAAAAGTTAAAGTTGCACAGGCGCTTATGAAGCAAAACTTTTTAACGATTAATGTGTCAGCACCTGATGCGCCGAGTGCTAAATAAAACACAAAACTTTTACGGCGTGGTGCAACGAAAAACTAAGTAATTACCCGTAACTTAAATTCGAAATAGGTTGACATAACTATAACGCTCTTGTTGACGTTTAGGGTTGTTAACACCACGGGGAACACGAAAGGCCTGGCATGCCAGCACCGCAGAATTACTTAGCTGTTATCAAAGTTGTTGGTATTGGTGGCGGCGGCGTTAACGCAATCAATCGCATGATTGAACAAGGTCTTAAAGGCGTTGAGTTCGTCGCAATTAACACTGATGCTCAAGCATTACTAATGAGCGATGCAGATGTGAAATTAGATATCGGTCGCGACTCAACTCGTGGTCTTGGTGCAGGCGCTGATCCAGAAGTTGGTCGCAAGGCTGCCGAAGATCACCACGAAGAAATTGAAGAAGTACTTCGCGGTGCAGATATGGTTTTCGTTACCGCAGGTGAGGGTGGTGGCACCGGAACAGGTGGCGCGCCTATAGTTGCAAAAATTGCTCGTGACCTTGGCGCATTAACAATTGGTGTTGTTACTCGTCCATTTAGTTTTGAAGGCAAGCGCCGCACCGCCCAAGCTGAAGCTGGCGTTGAAGCAATTCGTAATGAAGTCGACACTCTGATTGTTATTCCAAACGACCGCCTTCTTGAAATTGCAGATAACGGCGTAAGTGTGATTGATGCATTCCGTCACGCGGACTCAGTCCTGCTTCAAGGCGTTAGCGGTATTACAGATCTGATCACAACCCCAGGTCTGATCAACCTTGACTACGCAGATGTTCGCTCAGTTATGAAAGATGCTGGCTCTGCGCTTATGGGAGTTGGTATCGCACGTGGTGCCGATCGCGCGATCGAGGCAACGCGCCAAGCGATTTCAAGCCCATTGCTAGAGGCAAGTATTGAAGGTGCCCGCGGCGTACTGATCTCTATTGCTGGTGCTAGCGATCTTGGACTATTTGAAATTAACGAAGCTGCGCGCATGGTTCAAAATGCAGTGCACCCAGAAGCATCAATTATTTTTGGAACTGTCATTGACGACACCCAAGGTGACCAGGTTAAAGTCACTGTTATCGCAGCTGGCTTTGATGGCGGTGCGCCACCTTCAAATAAGTCAACCTCACCTGTGTCAAAGCAGATTTTGGATGAAACTCCACTTGCTGCAGCTGCTGCTTATGGCGTTGCTAAACCAGGTGAAGCGGCCTCAATTCCGTTAACACCAGAACATCGGAAGTCAAAGTATTCAATCGATGATGAAGAAGACGATGACAACTTCAAGACATTATTTGGAAAAGCTCCAGTTGCTGGTGATGTCTTTGATGAAACCACAACAACTGATGGCAGTGAAGACGATCTAGATATTCCAGATTTCCTTCGCTAAAAATAGAACCTTGACTATTTCAAGCCCTGAATACGCCCGAGTAAACCTCGGGCGTATTTGCGTTACTGCGCTTAGTCGGCATGGCGGAGTAAGTAAAGGGCCGTACGAAAGTTTGAACCTAGGTAGTCATGTTGGCGATACCCAAAGTGACGTTGATACAAATTGGAAAATTGTTAGCGATTTAGTTGATGCAAATGGCATTACCTTCTTGCATGCCGAACACGGAACAACGGTCAATGTTGCAGATAAATTTGGCCAAGCGCCAACAGGGGATGGTTTAGTTTGCAAAACTCCTAAACACGCAATCGCCGCACTTTCAGCAGATTGCGTCCCAGTTGCCCTAGTCGATCCAGTCAATAACGTGATTGCAGTTGGCCACGCTGGTTGGAAGGGCGTGCTAGCAAATTTAATGTCTGAACTTACAAAATCTTTTGCAGATCTTGGCGCAGATATTTCTAAATCAACTGCCGTGATTGGCCCATCGATTTGTGGCGATTGCTATGAAGTTGGCGCTGATCGGGTTGAGTTATTTGGCTCTGGTGCCAGCGCTAGAGATTCAACGCATTTGGATTTAGCAGCTGGTGTGCGCAAGCAGTTAAGTGACTTGGGTTTTGAGATAACTCAGATGCCTGGCTGCAATTTTGAGGATGAAAATTTATTTAGTTACCGTCGAAGTGGTGGCAAGCCAACAGGTCGCGGCGGCTTAGTTGCGATAATTAACTAGGAATTTGTGATGGATCGCCAAACTGAACTTGAAGCTAACTTGCGCGAAGTTAATCTCGACATCGATGCTGCTTGCCAAAAATATGGTCGGGATCGCAGCGAAGTTAGATTAATCGTGGTCACAAAAACTTGGCCAGCCAGTGATGTTGAATTGCTGGCCAAACTGGGCGTTATCGATGTTGGTGAAAACCGAGACCAAGAAGCCAAACCAAAACACAGTGAAGTAAAAGCAAATTTAACTTGGCATGCCATCGGGCAGTTGCAAACAAATAAGGCCAAATCAGTTGCCACTTGGGCTGATGTGGTGCATAGCGTTGATCGGATTGATCTAGTTAACGCACTTGCTAAGGCTGTTACCTCAAGGCAAACACCGCTTCGTTGTTTAATTCAAGTAAATCTTGACCCAAAGACAGAAGATGGCGAATCATTCGAGCATCGCGGCGGCGCAGACCAAAGCCAAGTCCTTGAATTAGCCAAATTGATTTCAAGCACACCAAATCTTGATCTGGCAGGTGTGATGGGTGTTGGCCCACTTGATGGTGACCCAGAGCCGGCGTTTATGAAACTTAAGAATATTTCAACCGAACTTAGATTGCGCTACCCAGATGCAACCTGGATCTCAGCTGGCATGAGCGGTGACTACGAGCTGGCTATAAAACATGGCGCGACACACCTTCGAATTGGGTCCTCGATACTGGGTCATCGGGCTTATAACGGGTAAGTTTTTAAAGAGAAATTCCCCAAGGAGTAAACCCATGGCACGTGCTATGCGCAAGATGGCCGAATACCTAGGCCTAGTTGATGGCGACGAATACAACGAGAGTTACGGCGTTGTTGAAGAATACGCCGAATACCAAGAGCAGTATGCACAGCCAGCACATGTGCAAAGTAACTACGCACCAACGCAGTATGCACAGCCACTACGTCCAGTAGCTCAGGCTCCGGTTTACGAACAACCACTTGCGCCAGTTCGTCCAGCACCAACTGCAGATGTTTACCGCATTACAACTTTGCACCCAACCACTTACAACGATGCTCGTCGCATTGGTGAAGAATTCCGCGACGGCACTCCTGTAATCATGAACTTAGGTGACATGGATGAAGCTGATTCACGCCGCATCGTAGATTTCTCAGCTGGTCTTGCATTTGGCCTTCACGGCACAATTGAAAAAGTTGCTAAAGGTGTCTTCTTGCTTTCACCTGCAAACGTTGACATTGGTGCTGCAGCCAGAGCGCAGCTTCGCGAAGATCCATTCTTCAACCAGTCGTAGTTAGTCGATTATGTCGACCATTACAACACTCATCGCATCACTTCTTGATATCTATATTCTGGTATTGATTCTGCGTCTAGTTTTTGACTACATCACAATGTTTGCTAGATCTTGGCGACCACGTGGCATGGTTTTGGTTTTAGCTGAGTCACTGTATTCATTAACTGACCCACCACTAAATGCAATTAGAAAAGTGGTGCCACCGCTAAGGCTTGGTGGAATATCACTTGATCTTGGGTTCTTGATCCTAATTTTTGGTGTTTCAATTTTGCGTAATTTTTTCGCAGCCCTTTAAAAAACGCTAAATTATTAGGGCCAGTTTCCCTAAAACCCGATTTCCATTTACGCTAGTAAGGCTAATAGGGGTAACCCAATTACCGAGTACCAAAAAGGAAAGGCTTCCAAAATGGCAGTAACGCCCGAAGAAGTGCGTAATAAGCAGTTCACAACTTCACGTTTCAAAGAAGGTTATGACCTTGATGAAGTTGATGATTTCTTAGATGAAATCGAAGAAACTCTTAGCGCCCTTACCAAGGAAGCCAGTGACCTTCGTGCAACGGCAAAAGGTGAAATCCCTTCATCGATTCGCGAAGAAATTTCGAACTTAAATTCTGAAAACTCAAACCTAAAAAACGAACTTGCCCAGGCTAAGCGCCTTGCTGAAAACCTAAAGGCTGAAAATGAATCACTTGCAGCCAATGCAGGTGGAAAAATTGATACAGAAAAGGTTGATCGTCTAACTGCTCAACTTGCTCAAACTCAAAGTGAACTTACAGCAGCCCGCGACCAATTAAATAACGCTGCAAGCGGCAACAGTGATCTTTCAGGTGAAATTACTCGCCTAAATGCAGCAGTTGAACAGTTAACCGCAGCCAATGGCGCACTTGCTCAAGAAAACGAAAAACTAAAGAATGTGGCACCGGCACTTTCTGATTCTGAAGCTAGTAGTGCATCTGTTCGCATTCTTGAACTTGCTCAGCGCACAGCAGATGAAGCAGTTGCAACTGCACGCATTGAATCTGAAAATCTTCGCAATGCCGCTGAAGTTGAAACTGCAGATTTGGTTAACAAAACAAATTCCGAAGTTGAACGCTTAATGAACGAAACTAAGGCAAACATTGCCACGATGACTCGTGAATTTGAAGTTCACAAGTCAAATATGGAACGTCGCGTTGAAGAACTTCGTGCTTACGAACGTGAGTACCGCAGCCGCCTGCGTAGCTACCTAGAAGGTCAGCTTCGTGAACTTGAAGGTAAGAGCCTTGGTGGCGACCGTCAGGTTGAAGGATAAAAACTTCCAAATAAAAAATGACCCGAAAAATTCGGGTCATTTTTTATTTCTTTGAATTACTTCTTAGTTAACTTCGCACTAAAGCCAAGTTCTTCATCTTCAACATTGCCGCCACTTACTGCACCTTCATTCCAGCTAGTTGCCAGAACCTCAGTTGCAATTGTGCTGCCATGGGCAACAAGGGCTGCTTGGGTTTCAGGATTTGATGATTGCCAAACCACATCGATGCGATCGGTGATCTCAAAGCCAGCAGACTTTCGACCATCTTGAATCAGGCGAGTGATGTCACGAGCAATACCTTGATGAATTAATTCTGGAGTTAGGGCCAAATCAAGGGCTAGTGATTCACCGCCTTCAGAAGATACTGTCCAACCTTCACGAGGCATTTCAGTTATGACTACATCTTCCAAGGTGACTGTTTCGCTCTTGCCATTAACTTCAACGCTGGCATTGCCAGATTTAAGGGCATTAACTAATTGGCGGGCATCAGTTGCAGTTATTGCATTTGCCACATTAGGTGTTTCTTTGCCAAATCGTGCACCAAGTGCTTTGAAGTTAGCTTTAACACTGACATCAACTAGTTCGTCAGTTTCTGAAAGGCTATCTAGTTTTAATACGTTAACTTCTTCGCGAATCTGCGCTTGCAGTCCTTCAGGCAAACTATCCCAACCACTTGCCGCAACTAATGCTCGGCCAAGAGGTTGACGAGTTTTCACTCCAGAGTTAGCACGGGCAGCGCGACCCAATTCAACAATGCGACGGGTCAAATCAACCTGGGCCGTTAACTTGTCATCAATTTGTGAATCATCCCAAGTTGGCCAATCGGTTAAGTGAACTGACTGGGCATCATTTGCAGCGAATAGATCTTGCCAAACGCGTTCGGTGATGAAAGGAGTGAATGGTGCCATAACTTGGGTAACCACCTTTAAGCAGTGGTGCAGTGTGCTTAGCGCTGCGTGATCGCCATCCCAGAAACGACGACGAGATCGGCGAACATACCAATTTGAAAGATCATCCACATATTCAGCGATGAATCTGCCAGCGCGGTTGGTATCAAATTGCTCAAGTGCCAGGTCAACATCGCGAGCTAGGCGAGTTGCTTGGTTAACAGCCCACTTATCAAGATCAGTTAGATCTCTAAGGGATGCAGTGCTTGGATCCCAAGAACCAGCTCTTGCATACAAACTTTGGAAAGCTACGGTGTTCCAGTAAGTAAGTAGAGTTTTGCGAACAACTTCGGCGATGGTGCCATGACCTACGCGACGGGCTTGCCATGGCGAACCGCTAACTAACATGAACCAGCGAAGTGCATCTGCGCCATGCTCATTCATCAGTGGAATTGGTTCAAGCACATTACCTAAGTGCTTACTCATCTTGCGACCATCTTCATCAAGGATGTGACCAAGACAAAGCACATTTTTGTATGAACTTTGGTCAAATACCAATGTTCCGATTGCCATTAATGTGTAGAACCAACCACGGGTTTGATCGATTGCTTCACAAATGAAATCTGCCGGGTAACTTTTTTCAAAGAATTCTTTATTCGTTTCTGGGTAGCCAAGCTGCGCAAATGGCATCGCGCCAGAATCGAACCAACAGTCGATAACTTCGGGAACACGGTTTGCAGTTTGCTTGCACTCAGGGCAAGCAAAAGTAACATCATCAACGTATGGGCGGTGCGGATCAACCGTTAGCGCTTGGTCACCAGCAAGGCGGGCAAGTTCACGGCGACCACCAACACAAGTTAAGTGACCTTCTGGGCAGCGCCAGATTGGAAGCGGGGTTCCCCAGTAGCGATTACGGGATAGTGCCCAGTCCACATTGTTATTCAGCCAGTCACCATAGCGACCCCACTTAATTGTTTCTGGAAACCAATTAGTTTTTTCGTTCTGGGCGATTAACTGATCTTTAATTTCCGTTGTGCGGATATACCAAGATGGTTGCGCGTAATAAATAAGTGCGGTGTGACAGCGCCAGCAGTGTGGGTAGCTGTGTTCATAAGGCAAGTGGCGGTATAACAAACCGCGTTCGTTAAGGATTTCAACAAGGCGTGGATCAGCACTCTTGAAAAACACACCACCAACTTGCGGAACGCTTGCTTCAAAAGTTCCTTCAGGGGTGATCGGGTTAATCATTGGCATGCCATATGACTTACAGACCGCTAAGTCTTCAGCACCGAAAGCAGGTGACTGGTGAACGATGCCAGTACCGTCTTCAGTTGTGACATACGTTGCTAAAACAATTGTGTTAACTGGAGCAGTTGTTTCGGGAAATTCGACCCAATCAAATGGGCGAGAGTAGGCAATTCCTTCAATACTTGAACCCTTGAAAGTTTCAAGCACTTTGGCATCTTCACCAAGTACTTTTTCAACAAGGGGAGCAGCTAAAACAAAATGTTCACCGTTCGCGTCTTTAGCCACAACATAATCAACCTCGGGATGAACCGCTGCTGCGGTATTTGAAACCAAAGTCCAAGGTGTTGTAGTCCAGACTAAAAAGCTAATGCCTTTGTATTTATTTGGAAGGTCACCAGAAGTAATCGGGAATCGCACATAAACAGACGCATCAACAATGTCTTCATAACCTTGGGCAAGTTCATGATCTGATAACCCAGTGCCACAGCGTGGACAATATGGTGAAACGCGGTAATCCTGAACAAGTAAGCCTTTGTCAAAGATTCGTTTAAGTGACCACCAAACACTGTCCACGTAATTTTCATCCATGGTCCAGTAGGCCTGATCCATATCAACCCAATAACCCATGCGGGTTGTCATGTCGCCAAAGGCGCCAACGTATTTAAGAACAGACTGACGACACTTGTCGTTAAATTCGGCAATGCCGTATTTTTCGATATCTTGTTTGCCAGAAAAACCAAGTTCTTTTTCAACCGCTAGTTCAACTGGAAGACCATGACAGTCCCAACCAGCTTTACGTGGAACGTTGTAGCCCTTCATAGTCCGATAGCGCGGGAAAATATCTTTAAACACGCGTGCTTCAACATGGTGGGTGCCAGGCATACCGTTTGCAGTTGGGGGACCTTCGAAGAAAACCCATAGCGGTCCGTCTTCGGTGCGCTTTAGTGACTTATGAAAAATGTCATTACTAGACCAAAAATCAAGAACGTCTTGTTCCATTGCTGGCAGATCGATTTTTGCGGGTACATCCCGGTAACTCATTTAAATCCCTTAACTGCTAAATAGTTTGACTACTTATATAAGGGACGAGTATTAACCCGCGGTACCACCCTTGTTGATTAACTACTTTTTAAAGGTAACTAATCCACTTTGAGGTTTAGGACTAAATAGATGAACTCCCTGTGGTTGATATCAGTTAGGGCTAATTACCAGGCTCACACCAACCCTGGCTCGCTTTAATTAGCTGATCTAACTAACTTGTCCGCAGATCAACGCTTTTTCTAGATAAGCACTAGAAAAGTAAGTATATCCATTAAATTCACCAACATTTACCCACTTACGGCTAGCCCAATAGGTTTTGGGCAGGGTCTATGGGTAGAGTTTGGGGGATTATTACGCAAGATCTTTGCGTTATACGGATGACAAGAAACTGCACATTAAAGGCAAGCGTGCAAAGCAAGGAGTACTAAATGGCAACCGCGAAGAAATCCGCGCCTGCTAAGAAAGCCGCGCCAGCGAAGAAAGCCGCGCCAGCGAAGAAATCAACTGCAAAGAGCGCGCCAACTAAGAAGTCTGTTCCGGCTAAAAAGAGCTCACCAGCTAAGAAAGCTGCTCCAGCAAAAGCGCCAGCTAAAAAAACTCCTGCCAAAAAAACTGCTGCAGTTAAAGCACCTGCGAAAAAACCAGGTCGCCCAGCAAAAGCCGTTGCTCCGACAAAGCCAGCTAAACCAGCAAAGGCAGAGAAGCCAGCGAAAGTTGTTCCAGTAAAGGCAGCTCCAGTTGCTCCACCTGTGCAAGTTATTAATCCAATCGGTGGAACGGTAATTCCAACAGTTAAGAAAGCTGTTCCTGGTAAAAAAGCCGCGCCAAAACGTCCAGTACTTGAAGACGATGAATCAAAGTGGCTTAAGTCAGAACTTAGTTTGATTCGCAAGCGTCTAACTAAAGAAGTTAACGAACTGACTGCTGAAATTGAACAAGAAGAACTACGTTTCCATGCACTAATCGCCGAAAGTGGCGAAGGTGCCGGCGATGACCAGGCTGATGCTGGCGCTAAGACATTTGAGCGCGAGCATGAAATTTCAATTCTGACTAACAAGAAGATTTTGTTAGACCAGTCAAACCATGCACTAGAGCGCATTGCAGCTGGTACATACGGATATTGCGAAAACTGTGGCAAGCACATTGGAAAGATGCGCTTAATGGATGCAAATCCACGTGCAACTTTATGTATGGCTTGTCGCGAACGCGAAGACCGTAGTTAATCTTCTCGGATCATCGACAATACTTATATTGTGTATCGCCGGTTAATTTTTAAGGTTGCCATCGCAGTAGTCCTGCTGGACCAGTTATCAAAAATTGCCGCAGTTGCGTTCCTGGAAGATAAAGCACCCGTTAAATTAATCGGTCACTACCTGCAGCTTTCTTTCACCAGAAATCCAGGTGCAGCCTTTTCAATGGGCACAAACGTCACGTTTATTTTCACAATTTTTTCAATTACGGTTGCCGCATTAATTATTTGGCAGTCGAAAATAATTACTCATCCAATCTGGGCCATTTGTGCTGGCGGCTTTCTTGGAGGGGCAGTTGGTAATTTAATTGACAGATTATTTCGCTCACCTGGAATTTTTCACGGTCACGTAGTTGATTTCATTGTTTTTCCAAATTTTCCTTATTTCAATTTGGCGGATAGTGCCGTGACTGTTTGCGCGATTACCGCAGCTCTGCTTTCATTCCGTGGCATCGATTATTCTGACGAATCAACCGAGCAAGCCAAATGATCCGCACATGGCCAGTTCCCGAAGAACTAAATGGCGAACGCTTAGATGTTTCTCTTGCCCGGCTTACTGGAATGTCTCGGGCAGTTTGCGCTCAGTTAATTGATGAAGACCGAGTAACGATCAATAAAAAACGTGCGCAGAAAAGCGCAAAACTTAACTTCGGTGAAGTAATAGATATTGAACTGCCTGATCCTGATTTGCACGATGACGAGCCAGTAGTTGAATTGCCAGTTGTTTATAGCGATGACGATTTAGTTGTGATCGACAAACCAGCTGGAGTTGCCGCTCATCCAAGTGCTGGCTGGAGTGGACCAACCGTGATTGGCTCACTTGTTGCAATGGGACATGTGTTAACTGCGTACGGACCAGAAGAGCGCAAAGGCATAGTCCATCGACTTGATGTTGGCACAAGTGGATTAATGGTTGTCGCTAAATCAGAGCGCGCCTATGTGAACCTGAAAGATCAATTTAGAGATCGAACTGTCACCAAGCTTTATCACACACTTATTCAAGGTCGCCTTGATCCAACTAGCGGAACTATTGATGCCCCAATTGATCGGCACCCAAATAGTTCTTATCGATTTGCTGTGATGTCTAGTGGCCGGCCAAGTATTACGCACTATGACACTTTGGAAGCATTTGCTTATGCCTCGTTGCTTGAAGTTCACCTAGAGACAGGGCGCACCCACCAGATTCGCGTTCACATGTCAGCCCTTCGCCACCCATGTTGTGGTGACCTAACTTATGGCGCTGATCCAACACTTGCCGCCAAGTTAAAACTAGATCGCCAGTGGCTACATGCAGTCAAACTTGGGTTTACTCATCCAGGAACTGGGGAAGATGTCCAATTCACTTGTGAATACGCGCCAGAACTAGCACGCGCACTCTCGCTTGCAGCCGACTTGTAAGATTTCACTTAGTCAGCTCTTAAGGCTTCCCACTAACGCTGCTAAACCAAAAAAAATTAATAATCCTTAAAGTATTTATCCCTGGAAGCAAGAGGCCCGCTAGTGAGTAACGACTCGTTTGTGCATTTACATGTGCATACCGAGTACTCAATGCTCGATGGCGCAGCCAGATTAGACAATCTATTTAGTAAAGCCGCTGAACTTGGTCAGCCTGCAGTTGCAATGAGTGATCATGGCAATCTCTACGGTGCCTTTGACTTTTGGAAAAAGGGAACTGAGACTGGCGTTAAGCCAATCATCGGCTTAGAGGGATATTACGCACCGCAAGGCCGCAAAGAACGTGCGCCATTTGATTTTGGTTCAGCAACTCTTGATGACACATCAATAGATAGCGCTGGACGTGGACGTTACAACTACACCCACATGACTATCTGGGCTGAGAACAATCAAGGTCTGCATAACTTATTTAAACTTTCATCTCTTGCCAGCCTTGAAGGCTATTACTACCAGCCGCGTTTCGATGAAGACTTACTTTCGCAATATGGCAAGGGCTTGATCGGAACAACCGGTTGTCCATCAGGTGAAGTTAATCGCTGGCTACAAGCTGGCAACTACAAACAGGCGCTCAAAACAGCTGCAACCATGCGCGACATTTTGGGTGACGGTAATTACTTTGTTGAACTTATGGATCACGGTATTGGCATTGAACGCCAAACCCGGGATGGTTTGCTAAAGATCGCCAAAGAACTTAATTTGCCGCTAGTTGCCACAAACGACCTTCACTATGTCTATCCAGAAGATGCGCTAATGCACGAAGTGCTTTTGTGTATTGGCACGCGCACAACAATGGATGATCCAAAGCGCTTTAAATTCGATGCGCAAGATTTCTATCTAAAGTCTTCTTCTGAAATGCGCGAACTTTGGAGTGATTTCCCAGAAGCTTGTGACAACACACTGCTCATTGCAGAGCGCTGCAACGTAAGTTTCACTGAAGGTCAGAATCTATTGCCAAGTTTCCCAGTTCCTGCTGGCGAGACTGAAAACACTTGGCTAGTTAAAGAAGTTATGAATGGCCTTGAGTGGCGATTTGGCAAAGGAAATGTTCCAGCAACTCACTTTGAACAGGCGAAGTATGAACTTCAAGTTGTTGAACAAATGGGATTCCCTGGCTACTTCTTAGTTGTGGCTGACTTATGTCGCCATGCACGTGAAGTTGGAATTCGCGTTGGTCCAGGTCGTGGCTCTGCTGCTGGTGCGGTAATCGCCTGGGCATTAGGTATTACTGAACTTGATCCAATCAAACACGGTTTGCTTTTTGAACGCTTCTTAAATCCTGAACGTATTTCGATGCCTGATATCGACATCGACTTTGACGAACGCAGACGCTCAGAAATGATTCGGTATGCAACAGCAAAATATGGCGAAGAACGCGTAGCGCAGATTGTTACTTACGGAACGATTAAGGCTAAAGCTGCTGTTAAAGATGCAACTCGCGCATTAGGTTTCCCTTACGCACTTGGTGACAAAGTAACTAAAGCAATGCCACCAGCAATCATGGGCAAAGATATTCCACTTTCTGGCGTCTTTGATCCAGAGCATCCGCGCTATGCCGAAGCAGGGGAAGTGCGTGAACTTTATGAAGATGATCCAGACATTAGATCAATTGTTGACACCGCTAGAGGTATTGAAGGACTGAAGCGCCAGCCAGGTGTGCACGCAGCAGGTGTGATTCTTTGTCGCGAACCACTTATGGATGTAATTCCGGTATGGCGACGTGAACAAGATGGCGCCATAATCACTCAGTTTGATATGGGTGCCTGTGAATCGCTTGGTCTATTGAAAATGGACTTCTTAGGTCTGCGTAACCTAACTGTCTTAGATGATGCGCTAGATAACATCAAAGCCAATCGCGGCGAAACGGTAGTGCTGGAAGATGTTGGCTTAGATGACAAGAAAACTTATGAACTGCTAAGCCGCGGCGACACACTAGGTGTGTTCCAGTTAGATAGCGGACCACTTCGTTCACTACTTCGCTCAATGGTTCCCGACAGCTTTGAAGACATTTCCGCTGTGATTGCCCTTTATCGTCCAGGTCCAATGGGCGCTAACGCACATAACGATTACGCCGATTACAAAAACAAGCGCAAAGTTCAGGTGCCAATTCACATTGAACTTGCTGATGCGCTTGAGCCAATTCTCGGTGACACCTATGGCCTGATCGTTTATCAAGAACAGGTTATGGACATTGCCCGCCAACTCGCTGGCTACACACTTGGCCAAGCTGACCTACTTCGCCGTGCGATGGGTAAGAAAAAAGCAGAGATTCTGGAAAAGGAATACAAACCATTCGCTGCTGGCATGAAAGCAAAAGGTTTTTCTGATGATGCAATCAGTACTTTATGGGACAAATTAGTTCCGTTCTCTGACTATGCATTTAATAAGGCACACAGTGCTGGCTACGGTTTGGTTTCTTACTGGACTGCCTTCCTGAAAGCCAATTACCCAGCCGAATACATGGCAGCGTTACTAACCAGCGTTAAAGACGATAAAGATAAGTCAGCGGTTTACTTAAACGAATGTCGTCGCATGGGTATTAAAGTTTTGCCACCAGATGTGAATGAATCTGATGTTGATTTCACCGCAATTGGAACTGATATTCGATTTGGTTTATCTGCGATCAGAAATGTTGGCGTTAACGTAGTTGAATCACTTAAAGCAACCCGCCAAGAAAAAGGTAAGTACACATCATTCACTGACTTCCTAGCCAAGGTCGATGTTCAGGTTTGCAATAAGCGCGTTGTTGAATCACTTATTAAAGCTGGTGCCTTTGATTCACTTGGCCATAGCCGAAAAGGTTTAACTGCAATTCATTTAGAGGCGATTGAAGCAATTCTTGATACCAAGAAACAAGAAGCGATCGGACAGTTTGATTTATTCGGTAGTGGTGGCAGTGATTCCGCTCCAGTTGTTGGTGGCGTTGAATTAAACATCGGGGTAGAAGAGTGGGACAAGAAATTCTTACTTGCCCAAGAGCGCGAAATGCTTGGCCTTTATGTAAGTGATCATCCGCTATTTGGCTTGGAACATATCTTGGCGGTTAACACCACCATGCCAATTTCTGGGGTTAAAGAAGCAAATGATGGATCAATCGTTACTTTGGGTGGTTTGATCACAGAAGTTCAAATGAAAACCACAAAACGAAGTGGTGAACGTTGGGCGATTGTTGCCCTTGAAGATCTTGAAGGTGTTGCCGAAATTTTGGTTTGGCCAAAAATGTTTACAAGCGTTGGCCACATGCTCACCGAAGATGCAATTGTGCTTGCAAAAGTTCGCATAGATAAACGCGATGATGAAGGCCCACGAGTTGCCGCTCTTGAAATTTCCGTTCCCGATATTGGTTCGGCCCAATCAGGACCTGTGAAACTTTATATTCCTGAATCCAGAATTAATCCGGCAGTGATGGATTCACTTCGCCAGATTTTAAGTACCCACAACGGAACAACTGAAGTTCACTTAACTTTGATTCAAGATCAGTCGCTGATCTCACTCAAGACCGACGACAAACTTCGAGTCGCACCATCGCCGTCACTATTTGCCGACTTAAAGGCATTACTTGGCCCAGGTTGTTTAGAAGCGCCGGCTAATCTGCAATAGGTGCAAATAGCGCTTTAGTTACAGTCACTAAATCATTTGGTGAAAGTTCAATATCAAAACCGCGTTTGCCACCACTAACCAAAATCGTTTCTTGAAGTTGTGCCATTTCATCAATAACTGTTGGCAAAAGCTTCTTTTGACCAACTGGACTAATTCCACCTACGACATATCCAGTTAATCGACTAGCAACATCAGGCTTGGCCATTACAGCTTTCTTGCTACCAACTGCTTTTGCCAGGTTCTTCAGATTCACTTGTTGATCAACTGGAACTATTCCAACTGCGTATCCGCTATCAATTTCAGCGACCAGAGTTTTAAAAACTTGTTCATAAGGCAAGCCAAGTTTGTCGGCTGCTTCAAGACCGTAAGAGGTCACACTTGGATCATGGTGATACTCATGAACTTTGAAAGTGATTCCAAGTTCGGTTAGCAGTTTGGTTGCCGGCGTACTCACAAGAGAAATGATAGGCGGTTATTCCAGTTAGAATTGAAGTGTGCTTGGGACAATAGATTTACGCGGAAAAACTCACTCCGCTCGCGAATTACGCGGTCTAGTCCCACGTGCTGAGTTCGATTTAAACGAAGTTCTTGAGTATGTCCGCCCAATCGTTGAATCCGTTAGGGATCGTGGGGTAGAAGCTGCTCAAGAATGGTCTGAAAAATTTGATGGCACTAAGGCACCGAATATTCGCGTGCCTAAAGAAGTAATTGACCAAGCGTTAGCAAAACTGCCTCAAGATATCCGTGCAAGTTTAGAAATAGCAATCCAGCGTGTTCGCAAAGTTCATGAACACCAACGTCGTACAGACACCGAAGTTACTGTGGTTCCAGGTGGAACCGTCTTGGAACGCTGGTTACCAGTTGAACGCGTTGGTTTGTATGTTCCTGGTGGTCGTGCGGTTTATCCAAGTAGCGTGATCATGAACGTGGTGCCAGCTCAAGTTGCTGGAGTTCCATCGATCGTTGTTGCTTCACCGCCACAACTTGATAACAATGGCTGGCCACACCCGACTATTTTGGCTGCATGCGCACTTCTGGGAATTGAAGAAGTTTATGCAGTTGGCGGCGCGCAAGCCATTGCACTTATGGCCTATGGAACAACGGGCCAAGATGCGATTGATCCGGTTTACCTAATCACCGGGCCTGGCAACATGTATGTCACTGCTGCCAAGCGTTTACTGCGTGGACTAATTGGAATTGATTCAGAAGCTGGTCCAACTGAGATTGCGATCTTGGCAGATAACACTGCAAATCCTGACTATGTTGCCGCAGATTTAATTAGCCAAGCTGAACATGATGTGGTTGCGGCTTCAGTGTTAGTAACTGACAGCACAGATCTTGCCCAAAAAGTTCAATCAGCACTTGTGGATCAAGTTGCAAAGGCAAAACACTCAGATCGAATTAAGACAGCGCTAACTGGGACGCAAAGCGCAGTTGTAATTGTTGAAGACATGAAACAAGGGCTTGCAGTTGTTGATGCTTATGCTGCGGAGCACTTAGAAATTCACACCGTTAATTCCCGTGAACTAGCTATGCAGGTTAAAAATGCCGGAGCTGTATTTATTGGTGACCACTCACCAGTTTCTTTAGGGGATTACGCAGCAGGTTCTAATCACGTGCTGCCAACAGGTGGCTGTGCGTGTCACTCATCAGGACTTTCAGTTCAGGCTTTCTTGCGCGGATTGCACTACGTTGAATATTCAAAGCAAGCACTAAGCGATATCGCACCACATGTGATCACACTTGCTAATTCTGAAGATTTACCAAGCCATGGTGATGCGATTGCGATTAGGCAGCAGTAAATGACTGATCTGCCAATTCGCAAAGATTTAATTGGGTTAAAACCATATGGTGCACCTCAACTTGATGTTGCTGCGCGCCTAAATGTGAACGAAAATCCATTTCCACTTTCACCAAAAATCGTTAAAGCCATGGCTAACGCCGTTGAGCAAGTGGCTGGCAAACTTAATCGCTACCCAGATCGCGATGCGGTTAAATTGCGCACCGAACTAGCAAAATTTGTAAATGCTGATGCTAAAACAAATCTAACTTTTGAAAACATCTGGCCGGCAAATGGCTCAAATGAAGTTATGCACCAGATATTTCAATTATTTGGTGGACCTGGAAAGCTAGCCGTTGGCTTTGCGCCTACATATTCGATGTATCCGGATTACTGCCGCGACACGTTCACTGAATACAAAACCGTGAATCGAAACGAAGATTTCACAATTGACCAAAGTGTCATTGATGGGGCTTTAGCGCTTAATCCAGACATTATTTTGCTGGCATCACCAAATAATCCGACTGGAACAATTTTGGATGATCACTTAGTGACTTATTTACTTGGCAAATTTAACGGCATGGTAATTGTTGATGAAGCATACGCAGAATTTCGTCAACCAGAAATGCCAACGAGCATTCCTCTAGTCAATTCCAATCGTCATTTAATTGTCACCCGCACGATGAGCAAAGCATTTTCTTGTGCAGGGCTTCGTCTCGGGTACGCAGTTGCCAACGCCGAAGTAATTGCTGCCCTGCAGATTGTTCGCTTGCCATATCACTTATCTGGTGTGACCCAGGCGGTTGCTATTGCAGCACTTGAGCACAGCGAAGAACTTCTTGGCCAAGTTGAATTACTGCGCCAAGAACGCAACAAACTTGCTAGTTGGCTTGCTGATGAAGGTTTTATTGTTGCGCCAAGCGGTGCCAACTTTATTTTGTTTGGCATCTTCACTGATCGTGATCAGGTATTCCAAGGGTTACTCGATCAAGGCGTTTTAATTCGCCAAACAGGCCCGGCTGGTTGGCTTCGAGTGAGCATCGGTACACCGCAAGAAAATGAATTATTTAGAAAAGCGCTTAGTTCATTAGAATTAACCAATTAATAATTTCCCCAAGTTAAAGCACATTAAGTAGGTAAAGATGGCAAGAACCGCCAAAGTTGAACGCACCACTAAGGAAAGTTCAGTTTTAGTTGAACTTAACTTAGATGGAACCGGAAACGTTGATGTTGAAACTGGCGTGCCTTTCTTTGACCACATGATGGCTCAACTTGGAAAGCACGGCGGCTTTGATCTAAAGATTCGCACCAATGGTGATTTAGAAGTAGATGCACACCACACTGTTGAAGACACTTCGCTTGCATTTGGCCAAGCACTAAAAGAAGCACTTGGCACAAAAGAAGGTATCAACCGTTATGGCGATTCACATGTGCCAATCGATGAGGCAGCAGCTCTTGTGGCAATCGATTTAGCTGGCCGACCATATGTTGTGCACGAAGAACCAGGCATGGTTGAACTTATTGGTTCATACGACACTTCACTTACCCGCCACATCTGGGAATCAATTTCAGCTGCAGCACAGATTTGTATTCATGTTCGAGTTCTAAGTGGACGAAACGCACATCACATTGTTGAGGCTCAATTCAAAGCTGTTGCTAGAGCACTACGCATTGCCGTAGCGCTTGATCCACGCGTTATCGGCATCCCATCTACTAAGGGAACCCTGTAGCAAGTGGTCAACGTAGTTGTCCTGGACTACGGCTCGGGAAATATCCGCTCAGCTGAACGCGCCCTTGAAACAACTGGTGCAAACGTAACCGTTACAGCTGATTTCGATACCGCTTTAAATGCTGATGGTCTCTTGGTTCCAGGTGTTGGTGCATTTTCTGCCTGCATGAGTGGAATTAAAAATGTTCGTGGGGATCAAATCATTGAGCGAAGACTTGCTGGTGGCAGGCCAGTGCTTGGCATATGTGTTGGCATGCAGCTTTTATTTGATGGCAGCACCGAACATTCAACTGGCGAGCCTTATCCAGGCATCGCGCAATGGCCAGGACTAATTGAAAAAATTGATGCACCAGTTTTGCCACACATGGGTTGGAACACCGTTGAAGTTCCAAGTGAAACAAAAATGTTTAGTGGAATCAGCGATGAGCGTTTCTATTTCGTGCATACATACGCAGCGCTTAGCTGGGAACTAAAACCAATTGAGCAATTGAAAGCACCAATTGTTACCTGGGCAAACTATTACCAGAACTTTGTGGCCGCCGTTGAAAATGGACCACTTTGGGCAACCCAATTTCATCCCGAAAAATCTGGTGAAGCTGGCTTACAACTTTTGGCAAACTGGGTTGCCACTATTAAGTAGGAAACATGGATTCTTTAATTCTTTTGCCAGCTGTTGATGTGGCTGATGGCCAAGCTGTTCGCTTAGTTCAGGGTGAAGCAGATAGCGCAACATCTTTTGGTGATCCACTTGCTGCTGCACTTGATTGGCAAAATGCCGGTGCTGACTGGATTCACTTAGTTGATCTTGATGCGGCATTTGGTCGTGGTTCAAATCGCGAACTACTTGAAGAAGTTGTTGGCAGATTAGATGTGAACGTTGAGCTATCAGGTGGCATTCGTGATGATGCTTCACTGAAGGCAGCGCTGGCAACAGGAGCACGCCGAGTGAACTTAGGCACCGCAGCACTTGAAAATCCAGAGTGGACCACAAAAGTTATTGCGCAATACGGCGACCAGATTGCAGTTGGTTTAGATGTTCGTGGAACAGTATTGGCCGCTCGTGGTTGGACTAAAGAAGGTGGCGACCTTTGGGAAACTTTAGAACGCCTTGAAGCAGATGGTTGCGCTCGTTATGTAGTTACAGATGTGACTAAAGATGGAACTCTTCGCGGACCAAACATTGAACTATTAAAAGAAATGTGCGCCAGAACTGATAAACCAGTTATTGCAAGTGGTGGCATCGCAACTCTTGATGATTTAGCCCAACTGCGTGAACTAGTTCCACTTGGTGTTGAAGGTGCGATCACAGGAAAGGCACTTTATGCAGGTGCTTTCACTCTTGAGCAAGCTATTGAAGTAGCCGGACCACAAAAATAAATCATGTCTGTTGCCATTCGAGTTATCCCGTGTTTAGACGTTGACCAAGGTCGCGTGGTTAAAGGCGTTAACTTTAAAGATCTACGCGATGCTGGCGATCCAGTTGAGCTAGCTAGAAAGTATGGCCAGGAAGGTGCTGATGAATTAGTTTTTCTTGACATCAGCGCTAGTAGTTCAAATCGAAATACGACTTATGAGATGGTCAAGCGCACCGCTGATGAAATCTTTATTCCGCTAACTGTTGGCGGTGGCGTTCGCACTGTTGAAGATGTTGATAATTTACTTCGCAGTGGTGCTGACAAAGTTGGCATCAATACGGCAGGACTGGCGAATCCAGATTTGATTTCGCAAGCAAGCAAGCGATTTGGCGATCAATGTATTGTGCTTTCAGTTGATGTGCGAAGAAGCAATGAGATGCCAAGTGGCTTTGAAGCAACAACCCACGGCGGCAGACAAAGCAGTGGCCGTGATGCCATCGATTGGATTGTTGAAGCAGCTAATCGCGGGGCAGGTGAAGTGCTACTCAACTCAATGGATGCCGATGGCACTAAATCTGGGTTCGATTTGGAATTAATTTCTAAAGTTCGCGCTCAAGTGTCACTTCCAATAATTGCAAGTGGTGGGGCTGGAAAGCTCGAAGACTTCGCGCCTGCTGTAGAAGTTGGGGCTAATGCATTACTGGCAGCCTCGGTCTTTCACTACGGAGAATTAACTATTAGCCAAGTTAAGGCCGATCTTTCTAAACATGGAATTTCAGTTCGCTAACTCTTAAGTTTTCTTCTACTGCTTTTAAACTGACACAATAGAACTATGAATTTTTCAGATGTTGACCTTTCAAGTCTTAAGTTCAACGATGCCGGGCTTATTCCAGTAATAGTTCAAGATGCCACCACTAGAAAAGTTTTAATGCTTGCCTGGATGAACCTGGAAACAATTAAGCAAACGCTTGAAACCAGGCGAGCCACTTACTGGAGTAGAAGCCGCAACGAAGTTTGGGTTAAGGGCGCTACTAGCGGAGCAATCCAAGAAGTTAAATCCCTAGCAATTGATTGTGACAGCGACACCTTACTTTTAACGGTTGATCAAGTTGGCGGCGCCTGTCACACCGGTGATGAAACGTGTTTTGATGTCAACGAAATTAAGGTGAATTAATTTCGTGACTGCTCCTGACTTGGCGAAATTCAAACAGCTTGCCCAAAATAGGCGAGTCATTCCAGTTGTTAGGCGACTACTGGCTGATGGTGAAACTGCGCTAAACCTTTATCGCAAACTTGCCGATGAGCGGGCGGGAACATTTCTTTTAGAGTCTGCCGAACACGGAGTTGCTTGGTCACGCTATTCATTTATTGGCGTTAATTGTTCAGCAATGTTGTCAGAAGCATCAGGGCAAACCAGCTGGAGTGGCAATGTTCCAGTCGGTCTACCAACAACTGGTGATCCAATTGAAGCTCTTCGCGCAACCTTGGATATTTTGCACACACCTGATGTGAACATCGGGGTTAGCAGTAATCAACTTCCGCCATTAACTGGTGGAGTAGTTGGTTACTTAGGCTATGACATCGTTCGCCGATTTGAAAAAATTCCAACGAAAACAAAAGATGTTTTAGAACTTCTAGAACTTGCCATGCTGATCGCAACCGACTTAGCAGTTCTAGATCACATGGATGGATCCGTAACGTTAATTGCCAATGCAATTAACTATGACAATTCACCAGAACGAGTTGACTTGGCTTATGCCGATGCGTTAGCGCGGCTAGATGTCATGGAAGAAGCGCTAAGCAAACCACTTGCCTCATCAGTTTCCACATTCGATCAAGATGCAAATCCTGTCATCACAAATGAGACCGCAAGCATTGATTATCAAAATGCAGTTGAAATTGCTAAAGAACACATACGTGCCGGAGATGCATTCCAAATTGTTCTATCTCAAAGATTTTCAACACCTTGTAATGCAACGGCATTAGATGTTTATCGAATTTTGCGAACCTCAAATCCAAGCCCGTATATGTTCTTAATTCGAGTTCCAAGGCCAACAGCACCGGGAGTGGAGTTAAGCGCAGATGTCGCTTTTGATTTAGTTGGCTCAAGTCCAGAAGCTTTGGTTAAGTTAACCGACGGCAAAGCGATGCTGCATCCAATTGCCGGAACCAGACCTCGCGGTAAAGATGCCGATGAAGATCAGGCTTTAGCAGATGAACTGATGGCTGATCAGAAAGAACGGGCTGAACATTTAATGCTGGTTGATCTTGGCCGCAATGATTTAGGTCGAGTTTGTTTACCAGGAAGCGTTGATGTTTCTGACTTCATGTCAATTGAAAAGTACAGTCACGTAATGCACATCGTTTCAACGGTTACAGGTGATGTTGCACCTGAAGTAAATGGTGTTGATTTATTGGCAGCAACTTTCCCGGCAGGAACTTTATCTGGCGCACCAAAACCCATGGCAATGAGAATTATTGAAGAGCTAGAACCCACGAGACGAGGGTTTTATGGTGGCTGCGTTGGCTATTTTGATTTTGCCGGAAACGTTGATACCGCAATTGCGATTCGCAGCACGGTGATCAAAAATGGCACAGCCTATGTTCAGGCAGGTGCTGGAATTGTGGCTGACTCTGTTGCGCAAATGGAAGATGCTGAATGCAACGCAAAGGCGGCTGCGGTTTTGCGCGCTGTTGCAGTTGCAAACACTTTGGGAAGCTCTAACTAGCTATGACTCGGTTGTATCGAAGTTTGCTTTTAACACTGGCTATCTGTTCGGTCATAGTTCTAGTGATTACCGGGCAAAGCTGGGTGAGCGTAACGCTCACCGAAGCTGAGGCACCTGGACTAACTTTCTCTTTTAGCGGCCGAGACCTTGAGCCTGTTATTGCTGGGTTGACTTTGGTACCTGTGGCTGGAGTAGTTGGGTTAATCGCAGCAAAAGGTTTATTGCAAAGATTTTTTGGTTTTTCAATATTTTTAATCGGCAGCACGGTTGCTTATTTAACATTCTCCGTAAACCAAGACTGGCAAAGTTACGTTGGTATTTTGCTTGGCAATAAGTTGGGTCGGAATACCTCAGAGTTTGTATTCACGACAAGTCCAATGGCTATCGGCGCAATTTTGCCAGCTATTGGAATTGCAATTGTCGGTTTGATTTTTACCGTTTTAAATTTTGATTCAGCCAAGAAAAAAGGAAGTTACGAATTGCCAGAATCTGCAGCTGCTGGGTTAACGCCTTGGCAGGCTATTGATTCTGGAATAGACCCAACTCTTTCAATTACTGACGGCCTGCTTTAAGGAAAGGGACATCGGTTGCGCTAAATCCAAAGGCACCAAGTTAAACTAAATTTAAGTAAAGCCATCAAGGAGATCAAATGTCAGGTAATAACCACGGTCAAACGGTCGCCGCTTGGACCCTTTCAATCATTGTGATGGTGGCATTCCTTGTTGGCAGCATCGGTGTTGTTCTTGATAACCGCATTGTTTTTTGGTCTGGTGTTGCCTTAATTGGCGTTGGCATCATTGCTGGCAAAGTCTTAGCCAACCTAGGTTTTGGCAAAAAGTCTTAGTAAATAAGATTCTTCGTCTTAACCATTTCTTAACAATTCTTTGACCAGTTTCGTTTCTTAGATTGGAATAGTTCTATTGTGAGCGATTCCAAAGGCTTAGTCCTAGTAGTTGAAGATGAAAAGACCATCTCAGATCTTCTGCGGATGTATTTATCGCGCGAAGGTTTTGGCGTTCACGTTGAATCTGATGGTGCAGCAGGATTAGCAGCAGCTAAGCGACTTCATCCAGTGGGCATAATTCTTGACGTTGGCTTGCCGAAAATGGATGGCACGCAAGTATGCAAGCAATTGCGAGCAGATGGTGACTGGACACCAATATTATTTTGCACTGCGCGCGATGAAGAAGTTGATCGAATTCTTGGACTGGAAATGGGTGCTGATGATTACATCACTAAACCGTTTAGTCCACGAGAGGTTGTGGCAAGACTTAAGTCAGTACTTCGCCGATCAAACGGCCACACAGAAGCAAGCGTGCCACTTTCAGTTGGCTTGGTTTCACTTGATCAAGATTCAAGAAAAGTAACACTTGATGGTAAAGAAGTTACTTTGACTGCTACCGAATTTGATTTATTAGCTTTTCTAATGTCTCGTCCTGGACGAGTTTTTAGTCGTGATGAATTACTAAGTCACGTTTGGGGATATGCATCAGTAGTTGGCACTAGAACTGTTGATGTGCACGTTGCCCAACTTCGTGGAAAATTTGGAGACCTAAATCCAATCCGAACTGTGCGCGGTGTTGGCTATTCAGTGGATAAGCAGTAATAAAAATGCTTAAATCACTGGGTTCACGTGCAGCACTCTTAACCGGAACTATTGCAGCAGTTGCAGTAATTATTTCTGGATTAGTGGCAATGCCATTAATTCGCGATGCCGCCGAACTACAAGCTCAGTCCACTTTGTCTCAGCAGGCAGATTTAGTTAGGAATGTTGCGACAAATCCAAATGACTTTGATACAAATCGGGGCCGCATGCAAGGTGGTGATGAGGATGATGAAACCATCGGACCGATTGGCGATCAAGGTGCTCGAGCACTGCTTGGGTTAGTTTCATATTTGAAAGCTCAAGGCATTGAAGCTTTGCCTATCATTCCTGGCACAAGCGATCCAGCTGTATTGACCAAAAAACAAATTGCTCAAGTTGCAAGTGGTGAATCTATTAGCGATCGAGCTTGCGCGAAAGATCAGTGTTATTTAATCGAAGCAAGACCAGTGGGTAGTGGAACTGGGATTGTGCTGGTGCAACCAACAAATATTGCTGGTGGATTAAAAGCCGAAGCATTAACTCGCATTGGACTTGCACTTATTGCTGGGTTCACTGTGGCAGTTGCGATTGGCTTACTGGCATCTAGAAAATTAACAAAACCACTCAAAGAAGCAGCTGATGCGGCTCACCGCTTGGCAATTGGTGAACGCGAAGTCTCACTTGTTGAAAGTGGGCCATCAGAAATTTCCGAAATTGCTCAAGCATTAAATGTGTTAGCCAAAGAACTGACCCATAGTGAAGGCCGTCAGCGCGAATTCTTTCTTTCGATTTCTCATGAATTGCGCACACCACTTACCGCAATTCGCGGCTACGCCGAAGCGATGAACGACGGCGTTATAACCGCGCAAGAGATGACCAAAGTCGGATCAGTAGTTAATGCTGAGGCAATTCGACTAGATCGGCTGGTCGCAGATCTTCTTGACCTTGCTCGCACCGGCGCAGTTGATTTCCCATTGCAAAACCAATTAATTGATTTACGTGATGTGGTAACAGAAGCATCATCAGTTTGGCTAGATCGAGCTGCGCGTGAAGAAGTTAAATTCGTAAGCCAGGTAAGTTCGCAACCAGTTCTGGTTAACTCTGATGCAGTTCGAATTAGACAAATTCTGGATAACCTTGCTGAAAATGCTCTGCGGGTTACACCCAGTGGTCAACAGATAATTTTTGAATTAACAAATGATGGGAAGCTTCAAGTTAGAGATAGCGGACCAGGTTTGTCACTGGAAGATATAGCTGTTGCATTTCAACCAGGTGAACTTTATGAGCGCTATAAAGGCGTTCGCCGAGTTGGAACTGGTTTTGGATTAGCTCTTGTTGGTCGATTGGCTAGCAGGCTTGGCGCTATTGCATCAGCAGGTAAGGCACCTGAGGGTGGGGCAAGTTTCACCATAGATTTTGGCCCACTAATTAACACATAAACTTAAGGTTCAATTATTTGTTGAGGCGGACCTGACATGACTGTGCTTGAGTCAATTGTCGAAGGTGTTCGCGAAGATTTAGCCGACCGTAAACGCCAAACTCCACTTTCGGCATTGCGCGACAAGATAGATCAAATCTCACCAGCACTTCCAGCTGCACAAAATTTATTAGATCGAGATTTTTCAGTCATTGCTGAAGTCAAGCGAAGTAGTCCTAGCAAAGGTGATTTGGCACCAATTACAGATCCAAAGGCACTTGCGGATAAATACGCACAAGGTGGGGCACAAATAATTAGCGTGCTAACTGAACGTCGCAGATTTTCTGGTTCACTTGCTGACTTGGCAGCAGTAAGAGATGCGGTTGAAACACCTATTTTGCGCAAAGATTTTATGGTTGATGACTATCAAGTGTTTGAAGCAAGAGCATTTGGCGCAGATGCGATTTTATTAATTGCGGCCTCACTTGGTGATTCTCAGATGAGCGATCTAAATGATTTAGCGATCGAACTTGGTTTGTCAGTGCTGGTTGAAGTTCACAATGAAAACGAACTAGAGCGGGCGCTAAATATTTCACCAAAACTCTTAGGCGTGAATGCTCGTAACCTAAAGACGCTGGAAGTTGATTTGGCTACCTGCCATAGGTTGCTGCCGATGATCCCTGCTGGAATTGTGCCGATCGCTGAATCTGGCATCAGCACAGCCAATGACGTTAAAGAATTAGCCAGTAATGGTGCCAGGGGGATCTTGGTTGGCGAGAGTTTAGTTAAAAGTGGCGATCCCACCGAAACTATTCAAGAATGGACTGAAGTTGGAATTGAATACGCCAAAGACAGAAGGGGTTAGAGATGACTAGTGCAGTTATGCCAGATGCCTCTGGTCACTTTGGAAAGTTCGGTGGACGATTTGTTCCAGAAGCTTTGATGTCAGCACTTGATGAAATAACTGATGCATTTCACAAAGCACAAACAGATCCAGAATTTCAAGCTCAATTAAAAGACTTATTAGTCAACTACACCGGTCGACCTAGCCCAATCACAGTTGCTTCCAGATTTTCAGAGCACGCCGGTGGCGCAACAATTTTGCTTAAACGTGAAGATCTAAATCACACTGGCTCACACAAAATCAATAACGTCCTAGGTCAAGCTTTATTAACAAAGCGCATGGGTAAAACTCGAGTGATTGCTGAAACTGGTGCAGGTCAACATGGCGTTGCAACTGCAACTGCTGCAGCACTACTTGGCCTTGAATGTGTCATTTATATGGGCGAAGAAGACACAAAGCGCCAAGCACTAAACGTTGCCCGCATGAAATTACTTGGCGCAAAAGTTGTACCCGTAACAACGGGAAGTAAAACTCTTAAAGATGCAATCAATGAAGCGATGCGCGATTGGGTTGCCAATGTTGAAAACACACATTACCTATTTGGCACCGTTGCAGGTCCGGCACCGTTTCCAGAACTTGTTCGAGAATTTCATCGGGTAATTGGTGATGAAGCCAGAGAACAAATGCTGGAACGATTTGGTCGATTGCCAGATGCCGTTGCCGCTTGTGTTGGCGGTGGATCCAATGCGATTGGCATTTTCAGTGCATTTGTTGACGATAAAGATGTTCGCTTAGTTGGTATGGAAGCTGCTGGTGACGGTGTTGAAACCGGTCGCCATGCTTCATCTATTACTGGTGGCGCCGTTGGTGTTTTGCATGGCGCCCGCACATTTGTTTTGCAAGATGAAGATGGACAAACAATTGAAAGTCATTCAATTAGTGCCGGTCTTGATTACCCAGGTGTTGGCCCTGAACATGCATACCTAGCCGACATCGGTAGAGCACAGTATGTTCCAGTAACTGACACTCAAGCGATGAATGCTTTTAAATTACTTTGCGAAACTGAAGGAATTATTCCGGCGATCGAAACCGCCCACGCACTAGCAGGCGCGCTAGACCTTGGAAAAGAACTTGGCGCAGGTTCTTTAATTCTGGTTAACCTTTCTGGTCGCGGTGATAAAGATGTTGAAACTGCTGCTAAATGGTTTGGCATTAAGGCAGATAGTTAATGAGCAAGTTGCATGATGCATTTGCTAAAGCAAAATCAGAAAATCGCGCAGCCCTAATTGGATACTTGCCAGCTGGTTATCCATCAAAGCAAGGTGCAATTGATTGCATTGCTGCAATGGTTCGCGGTGGTGTGGACATTGTTGAAATTGGTTTGCCTTATAGCGATCCAGTTATGGATGGGCCAACAATTCAAGCCGCAGTCGAGCAGTCCCTTAAACAAGGCACAAAAATTAAAGACGTAGTTGAAACAGCAAGTGAAGTTTCTAAATTGGGTGTGCCAGCACTTGTGATGAGTTACTGGAATCCAATTGAAGCCAATGGTGTCAATAAATTTGCAAGCGATTTAGCAAATGCCGGTGGCGTTGGTGTGATCACTCCAGATTTGACCCCAGAAGAAGCCGGGGACTGGATTGATGCATCTGATGGAAAACTTGATCGAGTTTTCTTGGTAGCACTATCAAGTACCAATGAACGCATTGCAACAGTCTGCAAGGTGACTACTGGGTTTATTTATGCTGGCGCAGTGATGGGTGTTACCGGCGCTAGATCAACTATTTCTGATTCGGTCCAGGATTTAGTTAGCCGTACACGTAAACACACTGACCTGCCAATCGCTGTTGGTCTTGGTGTTTCAACCCCAGCTCAAGCCAAAGAAATCGCTCAGTATGCCGATGGCGTGATCGTTGGAAGTGCTTTTGTTAATGCCATTGAACAAGGCGGCCCAGCTGCTGCGCAAAAACTTGCAAGTGAACTAGCTGGCGCATTGAGTAAGGCTTAGTTATGAAAAATTTCTTTGGCAACGAAACTGTTGGCACACTTTTTCGAGTAGTACTTGCTGGAATTTTGCTGTATGCAGGTGGGATCAAATTGTTTGAACCACATGGTGCCCGCGATGCAATTTTGGCTTATCGCATCTTTTCACCATCCATTGCGCCAGTACTGGGTTACGCACTTCCGTTACTTGAAATTGCAATTGGCATTTTCTTATTAGTTGGCTTATTCGTTCGGATTTCT
>JACCED010176323.1_pt1 | contig 43127 bp, 39 predicted proteins | sample 7455021 | NCBI WGS metagenome assembly JACCED01 (sample SAMN15323456, study PRJNA562643) | freshwater metagenome | isolation source: river surface water | place: USA:Blue River Watershed | collected 2017-08-19
GGTTTTTTATCGAGATTCATTAAAGAATAGAATAATTGGAAAAAAACTGTAAAAAATTGATTTTGTTGAAAATTTAAATCATTTAATTCGATAGATTCGATATTAGTATTAATAACACCACCGAATTGTACTTTAATGAATTCATATAAAACAGATGATTTAATAGATTCAGTAAAATAATATTGGATATCTTGAAGAATATTCTTTTTTATTTTTTTTATTTTTTCAGATAATTCAATATTATTAGTAGATGTATCGAGATAATAGAGTGGATATAAATAAACTCTTAAATTTGAATAATATAAATATGATATTAAATATAAAGTAGATGTTGTATTTTTAGTTTTATTTATATTATCTTTTGAATTATCATCTAATATATTTATTTTAGTTATAAAAGGTATTAATACATTTATTTTTTCATTATTATCACCAATCAACGGTAAAAGAATATCTTCTAAACCAAAAGTAGGATAACATTGATTATTAGTTATATTAAAACCTAATAGAACATCTAAAGGTTTAGTTTTTTCTTTTATAAATTCTTTACCAATTAAATATTTTTTTAAAATATTATCTTTTAATTTATTTTTTAATGCTTCATTTTGAGTTTTTTCGAAAAGATTCCATTCTTCAATATGTTTTAAAGAATGATGATTATATACTTGAGTTATAAATTGATATAATTCATTTTCTTTAGTACCAATGGGTGTGACAGATGCATCTAAGTAAATAGCACGTTCAGTTTCAATGAATAAATTTTTTCTATCTTTAAAAATATTCATAATTTTAGGACATAACATTTTTTCTTGTTGAGGAAAAACACGCATAAATTTATTGAAAGATGATAATAATAATCTTATTTTTTGAGAAGGGTCTTTAAGACTTAAACGGGTAGTATCATTTATATTAGTGATAGAGATAACAGAATCAGAATATAATTTATCATTTATTTTTGGTTCTTTTTCTTCTTCGACTTCTTCCAATTGATTATTTTCATTTTCTGCTTCTTCTAATTGAATCTCTTCTAATTCCTTTAATTTTAATTCATAAAAATTTTGAATAGAATTTATAATAAAATCAATTTGAACTCTATTATTAGTACATTCTATAAAAGATTTTCTACCATCTTTTTCTTCACCTTTTTTAATATATAATTTTAAAACTTTAACTTCTTTTAAATTTGATTTAAATGTTTTACAATCTTCTTTATTTTCAACTTCTTCTAAAACTATAAATATAACATTTTTTACTATTCCTTCTTCTATTTCAATTAATGATTTTTTAACAACTGCATTAATATCTGAAAAATTTCTTGGTTGTTCTTTACTTACTATTAAAAAAAAATTTGGTTCTTCCATTTCAGGAGATGATTTAAATTTAATCTTTTTTTTTGATAATAATTTACTAACATTATGTTTTAAAAGATTTTCCTCTTTTTTTAAAATTATAGGCGGTGTACTTGTTGAAAATGATTTATAATGTATATTTAATATCACTTCTTCAAATACATTTTTTTTCTTTTCAGATTCTATTATTTGATTTAAAAAAGATTTATTTTCTTCTCCTACATTCATTCCTTCTAAATTATTTTCTGTAAATTCTCTCTCTTCATCTTCTTCATCTTCACTTAATTCTGAATCTGTTGTTTCTTCTGAATCTTCCGAATCATCAGAATCATAATCATTATCTTCTTCATTATTATATTCATTTAAATCAATTTCAATATTTTCATTATTGTTATTATCATTATATTCTATATTTTCTTTATTTAATAATTCATTTACTTCTTCAGATGTTGATTCACTCATGATTTCTATATTTTAAAAAGATAAATATTTTTATCTTTTTACATAACTTTATACAAAAAAATTTAAATAATTATTTTTAAATATATAACGAATCGATATAACTTTTATTATCTTCTTTTATTAATGATGATGATTTCATGAATATATCTATCATTTTTTCATTTATAGAACAAGGTAGTTTAAAGTCATCAATCCAATATGGTATATTTAAACCATTAATTATTTTTGGTATTTTATTATCTTTATTTTCAATAATATCTTTATTTTCAAGATTATCTTTATTATCTTTATTTTCAATAATATCTTTATTTAATATTTTATTCTCTTTAATATCATTAATAATTATTTTTTTAGAATTTTTAGGATTAAATTTAGATTTATTTTTTTTTATAATTAAATTTGAATCATTTTTTATTTCTTCGTGTACTATGGTTATTTCTTCTTTTATTTCTTTTTTATTCATTAATCTTAATAAATTAATTTTCATAATAATATCTTCAATACATCTTCTTAAATTTCTAACTCCTTTTTCATCTTTACAATATTTTTGTAAAATATATTTAATATTATCTTCTGACCATATTAAATCTTCTTTTTTAAAACCTTGATTTTCCATTAATTCAGGTATAATATAATTAATAGCTATTTTTAATTTATCATTTTGTTGATAACCATCAAATTTAATTACTGTTAATCTATCTTTTAAAATTGGATTTATTAATTCTTTATCATTATATGAAAAAAAGAATAATGTTCTTGATATATCAAATGGTATTTCACTATAATATTTATCATAAAATGTAGTATTTTGTGATGGATCTGTTAAATGTGTTAAAATACTACTAATTTCATGTCCTCTCGATGTATCACTTATTTTATCTAATTCATCAAAAAATACTACTGGATTCATTACTTTTGCTTCCATTAACATTTCAACAATTCTTCCCCATGTAGCACCTTCATATGTATATGAATGTCCTTCTAAATTACTTGCATCAGTTGCTCCACCTAGTGCATAAAAACAAAAAGGACGATTCAAAGCTTTACTAACACCTTGTTTAACAAGACTAGTTTTACCAACACCAGGTGGACCTTCAAGAGCTATCATTTGACCTCTAGAAGAAGGGTTAGTTATCCATTGAGCCATAATTTGTAAGATTTTATTTTTAGCTTCATTTTGACCATAAATAGTTTTTTCGAGTTGTAAATGAGCTTCGTGGAGGAAAGATTCAATTTTATGAGAGGGGTCTTCGAATTTAACAGGTATATCAACAAAATTTCCGAAAGGTATTAAGGATATACCTCTTAACCATTTACCTAATTTAGAATATTCTGAATCATATTTATTCATTGATTCGTATTGGTCAATTTTTTGAATAATAAGAGATTTAGTGGAAAGAGGTATATTAGAATAAATAATACGGTATCTCAAAGGTATTTCTTCTTTAAAATAATTATATATTTCATCTTCTTTATTTAATATATCAATTTGTTTATCTCTATTTTGTTTTCTAAAATATTCACAATTTTTTGATTTTTTATAAATCTTATCATCTAATTCTCTATCTATATCACTATACTTCCTTCTTGATGTATATGATTTAAAATCTTCATCATCAAACGAATTTTTTCTTCCTCTCTTATTTCTATAATTTACATTATTTATTGATGATTTTTTTGTATCATCAGAATTATAATCTGGTTCAGTTTCTGTTTCTGAATCTTCATTATATTTATTTCTTTTATAATAATCATTTTGAATCGTTATTAACAGTTTTTCGTTTTTCATTTTTCCTTTCTTTTTTATTTATCTTTTTTTTTATTTTTATTTTTTTAACTAAAAATAAAATTTATTAAAAATATTTTTACAAATTATTTTCTATTTGTGTATGTTCTATATAATATCTATCTAATAAATCATTAAAATTATACATACTATTTAATGACATTGGTCTTTTTTCTTTAATAAAATTAATTGCTTCATTTGGTGTTAAATTATGTTTTTTAATTAAATAAGCTGCTACAATAGTAGCAGAACGCATAAAACCCCAATAACAATGAACAAGAACATTATTACCATTTTTAATATTAGAATCGATATAATCAACTGCCATATAAATTTGTTCATAAAATTTTTGTAGATTTTCAGGTTCTCTATTATCTTTAACATCAATTCTTAAAGTATAACGAGATTCATTATTAAAATAAGGATGAAAAGGTTCATTTTCGGTACAATTAACAATAGAATGAATATTATTATTAGTTAAAAAATTAATATCACGAGAAGATTCAATATTTCCTAAAAAAAGATTAGGTAAAATATAATCATAATTATTAACAAAAGTTAATTTATTAAATACTTTAAAAACAACTGGATTTTTTAATTTTTGTATTCCTTTATAAAAAAAACTCATATTTTATTATTTACAATTTGTTCTTTGATATTAATTATATAATTTTTTTTATATCTAAATTTTTAAACTTTTTCTCATTATAAAATAGATAATCTTATAAATTTAATAATAATGGAAAATAATTTAACAAAAATTCAATTGAAAAATATTAAATCTAATATTAAAAATGAAGTTTTACTTCAACAAAAATTAAAAGATAAATTATTTGTTATTCATAATGTTTATCCTGTTTCAAATATTCTTCAAAATAATAATAATAATAAAAAATCCAAAAAAGAATATTTTTTAGATATAAAAATAGCAGGTAAAAAAAATCAAAATGAAGAATTAATTAATTATATTAAAAAATTATTATATCAATATCCTACTTTAATAAAATTTTTATCAGAAAATTTTAATAATAATCCAAATCCTTTAGATATATCTTTATATTTTACAATTGATAATAAACCAATTATTTTAGTAAATAAAAGAGGATTTCATTTAATTGATTTTGAAGCTCTTCTTCTTCATTCTAATAGAAAAATAAAACCCAATAATTTTACTTTTACTTCAAATTCTAAATTATTCTAATTTAAACACCACTCTCCATTTCATTACACATACATCCACTTCCATTATTATTAAAATTAGATACTGCATTTTTTCCTAATTTTGCACAATATTTAACATCATTTTCAGTACATCCTGTAGTATTTGTAAAATTATTCTCTATTTGAACTAATTTTTGTGTTAAATTAGATGATACATCTTCAGAACGATTCATTCCGCTTTGATAATTTGTGAATAATTCAAAACTAAATGTTTTTGTTTTGATATATCGTGTTATAATATAAACAAAATAAAATATAACTATAAATAATATAATATATCCTCCGAATAATATTAAATCACTCTTCTTATTTTGCATTTGTTTTTTCATTTTATATATTTAATCTTTTCTATTAAATAGTATTATTTTATTTTTAATTTTTATTAATATTAATTTAAATTAATTTAATGAATAAGAAGGATTATTTAATATTTTAACTGCAACTTGTTGGTCAAATCCTCTATCAATTAAATTATTTTCTTCTTGTATAAAACCATTCATTCCAATCCATTCAAATTCAATATTATTTTCTTTAACAAACTCCCACCAAGCTTTCCATTCATGATTAAAATAGTTAGGATAATTGATAAGTTCATCAAATACAATAATACAATTATTAGATATATTATTTTTAGTTAAATCAAATATTGTTTTTGTTGATGAATAAATATCACAATCAATATGAATAAATGTTATTTTTTCTTCTTTATGTTTTTTCATAAATTCAGATAAAGATTCATTAAACCAACCTTTAATTAATACTACATTTTCATTTACTATCGGTAAATTTCCATTAAGATTAAATTTACCTTTCAAATAATTATCTCTCCAATCTTCTGGTAGACCTTCAAAACTATCAAATCCATAAATATTATTATTTGTAAATTTACTAATAATATTTATTGTATTACCCGAATATACTCCAAACTCTAAATATAAACCATTATTATTTACCAAATTATTCTCAAAAACATATTTTAATGGTGTGTGACTTAAATTTTTAATTTCATCTTTATAATCAATCGCTAATTTCATTTTTACTATTATTATAATTATTTTTATTAAAAAAAAATAATAAATTATAAAAAATAAAAATAAAAGATGTATTAATAAACATCTCTTACTCCTTTACCTACCGGAAAACGAGGGATTCCTTCTGCTGAGTATTCTTGGAAAATCACTGTCAAAAATTTATTTACATATTTATTTCCATTATTATATAATTCCATTCTTGACTCTTTTGTTCCTTTAGGTCTTACTGTAAATAAACCTCCATCCTTTGTTTCACAATTCCATAATACACAACCTTTCTCATCTCCTGAACCTTCACTAAATCCAATAATTTTAAACTCTTCTTCCATAAATTCTTTATATTTCTGTAAATATTTACTTCTTTTTTGTACTTCGTATGGTCCGTTTTTATCACGAATCATAATACCTTCATAACCTTCTTGAATATATTGGTCATGTTTTTGTTTAATATCTTCTAATTTAGTGATTTTTTCTGTTGGTACCTTTTTAATTAATGGTGATGGATTTTTACTTAAAAAATCTTCTAAATATTCATATCTTTCTTTATATATTTTATTCAAATCATTCGTGTCTACATAATCATAAATATGATATTCAATCTGATTTATTCTTTCTTTATCTTCATTTTTTACTTTCTTTTCAGTTAAACGAACTAAACCACACAATACTTCAAAATCATATTTATTTGTGTATAATTCACCATCAAAATAAAATGTCGAAGGTAGTTTTGAAAACATCTTCTTCAATTCCTCTCTTAATACTTCAAAATTTTGAAAAGCTACTCCTTTACGAGATTCCATTATTACTTCTCCATTCTTAAGATATGCGATACATCTAATACCATCATATTTTCGTTGAATATATGAACCATCAACATCAATTTTAAAACCTCTTCCTCCCTTTTTATATGCATCAAAAGTAAATGTATTTGCTAACATAGGACGAACTACAACATTATTTCCGGTGTTATTAGTCGTCTCTTCAATAGATTCAGTATATAAATCTTTCTCTTTCTTATTCTTCCATTTACTCGTTGCTTCTAAAACAGCTTGTTCTAAAATACTTCTTTTAACCTTACCTTTTTCAATTGTAGTTGAATGTGAGACAAGATTTCCATCTTTTTCACCATGTGCAGTGATAATATCATAAAAATCTCCAAATGATTTTTCAATACGAATACTCCATTCATAAATTTTCTGATTATTATTCAATTGATATAATTTAGGAAAAGTTGGGATTATCTCTTCTTTCTTTTCTTCTTGAGTTTCAACTATTTCTTTTTTTTTAACAGTTTTCTTTGGTTTTTCTACATTGGATTTTTCTACCTTGGATTTATCTGTTTTATTTATTAAGAAAGCTTCCATTTTTACGTATAATACTTTTAAATAAATATATTAATAATTCTTTAAATTGAAAAAATATGATATTAAATAAAATCATTTTTTTAATCGTTTAATTTAATAAAATTTAATTTAAATAATAAAATAGTTATTATATTCTAAAAATATGAGTTTTACTTCAATTTGTATTGAATATGTATGGATTGATGGTGATTATGGTTTACGTTCTAAAATGAAATGTATAACAAATATTAATGAAGAAAATATTAATTTAAATGATTATGAAAAATTAAAATGGAATTATGATGGTTCATCAACTGACCAAGCAGAAACTAAATCTTCTGAAGTTATTTTAAATCCTGTTAAATTATATGAAAATAAATATAAAGATTATCAATATTATAAAGAATTTGGTTCAAATAATATTAAACATTATCTTTTATTATGTGAATCTGTGAATGAAAATGGAGAAGCAGTTAAATGTAATAATTATCAATATGCTAAATCTATTTTTAATAATGAAGAATCTATTAATAATAAACCTTGGTTTGGTTTGGAACAAGAATATTTTATTATAAATCCAAAAACGGGATATCCAGTTGGTTTTGATAAAAAAGAATATTATAATTCATTTTGGTGTAAAGTTATAAAATATATTGAACCAAAAGAAAAACAGGGTAAATATTATTGTGGTTTTAATCCTTATTATAATACTTGTAAAAAAATAGCAGAAAAACATATGAATATTTGTTTAATGAATGGTCTACAAATATCAGGAATTAATGCTGAAGTAGCATGTGGACAATGGGAATATCAAATAGGTCCTGTTGAGGGTATAGAAGCAGCTAATCAATTATGGATATCGAGATATTTATTATTAAAAGTAGCAGAAGAAGAAGGATATTCGATATCATTTGAACCAAAACCAATAACATGGGGAGAATGGAATGGTAGTGGATGTCATACAAATTTTTCAACAGAGAAAATGAGGGAAGGAAGTAGTGATGGTAAAAACGGTATGGATTATATTAAAGAATCTATGTTAAAATTAGAAGAAAAACATAAAGAACATATAGAAGTATATGGTACAGGTAATGAAATGAGATTAACAGGTAAATATGAAACTTCGGATATAAATAAATTTAGTTATGGAATAGGAAGTAGAAATACATCGGTGAGAATAGGTAATCAAACAGCAAAAGAAGGAAAAGGTTATTTTGAGGATAGAAGACCTTCATCAAATATAGATCCATATTTAGTATGTGGTAAATTAGTTGAAACAATAATAATTAAATAAAAAATAAAAATCAAAAATATTTTAAATTAATTTAAAGAAAAATTTATAATTAAATAAAAATATAAATAAATTTATAAAAAAGATAATAAAAAATGGAATTCATTGAAGAATGTTTTAGAAGTATATACAGATTTTTTATAAAAGTCTATGTATTTTTCAAAGTTGAAATGTATTATTATCAGAAAAGATATTTACCAATACCAACAGATGATTTTCAAATAACAAAAGTAGAATTATTTAATCATATGAATAATAAAGTAGATGTGACATATGAATTATTAAATATTTATAATAATTATTTATCGAAATCTATTTTTAAAGATTTATTTAAAAAATATTATATTGACATTGATTTAGATGAACTCATTTTAGGAGAGAAAACTGATATAAGGTTAAAAATATATTATGAATTTAAGGGTGAAGAATTTATATATTATTATTCTTTAATTAATGGTTTAGAATTCAAAAATAAGATTGAAAATGATACAATTGAACTACCATTAGTATCAATTGAAAAAATGGATGATTATCGTATAGATATAATATATCCGTATTATGGTTTGAATCGGGGTATGAGAAATTCTTTATATGGATTATTTAGTATAGATTGTAAACATATAAAAGGAGTTTTAATAAATGGAAAGAAAGTTAAGAATGAATTTTTAGATTATATTGAAAAGATAAAAACACCTTATTTAGATTTTGGATTAGTTTATAATTCACCTGTAAAAATAAAATGGATGTTAATTGAGAATGGATATGATATTGAAGAGAATGATAATATAAAAATTGAGATAATGTTTTTAAAAGGATATATGGATGATGAAACATATGAATATCATGAACATTATTTTAAAACAGAAAATATTAATAATTATTTTATCACAGATTATATGTTAGATAAAATAAAAAAGAAGAATAAAGATTATGGTAGAGATGTATATATCACATCTAGCTCCCTTTTGGGAACTGAGTGATAATTGTTTTACCTTGCTCTGTGAGTGGTAAAACGTATTCATAATTTAGATTTTTTATTTAATCTTTATTTTTTATAATATTTATTAAAGAAAAATAAAATTTATTTTTAAGTATTTAATTATTTTTTTAAAAAATAATTAATCTAATAGAATAGTATAAGTAAATAAAATATTAAAATGAATAATCAATTAAACACAAATATGTATCAAGAAATAAATAACCAAATCTTTACTAAATCATCTTCTGGTAACATTAAAAATCAACCCGTTAATAATTTTAATAAATGGAATAAAGGTGCTAATAAAGAATCTAATAACGTAAAAGGATTTACAAATAGTTCTACTTATAATTATGCTTCTCCTCTTAATTTTAATATAGGAAATGGTGTTCTTGGTTCTTATGACAATTTATCATTAAGAACTACTTGTGGTAATGGTTGGAGCCATACTCCTTGTGACCCACCCAAGAAAAGTAATATTCAATATGTACCTCAAGGTACTCCTTTGCCATTAAAGAATGAAGAAATTTATAGTCAAATACCCGATAATAGTATGTTTATTTTCTCAAGAAGTTATGCTTCCCCAGATTGTTGTCCATCAACATTTTCAACTGATAGAGGATGTATTTGTAATAGTGACCAATTGAAAGCATTTATTGGTGAAAAAAGAGGTAATAATGTATCATATAATAATTATAATTTTTAAATTTAGAAGTTATAAATTTTCAACTTATAAATATATAATTTATATGTTTTATTTTTTTTTAATTATTTTCTTTAAATTGAATTTTGAACTTAAAGAAACCAGATAAAATATCGAAAATAAAAGTAGATAAAGAATAAAAAATGGAAAAATGTTATATGGATAAACCGAAGTTGAAGAAAGATAAATTAGAATTATATGAATTTAATCCGAAAACGAAGATGATGGATAAAATAGTAAAAAAGTTGAAAATGGTTAAATAAGAAAAAAAAGATAAATAAATAATAGAGATAATTAAATAATGCCTGAAAAAATAAAAATAACAAAAAAGAAAAAAATAGAAAAACCAAAAAAAACTATTAAAATTAGCAAAAAAAAGATAATCGGGTCAATAAGACCCCAAAGTCACAAAGTGTCGAAAAAAGAATCAATAATAATAAAAAATAAATCAAATTATGATATAAAAAATTTATTGAACTTAAAGAAAACTGATTGTACATATTATTTAAAAAAAGATGGTGATGTCATAAGATTTTCTAAAAAATTAGATATTTATTATCAAGCTATTTTATGTATATTAAATAATAATGATGAATATAATTTAATATATTTTCCTTATTTATATGGTAATAATGAAACATTATTAAAAAAATTAGTAATAATAGATTATTTACAAAAAAATAATTATAAATATATATTAAAAAATAAATTTGATAATAAATCTTTATATCCTGATATGGAAATATATTTATTTAATATAAAAAATATTGATAAAATAGCAATAAATTTATTTATACCGTATATAAAAGAATATGATATAAAATTATTTAAAGAAATGTATCCAGAAAATGAAACTAAAGAAGATAATATAATACGATATTTGGGTGCAATGGCTTTAATACAAAAAACAAAAAATATGAATCAAACTGATGATGAAATACTGGTATTTATATTTTTTAAAAATTATATATTTTTAATACAAGATGAATTAATTAAAAAATATGGAATGACTTTAGAATCTTTCAAAAATTATAAACAATTGTATCAATTCTTGGAGTGTAATGGATACGTAAATAAATATTATAATAAAATAGGAAGTAAAATAATTAAGAGAATGAATGAATTTATGGAAAAAATACAAAATCATCCATTATTTATACCATTCAAAGATAATTTATTAAAATATGAAGTTAAAGAATTAAATACTCTTTCTATATATGATTTAATTCAGGAATACGTACCTACTTATATCGATAAAAATAAATTATGGAATAAATTTAAACTATTAAAAAAAATTGATGGATTTTGACTCAAAAAAGAAATAAATACAATATAAATTAAATTAAATCTAGTATATTTATATATCAAATTTTAACGTAAAATATGTCTTTTTATGAAAATGAAATTCAAGATGTTTGCGTAGATGGATATATCTATGGTTTTGACTATAGCGATAGCTGTTCGTATGATAAACCAAAAGGTAATAAATCAATGATACATGGTTTTGATTATAGCGATAGCTGTTCGTATGATAAACCAAAAGGTAATAAATCAATGATACATGGTTTTGATTATAGCGATAGCTGTTCGTATGATAAACCTAAAGGCAATAAGTCTGAGATAAAAAACTCTCAAGATTTAGATTTAAATAAAAAAAAGATAATGAAAAACACCACTTTTGGACGATTTAAAGTTCATTTTGGTGATGATCTGTTAAATAAAGGACTTTCCAATAAAATATTTGGACGTTCTTCTTATTCAATGAAAGAGAAAAAAACAATTAAATTAGTGAGTGGAGTTGTAGATACAGCTGTAGATACAGTTGTAAAAATGATTGAAAAAGTGCAATCTTGGAACGAAAGACTAAATTATCAATGTTAAGTAGTAAAGAGAAAGTGTGTATGATAAAGCCACGATGCTTATAAATAAAAAAATAAAGAAAAATATAATAAAAATAAATAAAAAAAAATATTAATATATGAATAACAAAAGATAAAAATATATTGTTAAATATTTTAATCTTAATTAAAAATAGAGTTATTTTTAATTTTTATAATGACAATTGATTTAAATACTTTTATAGGTCTTTTAATCCTTTTAGCAATTGGATTATTTGGATATACTCATATAGAACATTTAACCAATGAATTAGTTTATCAAAAATCTACTGTTGATGGACGTGATTATTTAGTAAGAAATTTACCAGATAAACAAGAAGGTGCTAATATTATAGCAAGAATTCGTGAAAAATTAGTAGCAATATGTGAATCAATGAAAAAGAAATATCCGGATGATGAAGCTGTTTTAAGAATGAATCGAAAATTTAATCCTGATAATATGACAGAAGCAGGTAAAAATAATCAATATACATCATATTCAATTAATAAAGGTGAAAAAATAGTATTTTGTATTCGTCAGAAGAATAAAACTGAAGATTTAGTAGATGAGAATACAATAGCATTTGTAGCTATTCATGAATTAGCTCATATTATGACTAAATCAGTTGGTCATACAGAAGAATTTTGGGATAATTTTAAAAGACTACTTAAAGAAGCTGTAGCCATAGGAGTATACACAAGAGAGAATTATACCAAAAACCCTAAAAAATATTGTGGTATTCATGTAACAGATTCACCATTAGATAAAACAGATTAATAATTTGTAAAAAATTTAAATAAATAATAATTTTTAATAGTCGTTTTTTTAATTTTATAAATAAAAAAAATATATAATAATTAGAGGTTTTTAAAAATAAAAATAATATGGCATGTGAATTGAAAAGTTATCAGCCGTTTTTTATAATAGAAATATTATCGAGATATACAAAATCAGTTGGATATCATGATTATATTTTTGTAGGAGAACAGAATGAAGATGTTATGAATAGTTTAGGAAAGATAGATAAATTGGAAACAAAATCAAAAGAGTATGATATATTAAAAACAATATTTGGGACAGATAATTTAAATTTATGGAAGAAAATGAAAGAAAATAAAAAGAAATTATATTTTGTACCATGTTTAATTCAAATGGATGATAATTTAAATGAAGTTAAAAAGAAGATATTTATATATTGTAAATCTTTTATAGTTGTTGATAAAAGTGGTAAAAAAGTATTAAAAGAAGAATATATTTTACCTACAAATCAAGAATTATGGATTAAAGTAAAAAATAATAAAAGAGGTGCTGAGAAAGCTTATGATTATAAAATTTTAGGATATCATTGGGTAGAGAAAGTGACAGATGAACCGTATAAATACAAACCTCATTTATATGAACAATTTGGAGATAAATATGATACAGAACTTTTCCATGAAGCAAATTATATGGTAAATTCTAGTACTATGATGGAGGAAGCTCATGGTAATGAATTTAAAAGAAAAAAAGAATATAAAGTTGATACAGGTGACAATTATATGTTATTATTTGATATATTTAAAAATGATATATCTTATGAAGGGAATATAATTTATGTATCAAATGTTATAGATGAGATTTATTATTTAAAGGATGTAGCAAAGAAGTGGAAAGATAGTGAAAAGAGTAAAATAATAAATTTTTATTTGAAAAAGTATTGGCCGAATCTTGATATTAATAAAAATACGAAGGAGATAGAAACAGACCATAAAATTTTATTGAAAGTAATTGAACGTAATCAATATATTAATAAATTGATGAATAGTTTAATAGTAAATGAATCAATGTTTAGTTGTTCAATAAAAACAATAAAATTTAATGTAAATTTTGATGAAAATGATATTTTAATGGATGATACAGACGAAACAGAATTAGAGAATTTATACAAAGATGATAAAGATTATGTGGATTTATATCAAATATTTGATTATATTCGTGAAAAAAGAATGGGTGATAATTTACCTTTTATAAAATATGGAGATATAACAATGGATGAACCTTTTATGGTAATAGCTTTAGAACCAGTAAATCAGAATAGACTTCCAAAAGCTTTATTAAAAGATTGGGTAGGATTAACTAAAATGGAAGATAGAAGATTCAATGGTTTGCAAATTAAAAGTTATATTAAAGAATATGGTAATGATTATAAATATAATTCAATAAAAATATTAAGAAATGGTACAATATCTTTTACAGTAAGTTATAGTGCTGAGAATGATGCAAAAATAGAGGATGTTATAATGGCGGTAAGAAATTGTAAAAAATTAGTAGATGATATAAATACCCATATACCGGATTATAGATTGATAAGAAGTGTTGATGAAAATAAGAGAATACAGAGTCCAGATATGTTTATAAATGATGGAATGGTATCATTTAAAGATAATACGAAAATGACATTCTTGAATTTAACAATAAAGATGAATTTACCACCAGAAAAGAAGATAGATTTTAAAAAATTAAAAGATTTTTCATTATTATTTAAAAATTATTTAGCAGAAGAACCAAAAAAGAAGGGTATAAATGAATCAGTAATACAGAATAGTTTAAAATTAAGATATAATCGTGTAAGTTCATTTGCAAATATGAATGAAATTATGGCAGATATAGATAAGATGATATTATTTGGTCAAAATATACCAACTATAGAGAAGACATTAATGAAAAAATATGATAAAACGGAAAAAGAGGCTAAATCATATATAGAACAATATAATAGACAATTTAGAATATTAGGTAAAAAGAAGATAGATACCTCGTTTAAATTGGGAGTAAGAGTACAGATTTTCCAAGATAAAATATTATTTGATGGTATAACGAATATATATCAAATACCAGAAATATATAAATTTTTCACAACATTTATATATATATTTATAAATTTGGATAGATTTAGTAAAGATAAAGATTTTGAAAGACAGATATATAAAATAGATACTGAAAAAGAAGCAAAGATAGATTTAATAAAAGATGAGAGTTTAATAGATTTAGATGAATTGAGATTAATAGAAGGTAATTCAAATGAAAATATTAATACAAATATTTTAAATATATCATCTAAAAAATTATCAAAATATATGATGAAATATAATGTTAACGAAGAATTAAATGCTGAAGAACAAAAAGTCGATAGATTTGTATCTAAACGTGGTACTATGTTAGCAAAAGATGAAGAAATTGACCCTAATATTCGTTTAGATTGTGAAGATAAAGTCGTTGAAGTACAAACTTGTGAAGACTTTTGTAATGATGCTCGTTATTTTATTCGTCGTCTTCAATTATATGATAATATTCTTTTTAAATTTAATGTATTGAAACGTTCTGGAGAAGCTCAATATTCTCGTTCTTGTCAAGGTAGTAATAATCAACCTATTATTTTAGATTTTGACCCAGAAAAAGACCCTCGTATTAAAAGAGAAGCTTATTCTTATTCTATTCAATATAGTTCTGACCCAATGTCATTTAAAAGATGGTATATTTGTCCTAAAATTTGGTGTCCTTATTGTGAAGTACCTATTCTTGAGAATGATATAGATAGAAGAACAGTTGTCAGAAAATTAACATCAAAAGGTGATAAACAATGTATAACTGCTATATGTCCTTATGGTGATCATCAATGTTTTATTAGGGACCCTAGTTTTATGAATTATGAGGAAGATAAGAAGTTTAAAGAAGAATTAAAGAAATTGAAAAGTGACAAGGAAAGAGAAAAAGTAATTAGAGATTTAGAAGAAAAGAGTAAATATGCAGCTTATCCAGGATTTTCACCAAAAAAACATCCAAAAGGTTTTTGTTTACCCTGTTGTTTTACCCGTCCTCATAATGTGAAAGGTTCAGCATTTTATTCATCTTTCTTAAGATGTTTAGGAGAAGAAGTAGATGATGATAATAAACAGAACGGATTAATATATATAAAGAAATTTAGACCAGTAGATAAAAATCGTTATGGTGTTTTAACAGGACAAGTGGCAAGAGTATTAAATACAACTACAGAAACAGGTTTATTAGGAAATAAATCAGGTTATTTTAGAAAAGGTATAAAACAAATAGAGAATGATTCATTTTTATCAACAATAGCAGATATTTTTGCATGTGATAAAACAAATAATGCTTTAACAACAGAAAAAATAAAGAAGATGTTAATTGATAAATTAGATGATAAATTATTTAGGTCTTTACATGGTGGTAATTTACTACATATTTTTACAGATAAAACTAAAAATACAACTCCTCTTCAAAATTTTATTTATTATTTAAATCATAATGATATTGAAAAAACACATACATATTTATGGGACTTTTTACAAAGACCAAATATTTTATATGAAGAAGGTGTAAATATTTTTATATTTGACGATAATACATTATTATGTCCAGTAGGAGAGAGAATAGATGAATTTTACAAACCACATAGAAAGAATATAATAATATCAAAACACAAAAAATTCTATGAACCAGTTTATTATTTGGAGGGTTCAAATGATGGAAAGACAGTTAAATTCAAATGTATATTTGATTATTCTAGACCAGAAATAAAAAAAATACATGAAATATCAGAAAAATATTGTAATGATAAAGAGATATTGAGATGGAATGAAGTTTTAGAAAATACAATTAAATCTCAACAATTAAAATTAAATATGAGAAGATTAGATTTAGGATTATCTCTAGAAAAAACTATCAGAAAATTAATGGAAAGTATTAATGATAAGAAATTAAAAGATGATTTTTTACCTGTTATTCAATATGTAGATGGTTATAATAAAGTATTTGCTATAGGATTAAAAAATAAAACATTTTTACCAGTAGCTCCAAGTAAAATAATGATGGAAATAGAATATATGGAATTAGTTAATTTAGAAGATATTGATTATTTAGATTATGATAAAACAAAGAATAATTTAAATGAAATAAATAAAAAATCAGGTATTGAATGTAATGTTGTTAAGAAAATAGTAAACAGAATTGAAGGTCATAAAGAGTTTGGTACAATTGTAGCTGTATTATTAGAAAATGATAGAATAGTACCAGTTGATAAAAGTAAAGATAAAAATAAGACGATAAATACATCTGATATTAATTTTTATTCAGATATAGATTATTATATATATCATAGATATGATACAATACCAGATAAAAGAATTCAATTAATTAATAAAAAGAATTATGAAGATGAATCTTATCAAAGATTAAGATTTGAAATATCAAGATATATACAACAAAAATCAGAAAGAGATTTTAAAAAGAGAATAATAGATGTTTTGGAAATGGAAACAAAAGATTTAATGATTAAAAGAAGATATTTAAACATTATTGTTAAAGAATTAGTTAATAGATTGGCTTTTATTGGAGATAATAAAATAGATTATAATTTTTATGTTAAACCAAATAAAAGAGTACCATGTTTTCAAAGAGCTTTGAAATCAGAAAATAAAAATGATAACAATAAAAATAATAAAAATAAAAATAAAAATAATGAGCAAAAATTAGAAATTCATCAATTATCATGTTCAGAAGATCCACATTGTATTGTTAAAAATAAGAAATGTCAATTATTTATTAATAAATTTAATTTATTAGAAAGTAAAAGAGAAAATGAAGATTTTTATGTTGATAGAATTGTTGAAGAATTATTAAGATATCCTCTTAAACGTAATGAAATATTATATGATAATATTAGTCCTATAATTAACAAAGAATTAATTATTATAAATAAAAATAAATATGTTTTACTTCATGGCGAAGATGACTTTGAATTAGAAAATATTATTGAAAATATTTATTTAGATAAAAAAGGATTAATATTAAATAAAAGACCATTATATGAAGAACAATCTAATCAAAAGAATGTATCATTTAAACAAGGTAACTTTATTAAAAGTACAAATAAAATATTTAATTCAAGTATGATGGAAGATTTACCAATTTATTGGGATGGATTATTAGGAGGGTCATTTAAAATAATTAAAAATACAGAAGATTCATTATTTTATTCAGTTGTATTTGCTATTAAACAATTAAATATTAATATAGGTGATATAACACCTTCAATAGTTAAAGAAATGTTAGTAGAACATTTGAATGAAATAAGTAAAGATAAATTATTAGTAAGAAAAATAGCAGAAACATTTGAAGAAGATAATTCATCAAATAACTCAAATTCTTCTAATAATTCAAAAAATAATAATGCAAATAATCAAAATAATCTTAAAAATAATTCTAATATTGTAAGATATGACGAAAATATTTTATATAAATTATATCAAAAACAATGTGCTCGTTTATTATCTCATGTTCAATCTTTTGCACAATTAGGTCCAGAATTATTATCAGATAAACATAAAGGATGTGAAGTAGATATATTATTATTATCGAATATGTTTAATATAAATATTATAATATTAGAAGAGAGAAAAAAGAAAGACCAATCATCATTTTATTGTGTCGGAAGACAATTTGGTAATTTTACTAAAACAATAATATTGATGAGAACAACATCATTAGGTAGAAGTATATATAATATTGTAGAAAATAAAAATAATTTTGTTTTTGAAGATACAGATTTACCATATAAATTTAAAGAAGAAGTTATAGATAATTGTAAAAAACATTGGAAATTATGTTTTAAATGTTAATTGAGAATATTAATTAAAAATGTTATTTAATAATTTTATTTAATAATTTATTAAAAATAGATGAATTAAAATCATTTTGAAAAGAAATAGTATTATTTTCTAAATTTAATTCTTCTTCAAATATATCTTTTTCTTTTATTATTTTATTTTTTTCTTTTTTATCATTTTTATTTTTTTTACTAAAATAATTTAATTTAGATTTTTCATTTTCTGTATTTGTCTTTTCATTTATATTTTTTGATAATATTAAATTATTTAATTTAAAATCATATTTTAATAAAATATTTGTTATTTTATTCGGTATAAATAATTTAAATTCTTCATATTCTACTTCTTTCAATGGATAAATATCATAAAATTCAAAATCTATTTTAGCTTCTTCATTATTTAATAATAAATTATGATTAAATTTTTTATTTTCATCTACTTTTAAAATATAAATATAACAATTAACTATTAATTTATCAAAAAAACTTCCATAAATTTTAATTTGTTTTGAATTTAAAGAATCATTAATATTAGCTTCTTCAAAATAAAAATTATCTTTTAAAATATCATCTTTTAATTTTATTAATTTATTATAATGATGTTCAAAAATACATAAATGATTATCTTTTTCAAATAAATTTATACCATTAAATATATATTTACCTAATAATGTTTTATATGTTATAAAATATTCTATATTATTTTCATTTAATAAATCATTTATATATTTTAATAAAAATTTATTTGATATTAATATTTTATCTTCATATGGTTCTGAATTTATCTTTAAATTTTCATTTAAAATTATATGATGTTCTATACCATTCAATGTATAATTATATTTATCACTCCTGACTTCTTTTGGAACCAGTGTTATATTTGTTGTATTTGTTGTATTCATTTTAGTTGTATCATTAGATAATATATTATAATTTTGGTTCATAAATAAAAAAAAACTTAAATATAATAAATAATTATTATTTTTTTATTTAACTTAAGAAATATTATTTAAGATAAATTTTTTAATATTCTATATTTTTATATAATAGTATAATAATATTTATTTAAAAATGATGTTTAGACCAACTTGCACTAAAGAAACTAGAAGTAATAATGATAATATTTTAAGAAAACAACAAGAAGTTAAATACAGTAAACAATATATGGATAAATATAATCAAGAATTAAATCAAAATAATAAGAATCAAAATGGAATTAGAAGTGATATAGCTGGTTGGGTAGAAAATATGAATAATATCGGTAATAATTTTTATGAATATTCTAATCAAAATCAAAATTCTAATATTAATCATTATCAACAAAGAAGTAACTCAAGACAAATCAATGAAGGTTCTAGACAACCTATTGGAGGTATGAATGAATATTCAAGATTAAATGAAGATACATTTTTAAGAAGTATGAGTAGTAGTACTCATATACCCATTAAAAGTAATTATGAAAATTATCAAACTGATCGATATTCTGAAGAGATAAATAATCAATTTGAAGTACCAAAAAATACAAGAAATATAGGTAAAATGAAAGCAGATGAAAGACCAATACAACAATGTTTTCAACAAGATTATTTTATGAGTAATTTTGAAACATTAAATCAAATGAATAAAGGTGTACCAATGTTTGATAATAATGAATTTTCAAATCACTTTATGAACAGAAATCCAGTTAATACAAGAAGAGACCAAGAGGAAAAAGTAAGATTAAGTGATAACAAGTCTTTTAAAAATCAACAAGGAGGTTTAATGAATTCTTTTGTTGATTTAAATCCTCAATATACAAGAAAAGAAAGAAATAATATTAATAGTTCAAGTTATGTACCAATGCCTAGAACATTAGCTTTACCAAGGGAAAATGTTTAATTTTTTATTTCTAAAGAGAAAATAAGAAGACATGAATGATATAATAAAAATAAAAATATAAAATTAGATAAAATAAAAATATTTTTATCGAAATTTATAATTAGGGATATAAAAATGAAAAAAAAGAAAATTGATAATATTATTATTAATAATAATAATAATAATAATAATAATAATATGGAAGAAAATAAAACTAATAAAATAAATTTAAAAATAGATACTCAATTAAATAATGATTCTCCAAATTCTACAAGAAGTAAATCAGATTCTTATGAAAAAACACCTGATAGTACTTATATAATGACACCAAATAGTAAAACATTTAAAAAAAAACCAAAAAGTTATATTAAAAAGATTAAATCAAGTCCAAATTTTCAATCAGTACCATTAACTAAATCAATATCAAATCTTAGTGTAAGTTCATTAAATAAATTTAATAATTTAAATAATTTAATTGAAGAATCTAATAATAATTTAGATTCTTTTGAAATTAATGATAATTTAGGTTTTGATTTAGAAGATAATAATAATTTTACATCACTCTTGACTAATTTTAATGAGCATAATGAGAAGAGTGATAATAATTTCCCTGATGGAAAAATAGAAGAAAAAGATTTTTTTGATGAAATAGAAAAGAATTCTTTCTCCCAACCTAAAGTTTTTTTAATTAAAAAACATAATAAAAAAAAAGATATTGTTAAAGTTATTGATAATAATAATAATGAAGAAGATAATGAATCTATTATAGCTTCTTCAATAAATTCAAGTAAATCTGGTAAAAATCAACTTTTTCAAATAGTACCTCCATTAGAATTAGTAAATGAAATAATGAAAATATTTTTAGGTGAAAATATAAGTAATCCTAATTATCAATTTACTAGAAAAATGATGGAAGAACGAAAAATTGTAGATAAAATAAATAATTATATACCTGAATTAAGAAAATATTATTTGAAATGTAAGCAGAATAAATATTTAGATAATTTAGATTGTAAAAAATGTATAACAATTTTTAGACAATTAATTAGAATTTATGGTTATCAAATACATTCAACAGAAAAATATCAAAATGGTTCGAAATTCTTATTATATAAAATTCAAAATAATGTTAATCAAAAAAATAATCAAAAAAAAAATAATTTTACTATTGATTTTGATTAATTTTAATTAATTTTTATTTTTTTCTTTATTTAAATTAGAAATAACTAATTTATTTATTATGAGTTTTAATACAAGAAATTTATCAAGAAATTCGTCAAGAAATAACGGTATTTATCAACAACAACCTCAATTCAATTCTCAACAACAACCTCAATTCAATTCTCAACAACAACCTCAATTCAATTCTCAACAACAACCTCAATTCAATTCTCAACCCCAATTCAATTCTCAACCCCAATTCAATTCTCAACAACAACCTCAATTCAATTCTCAACAACAACCTCAATTCAATTCTCAACAACAACTTCAATTTAATTATCAACAACAACCCCAATTTAATCAACAACCCCAATTTAATCAACAACAACCTCAATTTAATTCTCAACAACAATCAATATATAATCTTTCAGAAAGACAGTCTGTAAATAATAAAAATAAGAAGAATAATAATAATAAAGGTTTTTTAAATACAGTAACAAATACATTTACTAATACATTAGGATTAGCACCTACAAATAATAACAAAAATAAAAATAAACTTAATTTAACTATAAGAAATAGTCAAACAGAACAAACCGCTCAACAACAAAATAAACCAAAAGAAGAAGAAGGTTTTTTTAGTGCAATCACCGAAACATTAGGAATAACAAATAAGAAAAATGAAAAACAGAATACAAGTTCAATATACAGAAGTTTAAATATATCAAAAAGACATTATTTTGTAGGATATATGATAAATAATCAACAACAGATTGAAAATTTAATTCAAATACAAAATAAATTAATACAAAGATATAATATGAAAAAATATTATAAAAATTGGGACCAAAAATTTGTATCTAGATTCGTTTACTTAGGTTATTTAACACCTCAAGTAGCTCAAAAATATATGGATAAATTAATGAAAAATTTATGTTTAGAAATAGCAAATAAATTTACTTCTTTAACTTGTAAATATAAAAAATATGGTGCTAAATTCGACCATTCTATAAATTGGATATCATTATTTTATGATGATGAAAATGAATATTTATCTAATGTTATTATACCTTTCCTAGAAAAATACGGTATTAAACCTATTTTCCCTAAAAGAAAAACTATATATCAACCCATGATTGATATTATTCACTTTAAACAATCAAGTTTATCTAAACAAGATGTCATCGATTTACCTTTACCTCAAAATACTTTCCAAATTGACCATTTATCTCTTTTAAGTGGAAGACCAACTCAACCAAAAATTGGTTATCAATCTATTCATGATAGATTAGCTTATGAAGAAGAAGGTAAATATTATTTTCCTTTTAAAGTTCAATCATAATTATTATTAAATTTTAGTTTTTTTAAGTACTATTTTTATTTTAATTAAAAATAAATTCAATTTAAAAAAATTCAGCAAAAGTTGATGATAATAATATTAATTTATTAAACTAAAAAATTTTTTATTATTAATTAATTTAAATGGTTTTTCATTATTAATAATAATTAAATAATCAAAATTATTATTAATTTTTCTAGACTCAAACATTTTATATGGATTTTTTGATGAATAAAAAGCTCCACCTTCATATATTATTTTTTTATTAATATTTTTATCTACATAATAAAAACCATCATTTAATATTTTTTTTAATTTTATTTTAGCTATATTAAATTTATATTTATTATCTATATCTCTAGCTATATATTCACCTGTATAAAAAGAATTACCTATAACACAATATTTATTTTTAAATTTTTCGTATAAATAATTACCTAACCATTTTGCTTTACTATATGAATATTTATATTTTTGTAAATGACCATTATGACCAATTATCATATATTTATTTTTTGGATTATATAATTTATTAAACATTTGATACATACATTTATCTCTTAAATTTATTAATTTCCATAGATTATCTGTTGATTCATTTTTTTTATATATATTATCTATCTTTTCTAATTTTTTAACTAATGTTTTGTAAAATTTATAAATACTATTTTTACTTTTATATTTTTTACATCCACCTTGAACATCTACACCTAAAATTGATATTTTATTATTATTCTTTTTATTATATTTTTTTAACCAATTTAATAAAGATAAAAATGTTTTATTTAAAAATAAAAATCCTAATTCACCATCTAAAAAATTAACTTTTTTATTTTTTATATATTTATCTAATATTTTACAACATGAATATTCTTCTTCTAAAACTATTGTATTAAAATTATAATTTTTTATTAAATCTTTAATCATTCTATTTCTAAACTCATTAATTTTTAATTGACCATGTGTAGCTTCTCCTAAACCTATTATTTTTATATCTTTTATATCTTTTATATTTTTTAATTCAAATTTTTCTAATTTTGATAACATTAATAATTTATCACTCTATTATTAATTTAATATAAAAAAATAAGTTTATTATTTAAAGTTCACCCAATAATCTTTTAAATTCATCATTTTCAGGAGAAGAAGAAGATTCAGGTACAGATACATTAACAAAAATACCTTTTTCATCTAATTTAACAGCTTTATTTTCAGCTCTTTCTTTTTTAGTTTTTTCGAAAATTTGAGTTATAAATTGATAGAAAGATTCATAAACTTTTTTGAATTCAGAATCACCTACATTCATTGGGTCAATTTTATAACCTAATAAATAATTATAAATCCAAATATCAAAATCTTCAATATAATTTTGGTATAAATCAATATTTTTTTGAATAAATTTATATATTTTAGATTTAATTTTAAGTGCGTTTAAAAAGAGGTCAGGTCTGACGAAGTTAAAGATGAATTCAATAGTCGAAGAATCAATTTCTAAATGACTTTCTATAATTTGAAGTAAATTCATATTTTCCATATAATATATTTTTTTTAAGTTCTTACATATATTTTCAAAAATATTTGTTAATTTTTGTTTTAATTCAAACTCAAATATATTCTCCTCCCCTATTTGTCCATATAAATCTTCAGTTGGTTTTAATTGCATAAATTGATATGCTTTTTCTAATTGATTAGCTGTTTTTTCGTTAAATCTTGTTTTATTTGGTGTACTTCCAGAATTTAATGGTTCACCAATAGATTCCATAAAAGCATTATAAGAAGAATTATGATTAGTTTGATTTAAATTAGCACGAATACTATTATATAAAGGATTTGGTTCAAAAGTTCTTTTAATATTATTAGGTGATTTGCGATTTTTAATAATTTGTAAAGAACTTTTTTTAGTTATATCGAAAATAGGTTCAAAAGCTAATAGACCATAATAATCATTTATTCTTTTAATTAAACCATTACGAATTTGAATGTATTCTTTGAATATTTTTTTTAAAAAATCGAGTTTATCACCTTTATAATTATTAATGAAAACTTGATAAAAAAATGGATTTTTATTAGAACCATTCGACAAATTGAAAAGATTATTTCCATTAGCTCTAAATCCATAATTTATAAAATCTGGAAAATATGCAAAACGTCCATTTGTCATAAAAAATAATTTATTTAATGTTACATTTGAATTTTGTAGTACAAAACCAGGAAGAGCATTACGAGGACTATTTGGATCAATATTGTAAGGCGATTTATCAACAATAATAGATTCAAATTCTTCTCTTAAACCATTCAAAGTTTCATTAATTAATATTTTATAATTCATTAAACGTTGAAGTTCATATTTAATTTTAAAAAATATATCAATTGATGTTGATTTACCTTCTTTTATTTGATAATTTTCTTGAAAAAATATTTCAGGAGCATGTGGAAAATTTTTAAACTCTTTCTCTAACCATAATTTTATTTTATCTAAATCTTCTTTTGTTGGTTTAACTTGTGTACCATTGCGTCCAACTGGTGGATTTAATAATAAAAAATATCTGTATAATATTGCATCAGGTATAAAACTACTGTTTGATTCCATTTTTTAATATTCCCTATTTATTTACTAATATTTATTTTTTATTTTTTATCTCTTTTTATCTTTTTATATTTTTAATTTTCTTTAAGTACCATTTATTTTTAGTTAATATTAAAACAACTTAAATAAAAATGGATAAATAAAAATAGTTTAAAAATGGAAATTGAAACAGAGTATAGGAAAGAGATTGATGACGAAGTAGAATCTGAGGAGGAATATAATAGTGATGAAGATTATGATGAAGAAGATGAAGAAGATATTAAAGCGGTGACAAATGAATCTGGAGAATTAGTAGATCCACTTAAAAAGAAGAGGGGTAGAAAACCGAAGGTAAAAGAGGAAGAAGAGGAAAAAGTAATGAAGAAGAGGGGAAGAAAACCTAAACCGAAGGAAGAAGTAGAGGAAGATAAAGGTCCTAAGAAGAGGGGTAGAAAACCAAAAGATAAAATATATTCTGTGAATGATACTATTTTACAAGAGAATTTACCACCAATTGAAAAATTAGAGACGGTTATTTTACATTTACCAATTAAAAAGGAACAAGAAGATAATACTAATCCAACACCACATATTAAGAAGAATATTAATTATTCTATGATAAGTAGTACATATTCAGTACAAGAGAAAGTTGATTTAAATAATGTAAAAACTTTACCAAAGAAGAAAATGGAAGATGTTGTACCTATATATCAAGAAACGATTGAAAAAGTAGTAGAAGGTATTAATAAAAATGATTATGATTTGAATTATAGTTTTTTGGAAGAGAATGAGGAAGAGGTTATAAAAATTGAAGATGAAACAATTAAAATTAAAGAAGAGATTGAAATGCAAGAAAAAAAAGAAGAAAAAATTGATATTGATAAAAAGATGGAAGAATTAAAGAGTTCTCAATTAAATTATAATGAAGATGATTATAAACCGAACAAAGTAGTAAAGAAGAATTTAAAGAATATTTTATATGAGTTTGTAAATTCAAACTCGGCAAATTCTTGGCCAGAAACTACAAATACTCATTGTTGGTGGTGTTGTCATCAATTTGATAATACACCATGTGCTTTACCGGAAGTATATAGAAAAGATAAATTTCATGTATATGGTATTTTTTGTAGTTTTAATTGTGCAGCATCATATAATTTTAGTAAGAATGATGGTGATGAGATGTGGTCAAGATATAATTTATTAAATTTGATGTATAAGAAAATATTTAATGTTAAATTTGTAAAAGTTGGAATGGCTCCTCCAAGAGAAACTTTGAAAATGTTTGGTGGATATATGAGTATTGAAGAATTCAGAGAGGCTAGTTTAAAGATGGATAGAACTTTCCAAGTAATTAAACCTCCTATGTTGGCTATTATTCCAAAGATTGAAGAGAATATTTTATCAAGAGGATTAAAGGTTGGAGGAGGAATAAATGAACATATTCTTAATAAGACACAAAATCAATTAAAACTTAAGAGAACGAAACCAGTGATGAATCCGAATAGTACACTTCAATCATTTATGAATATTAAGATAAGTTAAATTTTAGATTAATTTATTAAGAGATTTTTAGAGTTTTATTTTTAAAATAAATTTTTATAAAATTATGTTTTTATAAAAAATGAAAAATATAAAGAAAAATTAAATTAAATTTAAATTTGTTTTTCAAGAGGAAAATGAATTTTTTTTCTAACTTAATTATATAGAATAATAAATAAAATGTCTGACTGGTGGGCTTCATGGAACTATAACCAATTTTCATACAATGCATACAATGAAATGGAATCTCCTAATAACTGGTGTGTTAAAAAAGGAGATATCTATGTAAATCCTAATACTACTATTAAATATTTCCGCAAGAATTGCTTGGATCCTTACACTGCTTACAATTTCTGGTACCGTAGATTTGCTGACCAAAAACAATATCTTAACTGCTACTGGATTCCTTATGCTGACAAGGAATTAGATGCTCAATGGGGATACATTCAACCAGGTAAACAATGCAAGCAATCATATAGAACCAGATCTTACAATGTTACTGATGGTGGATTCCATTACTATGATTCAGTACCTCGTAAATGGTAAATTTTACAATAACTTATTGTAAAAAATATAAATAAAAATATTTAAAAGTTTTCTAATCATTTAATTTTTTATCTAAATCTTTTTTCAAATATTTATTTTCTGAAAAAATTATATTATAATTATCTTCTTTTGAACGTATTGCAAATTTCAAAAATAAAAGTAGAGTTATACCTAAACCAATTCCTAAACAAATATTATGGAGTAGATTAACAAGTTAGAAAAGGAGGTAAAAGTAAAAATAAAATTAAATTGTGGTAGGAATTGAGGGTTTTTTATTTCCATATGAAACAGATCTTTGGTCTACTATTCCCGGACTAAAAACATAAGCGTTTAATTTTCCATTAACAATTTTAATAGAGTATTCTTGATCAATATGTCTCTCAATATTTTTTATAATATTATAAATTTTAGGAGCATTACTATTTTTCACAATATAAGCATGTGTTCCTAATGTAATTCCTTTTGCTTTATAAATATTTTTTCCTAAATTTTCACCATCTCCAATTGATTGTTTATTAGTTGTAGTACCAAGATAAAATAAATCAAAATCTTCATATTTTTTTAAAGCATAATTTACATATTTTTCAAAATTTTTAACATTAATTTTTAAATCATCTTCAAATACAATAGTATAACCATTCTTATCTTCTTCATTCATAATTTTTTTTATAATATTTAAATGACTTAAATAACAACCTATTTCAGTATTTTTTAAGTTTGATTTAATAATTTTATAAACTCTTTTATTAATTTTTTTAACATAATTATTTGATAATTTTTTTCCATTAACAAAATTATATATTATAGGATTTAAATTTTTTAATTTAGGCATTTCTTCATTAATAATTTTTTTTCTAATTTTATTTTTTGGATCTGTTATAATAAAAGTTTTAATTTTAATATTATTTGAATTTTCAAAATATTCATAATTATTTTTTAAATAATTATTTATAAAATAGATTATTAACAAAATAATAATTAATGTTATTAATATTTGATTTTTTACTAAAAATAAATAAAATTTATTAATTAATTTATTCATTTTTTATAAATATTTTTATTTCTATTTATATATATTATATTTTTATTTTTAATAAATTTAATAAATTTAATAATTTGAAAGTAAACGTGCGGATGGATCTAATTGAGTACTAAATGGATGTCTCCAAAAATATGGTATCAAATGTGATTGATTAGGATAATATTTTTCAAATATTTCTCTATAATAAAGTGATTCTTTATCATAGGGTTGATTATATTCATATTTCTTTTTTAATTCTTTATATTCTTCATCTGTATATTTTTTATCTATAAATTCTTTAATAATTTGAAACCATGACCTTTCGGTGCTACTTACACCATCACTAAATGCTTCTTTTTTTCTCCATAAAACTTCATCTGGTAAAATACCGCAACATTGTTGCATTGGTTGCAACTCTAAAGGAGTTGTCATACCATCAAATGCTTTTCTAAACAAATATTTTTCAATTCTTTCTTTACTGAATTTTTTATATTTAGGTGGTATTGACATAACATATTTTATAAATTCAGGGTCTGAGAATGGTACTCTAGCTTCTAAACTTGCTCCACTAATTGTTTTGTCACTTCTTAACACATCAAAATATTGAATATTATTTAACATTTTTACATTCTCTTCATAAAACGCTTTATCATCATTTGTTAATCCAAATCCACGATAACTCGCGAAAATCTCGTCACTTACATCTCCACAAAAAATAACAACATCTTTAGAATTATCACGAATATATTTTGATATCATATAATTTCCAACGGAAGCTCTAACTGAAGTTGTATCATAACTTTCTATTTGATAAATCGTCTCTTCAATCGCATTTAAAAATTCTTCTTCTGTAGGTTCATATACTCTATGATTTGAACCTATATAATCAGCTACTATTTTTGCATATTTATTATCTGTACTTTCCTCCATACCAATTGAATAAGTGTTTAATACCTGCTTATCTTTTAATCCTTTTGCAACTAATGCTGTTACAACTGAAGAATCTAAACCACCACTTAATAAACAAGCAATTGAACGGTCACTTAATAATCTTTTTTGAACAGCTTTTTCAAATTTAATTTTAATATTTTCAATAATTGTCTCTTCTGAATCTTCAATAAAATTACCTTCAAAAGTATAATATTTTTTAAATCCTTCTTCACTTGTTCTTAAATAAGATGCTACTGGGAATTGTTCTATTTTTAATCCTAAATCAATTAATCCTTTTGCTTCACTACAAACAGCTATTTGAAAATCATCTTCTACATCATTTATACAATAAAATAATGAACGAATTCCTAAATGGTCACGAGCAATCATTAATTCATTATTTTCTTCATTAAATAAAATAAATGCAAATTCACCATCTAATTCTTTAAGAGTTTCTTCAAGACCAATTAATTGAACTAAATGAATAATGATTTCACAATCACTATCGGATTGATAAATTGATTCTAAATTATATTTTGTGATTAAATCTTTATAATTGAAAATCTCACCATTGCAAATTAAATGATAACCATTAATCGAAAATGGTTGATTTGATTCTTCATTTAAACCATTAATTGCTAAACGATGAAAACTAAAAAATAAAAATGGATTTATACGCTTATGTATTGTTGAATCAGGTCCTCTATGTTTGATTTTATTGGAAAAACTCTGAAGTTCTTCATCTGAATATTTTAGACCTAGATAAGCAAATATACCACACATTTTCTATAAATTATATATTTATACTTTTAATTATTATCTTTTTTTCTTTATCCATCAAACGAATACTCATTTCTTTAAGTTGAATTAAATATTTATTTTAAATTAAAAAATAATAATTTAATAAATTCAATTTAAAGAAAATAAAAAGAGGTTAAAATTAATAAAAAAAAGAATATAAAGAAATAGGTAAATAAGAATAAATTAAAAGAATGAGAATATTATCATGGGATGTTGGTATCCATCATTTATCATATTGTATTTTAGAAAGAGATGATACAATATTGGAAGATGGAAAAAAAAATGAAAAGATTGATATAAAACATTGGGGAATTATAAATTTGGCAGAAGATCCAATACAAAAGAAGAATATGACATATATATTTGAAAATGTACCAAAAAAATTAGATGAGAAACCTGAATTATTGAATAATATAGATATAGTATGTATTGAGAATCAACCAACATTAAAGAATCCAACAATGAAAACAATTCAAATTATATTATATAGTTATTTTTTAATAAGAGGTAAAACTGATAATAAAGAATATCCTATAAAACAAATATCATTTATATCAGCAACAAATAAATTAAAAGTATATCAAGGACCTTATATAAATCCTGATTTATATACAAAAACGGGAAAATTAAAAAATGTACCTAAACCAAAAGTGCTAAAAGGAAAAGGTAAAAATCAACCTTTAATTTTAGAATTTTTAGATGTTAATAATCAAGATAATCAAGATAATAAAGAAAAAGAAGAAATTAAAGCTGAACCAGAAGTTATTAATGAAATTGGAAATACAGATTCTAAAAAACCATCCGCAATTTGTTATGGAGATAAAAAGAAATTAGCAATTTTATATACTCGCGAAATGGTAAAACAAGACCATATTGAATTTTTAGATTATTTTGAAAGTAATAATAAAAAAGATGATTTATCAGATAGTTATTTGCAAGGAATGTATGTATTAAAAATTAAAAATCAACAAATACAAAAAACTGAAGGAGAAGAGGCACAAAATTTAGAAGAGAAAAAAAAGAAAAAACAACCAAGAAGAAAAAAGAATAATGTATTATCTGTTATGGAGAAGAATAGTGAAAATAAAGAAGAAAAACCTAAACAAACAAGAAAAAGAGTTAATAAGAAAGTAGATGAAAAAGAAGTGTCTAAAGAAGAAGTAAAACCTAAGAGAGGTAGAAAGAAAGCAATAAGTAAAGAGGATTCTTTAGAACTTAAAAAAGAGATGATAAATATAGAAAAAGCGGAAGATAATGCATATTTAAGTGATTCTTCAGTTGATAATTGATTTAAGTAAAATCATTAAATTTTTTTTAGATTTATATCATAATAAATAATTTTGATATTTAAATGTTAATAAATAATTTTTTAATGAAAAGTAAAAGAATAATAAATTATAATATATTTTATATAATAAAAAGATTAAATAATAATTTTAATCAATGTGAATGTATTAAAGGATATATTATTTGTAAAAAACAAGATATAATAATACAAAAAAATAAAATAGAAATATTTGATATAAAACCATGTAATGAATGCAAAAATTTTATTGAAAATAAGTCTAAAAATAATATATTAAAGAATGAAGGATATTGTGCTTTATTTAAGTTTAAATTGAATCAAAAAAAGAATAAATATTTAGATACAATTAATTCTAGATTATATCATGAATTATGTGCTCCATGTGGTAAATTTTTCGAATCAAAAAATAGAAATAATAAATAAAAAATGGATACAATAGATTTAATAATATCGGAATATGAAAGAAAAATTGATGAAGAAGAAAAAGTGAAAAGAGAAGAGAGCATTAAATGGATAAAAATAATGTTAATAATTATAATAATAATGATATTTATATATTATTTAATGAAAAAAAGAAAAATAATTAAATTATAAAGATAAATTTAAAATAATATTTTTTTATATAAAAAAATTTTAGATAATATTTAAAATTTTAAAATGACAAAAATATTAATATCATATGTTTATTGTAAAACTCCTATAGCAGATTATAATTTAGATTATTTTAATAAATATGGTGTAATTGAATCTTCTAATATTGACTATGTATTTGTTATTAATGGTTATGATTGTAGTATTGATATAAAAAATTATCCAAATGTTCAAATAATAAAAAGAGAAAATAAAGGTTATGATTTTGGTGGTCATACTCAAACTTTATTGGCTAAAGGTATGCAAAAATATGATTATTATTTTTTTTTAAATTCTAGTGTTATAGGTCCAATATTTGATGAAGAAAAGGAAAATTTAGGAGACCATTGGACATTATATTTTATAAATAAAATAAATGAAAAAGTAAAATTAGTAGGTACATCAATCGGATGTTTGAAAAGAAAGAAAGAATTAAAAGGTCCATTTGTCGAAGGATTCTTTTTTTGTACAGATTATGAAGGATTAAATTTAATAAAAAAAGATAAAAAAGTATTTAAAGTATACAAAAATAAAAAAGATGTTATTCATAAATGTGAATATTCAACGAGTAAAAAAATATTAAAAGAGAATAATTATACAATTGATTGTATGTTAAAAAGATATGAAAATATAGATTGGAGAAATGAACAAAATTGGGAAATGAATGATTGTAGACATCCAACAAGATATAAAAGTTTTTATGGAGATTCTGTAAATCCATATGAAGTTATTTTTCATAAATGGTGTTGGTCTTGGGATACAAATAATAAATTAGTTAATTTTGATATAATTCAAAATCATGTAAATAAAAAAAATGGTTTTAATTATGATATATCAAATATAATAAATTATTTAAATTATTTTAATTTAAAAGTAAATAAAATAATAAAAAAAAATATTAATTTTGTTAAAATTAAAAGAATTAAAAAAAAATCTAAAAAAATAATTATTTAATCATTTTATGTTAAATCTAATGTGACACCCCCTGATTTACCTTTCTTCAATCCACCTTTCTTGCCACTTGTTCTCATATTGAATGAAGATTCTGACATATCATCGTCACCACTCGATTTCAATTCATTTAACAAATCATCTACACCACTGGGTCCTCTCATTGTTTGTTGAGGTCTACTTGGCCCAAATGAATTCATTTGGGGTGGTGATCGGGGAGGCATTCTCGATTGCATTGGGGGAGGAGGTCCTTGTTGATTCATTTTCATATTAATTCCTTGTTTCATGAGGTTCCCAATAGGATCGTTGGCTCCGAATTGTGAATTAATTCCATTATTCATGTTTTGGACTGCAGCTTCTTGGATGCTTCGCACAATGTCGGGATTCTTCTTTAAAATATCATTTAAGTCAGGAGTTGATGATTTGAACAAGGAATTAGTGAGATGGTACATAAAACCTGACCCAGCAAGGGTCATCATTAATCTTAATTCTGGAGCCATTTTCACACTCTCACCATACTTGTCATGAAGTTCTTCAAAAATTTCATCATAATCATTGATATCTTCGAAGACCTTTTCGGACCATCCATCTAGTTTAATATCAAAAGGATCGAATTTTCCGTTAACAAATTCAATACCACTAACAACCATCATTAAAGCTTTTCTAGAAAATTTAATTGATTTATCTAAATCTCTTTGTCTTTTTAAATTATCTCTTTCATGTTCCATATCTTCAAGATTTGAAGCCATTGTATATTTCTTTGAAGGTTGATGACCTTGTTTTTGAAGTCTATCTAATTCAAATAATATCTTTTGTTTTTTTCTTTGTACATCTTCATAACTCATTGGTTTTTCATAACTTTGATATCCTTGATTCATACCCATACCAGTACCACCATATCCATTCGACATTTCAGATACTTCACTACCTGAACCAGAACCACTACTATATTCTGAACCACTTCCTGATTCATCGTCGTCATCGTCATCATCTTCATCATCGTCTTCAGAACTTTCTTCAGAACCTTCAGAACTTTCATCATCATTAGAAGAAGCATATTTATTTTTATAGGGAGAATTAGAGTTTAAATTTGAAGAATTACTACTAATCATTGAATTTAATCCATCATCTTCATCAGAATCTGAATCAGAACCTGATGATTTAGAATTACTAGAATAAGATGATTCTGAATTTTGGTATTTTTTTTGATTGGCTAATCCACCAAAAGAATCCATTGGTACTTTTTTATTATTACCTAACATAGGACGAATCATTTTAGTTTTTCTTTCAGGTACAAAATTACTAAATTTAGGAAGATTATTATTTTGTACATTTGAAGAAGAAGGAGAAGAAGAACCCATTTTTTCTAAAACAATATCATTATTACGACTTCCAATACCATTTATACTTTCTGTTTTAAAACCATTTTCTCTATTAAAACTTAAATTACTCATATTAATATTAATTTAATAAAAATATATATTTTTATTTATATTTTGTTCCGCGATAAAAATATAATTTACTTTATCTTAAATAATTTTATTTAATTATTTTTTAAATTTAAAAAAAACCAATTTTTATTTAAATTAATTAACATTTCTATATAAATATGAATTTGGATTATTATGTAAATATTTATGAATTACTTCTTTAGCTTTTTCAAAATCATCTTTTGTTACTTCTTTGTCTTTTGAATCTTCTTTTAATTTTGCTTCATTTTCTTTCTTAATATTTTTAACCATACAAAATACACTTGATTCATTTAAAAAGAATTTAATAATTATTATAAAAAATATAGCTAATAATAGTGCAAATTTAATATCTCTTGTTGCCATAAAACATATACAAAATATTAATATATATCTTAAAAATTGATATTTTGAAAATAATAAATCTAAAGATGATGGAAGTTCTAATCCTAAATATTTACCTCCTACATTCATATATGCCATTATTAAACCATTAAATATTTTACTTCCACTTATTTGTGTTAATATTAAATCATATATTGGTACAGATATTGTTGCTGGATCCATTTTTATTATTTATTTGTACATCTGTATAAAAGATAGAAAAAAAATAAATTTACTTTATTTAATTTTCATATTTTTTGTCTATTTCATTTAATTCAAATTTTATACTTTCATATAATTCTTTCATCTCTTCCATTGTTAGTTCCTTATTACCATTTATTTTATTTTCATTCATATTATTTTCTTTTATATCATATATAGTATTATCATCCATTATATTAATATTTATTAAAGATGTTGATTTATTCTCTTCCCCTTCATCATCAATTATATTTATCATTTTTTCTTCAAAACTTTGTTTATTTTGTTCTTCTTTTTTAAGAATATTTTCTTTAAGTACTAACTCTTTATTTAAATTATTATTATCACTACTTAAAGAATTTATTAATTTTAAATTATTAATATTTGAATTATCTGAATCACTAATTTTGAAAGTATTATCATTTTTAGAATTATGATTTAAATTTGAATTATTAATATTATTGTTTGAAGAAGAATAATCATTAAAGAATTCAGAATAGAAAGATTGTATATAATCTTTAAAATAGGATAATTTTGGGTTATTTATTATTCTTGATTTAAAATTTGGATGTTTCATTAAAATAAAGATAAATAGAGGAAGACAAATTAATGAAAGATTAATATTATAATAATTTAGGTAAATAATAACGAAAATAATAATAAATTTAATTGATTTTTTTTTATTTAAAAAATCATTCCAATTTGAATCAATAGAAAGAATAAAAAATAAAAGAATAGTTAAAATAATCATTAAAATATTTTTATAAAGTATTGGTATATCAATCATTATTGAGAATTAAATTAAAACACTTATTTAATTTAAATATTCTCTTTATTTACTTTTTTCGCACATATTTTTATTTTTATTTTTTTTTATTAATTATTAAAAAAAAATAGTTAAAAATGAGTAAATATTATTATATTTTTTCTTTATATAAATTAGGGTATTTTTAATATACATGGTTGTTTTTGCATCATTAAACGAAGTTTATGGTGATGATTTTACTAGGAAATATGAAGAAAAAAATATATCACATAAACAATTAACACAAGTAGCTTTTGATAAAGATCCAACACCTTTATTTTTAAGAGAGAAACGATATAATAATGAAGATTGTTTTAAAGACGTCTCACAGAAAAGAGATTCTTATGGAAAGAATGGAGTCAAGTCTTTTAATTCTGGAAATATGCAATCAGAATTTAATAATTCACAATCAATTAATAATGAAAGAAGATATCAAGAACTTAGAGAAAAAGGTGAAAGAGAAAGATTTGAACAAATAAATAGTATGAATGTTATTGAGAGACCTCTCAGTAATGAAGAATTAATGAAAAAATATAATAATAATGATTTAACTAAAAGAAATATACTAATGGAAAGATTAAAATTTTTAGAAGACCAAATGAATACTTTTCCCAGCTCACAGAGCCAGGGAAAACGATTATCACTCTTTTCCCAAGAGGAAACAGGAGTGATGAATAAAAAATATGGTTCTGATATTAATCAAAATCAAATTAAAATAAAAGAGAATATTAATCAAGGAAATATTCAACAAGAAAATTTTACTAATTCGTCTTTCGCACCAGTAAATCAATATCAAATGCATAATAATAATTTGAACCAAGAATTTATTGACCTTTTTTTCTTAATTGTTATGGGATTAATTTTATTGTACATTTTTGAATCAATATATAAATTCGGGAAGATGATGGGAGCTAGAGGAAAGTAATAATTATCTTTTGAAGAAAAAGTTGCCAGATGGTGAAGTATTTACAGTAGGTTTTTGAGGTTGATTTTGTTGTGAACCAAAAGTTATTGTTTTTGGTGTTTGATTATAATTATTGTTATTATAATTTGATTGTTGATAATTTAAACGAGGAGTTAGATTAGGTGATGGATAATTATTTATTGATAAAGGTTGATTATAATAATTTTGTGAATTTGTTAAATTAGATGAATTTTGAATCATTAATGGTTCTTTTCTTCTTAGTTCAGGTTTAGGTATAGTCCAAGTTATAAAAATCATGAATGGATCGACATATCTAGCTTTGAATCCTTTATCTTGAAGTGAATTAACCATAAAAATAACACATTCAGTCATATTGTAAAGAGGTGAACCAGGTATATATTCGGGCATTTCAAAGAAACAATAATTTTCTTCATGTAAAGATAATTCTTTGATTTTCTTAAAACACTTGGAAAGAATGCGTTCATAAATTTTCATTCTTTGTTTATCTTTTTCCTTTTGAATTTTATATATATCTTGAACACTGTAAGAGAATTTGCGAGAATCTTCGTCATAAACACCATAATAATTATAATTTTGATAACTCATATTTAATTAATATTCTATATTTTTGATATTATTTTTTTTTAGTTTTCTATACTAAAAAATTAAAAAAATAAGTAAAATATAATTATAATTTATATTATCTTATTTATAAGATGTTTGTTTCTAATTAAACATACAAAATGTTTAAATTTAATAATAATGTATATGACGAATTAATACTAAGTTCAGGAGGTATCAGAGGTGTTTATCATGCAGCTATTATAGAAGAATTATCTAAATATTATAATATATATAATTTTAAATATTATACTGGATGTTCTATTGGAAGTTATGCATGTGTATTAATATTATTAGGGTATACAATAGAAGAAATGAAAAAGATAGCAATAGAAATAGATTATATAAAGTTTATGGATTTAAAATTAATAAATTTGATGAACAAAAAAGGATTTGATGAAGGAAGAGGATTAAATAATTTTTTTAAAGCTTTATTTTTACAAAAAAATATATCACCAAATATAACTTTTCAAGAATTTTATAATTTAAATAATAAAGTTTTAACTATAACAGTTCTTAATATAACTACACAAAAAATAGAACATCATAATTATATTAATACTCCTAATTTTCCAATTATTTTATCTTTAAGAATGTCAATGTGTATGCCTTTATTATTTTCACCAATAGAATATAATAATAATGAATATATAGATGGAGCATTATTAGAACCATATCCATATTATTATAATAAAAATACAAAAAAAATAGGAGTATTTTTGGATGATGATGATTTATTTAGAAAAGAAGAAGAAAAGAATATGTATGGAGATATAATAAATTATATGTTTAAATTAATTTATTTAGTATGGGAAAAACAAATTTTACATAGATTAAATAAAAAACTACCTAAAAATACAATTCGAATATTGGATAAAGTAAAAGGAGCTAATGTAAATTTAAATAAAGAAGCTAAAATGAGAATGTATGAAAAGGGACAATTAGAATGTAGAAAATTTATGAAAAATAAATTTAAAAAACAAAATAAAAAATTATTATTATTCAAATATTTTAAGTTTTGGATTGATTATTTAAGTTAATTTGGATTTTTTTTACCTACTTTTTTACCTTTAAATCCTTCAACGAATTTCTCCATAGCATCAGCAGTTCTTTCACCATTATATTCTTCATAATTTTCACTTAATCCATTAGGATAATATCTTAATGTAGGGAAACCTTTAACACCCATCTTTTGTGTCATTTCTTTATTTTCATCTCCATTAATCATCATCATTTTAGTAGGACCTTTATAAGATTGCATTAATTTTTCAAATTCAGGTTTAGCAGTTTTGCAATGACCACACCAAGGAGCATAAACCATGGCGAAAACTGATTCAGAATCACTTTCATTTTCAAAAGTTTCGAATGAGAAAGCTCCACGAACTCCACCGATGTGAGCGTATCCTCCGAATCCTAAAGTAAGATAAGGAGAGATAGAACGGAAAATACCAACTAAAAGGATAATAACAATTATAACAGCGAGTAAAAGGAAGAGTGGTTGTTTTTTGATGTTTTCAATAGTAGACATTTTTTATTTTTTATTCTTATACTATTTACTTCGATTTTTTTTCACTTTATAATATTTTTTCTTTAAAATAATTAAAAATATAAAATTAATTATTAATTAAATTATAATTATATAAAATAAAAGAACTTAAAAAAAATGGAAAAAGTTGATTTTCAAGATTTAGGAGATACATTTGAATTTATATATGATTATTTAGATGATAAATCATTATATCAATTAAACTTAGTAAATAAATATCAAAAAAAGAATATAGAAAAAAAAAAACCGGAAGAATTAATGAGATATAAAATAAATAAATTACCAATTTATCAATCTCATTTGCATAAAATGGGAGATGCAAATTCTAAACCTAAATATTATAAATGGTTAAAAAATGATTTTACAATAGAAGAAAAAGCATTAATTAATATACATTTATTAGAAGAAAGTGAAGAGCAAATTAGAGAATTACCTAAATATAATCAAAAAAGAATAATATTTTCATTAAATAAAGATGGATTAATATATCAATTACCTAGTTCTTCTGGTATTATTAAACCAGATAGAAGTAAAAAAGAAAATAAAGAAGATAAAGAATATGTATTTATAAGAGTTTTTGAGTTAAATAATGAATATGAATTAAATGATGGTTATGGATATTTTTTGTTAGATTATGAAAATAATAATGAAAATAATTATGATAATAAAAATGATGAAAAAAAGATAGTAAAAAGATATAAAAAGATATATTTCATAAATGATAATTTTAATAAGATATTTGAAGATGATGAATTCGAAATAACAGATAATATTAAAGAAGTATTAGATAAAATGACCGAAAAATACAATGAATATAATAATACAAAATGGACAAAATATAAATTAAAATATATGAATCAATCTCAAATACTTCATAAAATAAGATATTATCATTTTGATTCATAAAGTTTAAATAACAGAATTTTCTTTCAAATATTTTTGTATACCATAGAATTGACGATAAGACCAATAAGTTGAACCAGCCAATATTAATAAAAAATTTGGTAGTTGATACAATGTTGTTAATGTTATACCTTCAGTTAAATAATACATAATAATTAATTTTGGTACAATAATCAAACGAAAAAGAATAAATAAGAAAAGGTGAATAATCCAGGAAGTACAAGTTATAGAATAATGAAAATTACATTCTTTTAATAAATATCCAATATTTAATAATAAAGTATTAGATTCAAGTAAATAAATAAAATACATTGTATAAAATCCTTTATTTTCTAAATTATTAATTGAATTAATACTAGATAATAATAATAAAATAGCAGATATATGATGCATAACAAATACATATTTTTTATAATATAAACAACGCAACAAATCCATTGAAAAATAAGAAAGAGAAAAATAAGAAGTAAATAATTGGAGTTGATTATCGGGTTCAGGATTTTGTAGAGTAAGTTGAAGAGGATTCATATTATCGAAAATTGAATTTTTAATAGATAAAACAGCTAAAGAACTAGAAAGAACACCGTGTAAAGAACTAAAAATACATTCTTCTATTTTTTCAATTTTATGATGAGGTATATTGATATAATTATTGGATACTAAATAATTGGCGAACCAATTAGAAAATCGAAAAATACTCCTTAGAATATAAGTAGAACCGAGTAAATATTTAGATAACATATTAAATAAAAATGGCAAATTATGCTTTCTAATAATAAAAATATATATATTTTATTATTTTGTCGAATAAAAAAAATAATATTATAGATTAGATATAAGCAAAGCTCAAAAATAAAATGGAATTGCATCATTATTATTTTTATACAATTAAAACATTAATTTTAATAGGTACAATATTGATAACAACAGGAAAAATAGAAGATGACCGTCCATTATTTTTAATTATGGATACAATTTTTAAAATATCATTAGGTATTTATTTAATATATTATTTTTCAAAAATGAATAAAAACAATTCAAATTCTTCTATGGATTCTCATGATAAATTTTTATTTATGATTTCTGGATTTATTCTTTTAGTCACTATTAATTATTCAGAGATATATTCTTTAATCACTGGTTCAAGTTCAAATGAAAATAAAGTAAAAGATGAAGAAAAAGTAAGATATGTAGATAAACCTTGTCCTCCATGTTCAGAAAAAAATATAGTACATGGTACTATTATGAGAAGATAATTATTTGATTTTATTGAATGGAAAAATAGTATTAATTTTAATGAAGATAAGGTGATATTGTTTATTTTTATAATTAAGATTAGAGTTTAACCAATCATTAATATCATTCCAAAGATTATAATCATAATTTAATAGATGATTAAAAATGAATTCAGGAAGTTCATTTTCAAATGAAGATAAATTATTATTAATAACAAAATTTTTAAAATCTTTTTTTAATATTTGATATTTAATTACACCATAATCTTTATAATCAATATTATTTCCATAATTTTTAATATCTTTAATACCTTTTATATCTAAAGTATAATCTGAATTAAAATATTTAATTAAATATATATAAATAAAATCTTTTTTTTTATCATAAATAAAATAAATTGTATAAAATTTATCTTTAATACATAAAATATCATCATATAAATGTTCCATTAAAAATTCTTTTTTTTCATTATTATATAAAAAAAAATCATCTGATAAATGTAAAACTTCAACAATATATATTGCTTTTTCCATTATAATTTTCTTTGTATTAATTCTTATAAAACGTCAAGAATTTAATATTTTTTACGTAAAATATAAAAATTAAAAAATGATTAAAATTTTATTAAAATACAATAATTATTAATTCATTTAATAAAATATATATTTTACGTTATTAATATAATTTTAAACGTAAATATTTTTACTTAACAAAAATGAGTTTATTTTTTGATAATATAAATGATGAAGTAAATAATAGAAAAGTTAACAGTATAAATATAATTAATATTGAAGAATCATCTATTATACAAAATGAAATTATACATAATGAAAATAATATTATTATTAACAATAATAATAACAATAACATAGAAGAAAGAGAGAAAGAAAGAGATATAATTAGTAAAATAACGAAGATGAAAGGAAGAGATTTGATGAAAAGTTTTCCTGATTTAAGAGATTTATTATTTAAAAAGTTTGAAGAAGATGATAAAACCAAAGATATGATTAATATTATGAATTCTTTTAACTTTTTTGATTTTATTGAGATGATTAAAATTCATTTAGATACTTTAGAAGACCAAAATGAAAGAAAATCTATTATTAATACAGTATCTTTTTGTATTTATTCTGATACAAATAATATGACAGAAGAACAAATAAAGCGGAGAGAAGATACAGAAAGAATTTTTAATTTTAGATTTGAAACAGTAAAACTACAAAGATTATTTGATTTTTTACAAAGTACATATAAAAAAGAAGTGTCAGGAGAATTATCAAAGAATCCTTTTCATTCTACATTTATGTTAATCTATAATATGAAGAAAACATTTATTTTTATGAAAAAATTAGATTATATGAGCGAAGAACAATATATCGGCTTTATGAATGAAAAGTTAGGTTTTTCATTAGAAAATTTAGAAAAAATTAAAGATTTTATTAAAACACCTTTATCGAGTGGATTAAATAGTAATGATAAATCAGATATTTTAGGATTTTTATCGACTTATACAAATATTCCAAAACAGTATTCTTCATCAAAAATTATTCAAAATCGCCTATTTTCAGATATTGATAATTATACGAAAAAACAACAAATGATTCAAAAAATACAGAAAAGAAGAGAAGAAAAGAAAAGATTAGAAGAAGAAGAAAAAAGAAGATTAATGGATACTAAAACAAATGA
>JACCED011712122.1_pt1 | contig 42974 bp, 42 predicted proteins | sample 7455021 | NCBI WGS metagenome assembly JACCED01 (sample SAMN15323456, study PRJNA562643) | freshwater metagenome | isolation source: river surface water | place: USA:Blue River Watershed | collected 2017-08-19
AAGATGCTATGCCTAATGTAGAAGAAATATATTTTTTAGAATATTCTAGATTTAATAAACCTATCAAAGGACCTTTCTCTAATTTAAAAAAAATAACTTTTGGTCAGGATTTTGATCAAGAAATAGAAAAAGATGCTATGCCTAATGTAGAAGAAATATATTTTTTAGAATATTCTAGATTTAATAAACCTATCAAAGGACCTTTCTCTAATTTAAAAAAAATAACTTTTGGTTTTGATTTTGATCAAGAAATAGAAAAAGATGCTATGCCTAATGTAGAAGAAATAAATTTTTCACAATATTCTAGATTTAATAAACCTATCAAAGGATCTTTCCCTAATTTAAAAAAAATAACTTTTGGTCAGTTTTTTGATCAAGAAATAGAAAAAGATGCTATGCCTAATGTAGAAGAAATATATTTTTCAGAATATTCTGAATTTAATAAACCTATCAAAGGACCTTTCCCTAATTTAAAAAAAATAACTTTTGGTGAGAATTTTGATCAAGAAATAGAAAAAGATGCTATGCCTAATGTAGAAGAAATAATATTTCCATATGATTCTAGATTTAATAAACCTATCAAAGGACCTTTTCCAAAGTTAAAAACACCTATAGCTTTTACAGACCCTTATAAAAAAAGATTTAACATAATTTATGATAATAATGGTACTTTTATCAAAACAAGTAAAAAAATATTAAGAACTATGAAAAAAAGATTAAAAAGAGTGTTACAAAAATTATCTTGTGGAAGATTTACATGTAGAAGAGAAAGAGGAAGAGGAAGAAGAAATAATAATAATAATAATAATAATAATTAAAAATAATCTAAATATTAAATAAATGGATTCTTTTATTAAAGATGTGTCAGATGTGGAAGAAATTCCTAATGTTAGAATGATTGATTATAAAGGTCAGTTTTGTATGGTTAGAATGTTAAAAAAAGATTCTGCTATACAAAAAATGAATCCTGATCTTAAATATCTAGTTAGATATTCTGTTCCTAAAACACCTAAAGAAAATAAACTTTATTCTATTTTATATGTTCCTATTTCTGAAAAAGAATTTCAACAAGGTTTAATTAACTATAAAAAAGAAATGGAACAGATAAAAAGTAATACTCCTAAAATGAATGGAGGTAGTAAAAAATATGTCAAAAAACAAAACAAAACCAAATAATATTGATTTTTTGTATATAATGTATATTATCAACACTTTTTCCTAAAAAGTTTTTTTTGATATTACTTTTTTTTTCTAAAAAAAGTATAAAAAAAGTAAAAAAAAGCTCTAATCCTCAGAAGCCTATTAAGTTGTTAAACTAGGGCGGCATCTTTCTATCTACTATTAAATAGTCTGATATTTCGTATTGGTAGGAAACCTACCTGAAATGGACTAATTAGGTTCGACAAAATGTCTTATGATTTGGACCATTCTGATTCATAGTCGATTAGAGTCATTGCGTGAAATCATCAAAAAATAAAAAAGGTTTCCGAAATTAGAAGCTGTAAATTATCATCATCATCATCTTCTAAATCAATAAAACCCATCATCATCGTTCATTTTTATTTTATTTTCCTATCTATTTAAGGGAAATAATATAAAATAAAAAATGAACAGTATATATCACCATCTCAAAGAGAATAGTAATACATATCAAAAGGTTGTTCGTCAAGATTATAATAATACAAAAAAATTATTCAATTTTTTAAAAAAATATTTATCGAAAAATACCAAAAAATTTACCAAAAAATTACCAAAGAATACCAAACCTAAAGCTTAACCTAGATAAGTTCTAGTTCTTCACCAGTTCCATAAATATCCTTATATTTATTGTAAAGACTTTCCAGTTCTTCTACATAAATTTGGTGAAAATCATCAATAAACTGTTTACTAGGTTTATCTTTTTGAGGAAAATATATAGGTTTACCAAAAACTAATGTAATTTTAGATTGAAATGGAATACATGAACCATATTTCCCCCAAAATAATGGAATTGAAATAAATAGGTTATGTGATAACCAGATCCGTAGTTTCTGAAATAAATTAGATGTTTTATAGGTCTTATTCAATCCAAAAGCATACACCGGAATTACTGGCACTCCATTAACAATAGCAACTTCAATAAATCCCTTACGATTTTTAATAACAGAATATTCTTTATCTGGAGAAGTCATCATTAATTCTTTAACTCCTCCAGGCATAATAATTGGTGAAAACCCTTTTTTGATCACATTTTTTGCTGAATCATGTGTTGCTTCAACACATCCTAGCCATTGAGAAATTTCACGAAGAAGAGGTGTATAACAGACTAAGCTAGAAACCAACCCACATGTTTTAACTTTAGAATACAACTTGGAAAATTGTCCTTTTAATTTAAGCATGTGTAGGAGAGGAAAACAGAATACACCATGAGGATGTAAAGCAAAGATACATTTTTCAATTTGATTTGGTTTAGGACATTTCTCAGAATAATTATCAATATCATCAATAACACATTTGATAGAGAAATAGTTAGAAACAGTATCTAGAAATGGATGTTTTCTAAGATTTCTCCAGTGATATACACCTGTATAATGTTTATCATTCATCCAAATATAAAATTGGTATAAAAGAGAAATGAAGAATAGACTAGCATGAAGATAAGTTTCAACACCATTAGGTAATGTAAAAGCAATAATAATTAAACTTGTGATGAAAAAGAAGATTGATAAATAGATACCATAAAATATAATAAAGAATGGAATATAAGATGATGCTAATTGATTATCACTCATTTTGATTTAGATTTAATTGATCGATCAAAAATAATATATCATTTGATTTTATTAATCAATTTTTTATTTAATTTCATATCATACGATAATTATAAAAAAATTGAATTTTGGTGTTTTAATTTACATTATTGTATAACATACAAACTTATTAATAATGGGTCAATACTATAAAGTAATTATTTTAGCTGATAATAAAAAAAATAATAAAGAGGTTATTATTCTCACTATTAATCCTCGTAATTATAATTCTGGAAGTAAATTAATGGAGCATTCTTACATTAATACGGCATTGTTAAATACCATTGAATATTTAATTAGTAAAAATGGAACTTTTTATAAGTCCCGTATTATTTGGGCAGGTGATTATGCTGATGAAGAAGAATCTGATGAAGAAGAACGTGAACCAATGAATTTGTATCAATTAGCTGAAGATTATAGCGATTATCAAGGTATTGTATCATATAATATGAGCAATTATAAGTATATTGTCAATCATACGAAGAAACAGTATGTGGATAAATATGAAGGTTATGAAGGTTATGAAGGTTATGAAGGTTATGAAGATACTGAGTGTAATGGGTATAATGATGGACATAAAATTCATCCTTTACCTCTTCTAGTATCAGAAGGTAATGGTAAAGGTGGTGGTGATTATTCAGGTAATAATGAAGAATTATGTGGATCATGGGCACGTGATATTATTTCAATGGAAAAAACAATCCCGGATGGATATGAAAAGTTAGAATGTAATTTTTGGGAATATTAAAGACATATTAAATATATATTAATTGAATCAACAAATTTTAGCTAATTTTACCAATATTTTCGGGTTTTTATTTCCGACTGATTTGGTCAATATAGCTATGATTTGTTAGACCTTTCAATAACCTTGGCGCCTTCCGCGGGACCTTTTGGTTAATTTTGACTCAATTATAATATTTTTTTATTTTCCTTAACAAATCATATTAAACATTAAGCATAATTATTTGATTTATGACAATCAACGGAATGAAATAAGAAATATCAAAAAGAAATCAATTGTGCTAAAAACAAAATAAAAAACCTAAAAGAATTAACGCACTTAAAAATAATAAAAATATTTTTATAAGTTAAGGAGAAGAACTAAGTAATAAAATGAATAAATATGATGAAAACTTAGATGTAATTACAGGTGTTGTTAAAAAGATTGATAATAATATTAAAAATCTTAATAATAAATCTTCTGAAATTAGATTAAAAATAGAAATGTTGATAAAAAAAGTTAATTTAAAATTGGAGGATTCTACCCAATTACTTCAATTTCAACATTCCATTATTATCAATGAAATAAATTATATTAAAAGTTTAAAACAAATTTTATTAAGTAATATTAACAGTCATTTATATTATTTATCAGAGAATATTTCAATGTTGGCCATTTCAGTATTAAATGTATACAAAGACATACCTGGTAATAATACTAAAACTATTTTAATGACCAATAAAAATGATGAATATCTTAAAATAGTAAGTGATATAACTTTTAATTTGAATTACATTCATGAAATTTTAGATAATTTCAAAAATTATAACCAAAAATTATCAGAAGAAATGAAAACTGGTAATTTTCATTGTAAGACCCTTGAAAATGATATTTCCAATGTTTATAACCATATCAATCTCGAATATCTTAAATATGTTAATGATATGGAAAAGAGAATAGCTTATTATGTTGAATTCTCCAATAATATTAGTGAACAAATTGATAATATGAAACTTGCCAGTTTTTATAACTAATTTTTATTTTTTATTTAATTTTATTTTATTATATTTAATTTTATTTTATTATATTTTATTATATTTTATTCTATTTCAAAATTACAAAAAAAAGTATAACTATAGTTTTAGTTATTAAAACAAGCTGAAATAAATTAAATTTATTCATTATTATTATTGAAATGGAAGTTAAAAATATTAGAAAGAATCGTGAATATTGGAAGGAAGAAGAAGAAAAAATCCTTCGTGAATGGGCAGACAAAGCTCAATGTTATGAAATTATGAATACCAAAAGTCATGAAATATATAATTTCCGCAATACACTTTTTGTAATTCCTGTTATTATTATTTCAACTATTACCGGAACAGCCAACTTTGCTCAAGATCGAGTACCTGCTGATAAATTAAATATGTTTGTCATGGTCGTAGGTGCTTTTAATATTTTGGCTGGTATTATTACAACAATTGGTCAATATCTTAAGATTGCTGAATTGAATGAATCTTATCGTGTAGGTGCTTTACAATGGGGTAAATTTTATCGTAATATTAAAACAGAATTGATTAAACATCCTCTTGATCGTATGGAACCTTCATCAATGTTGTCTATGTGTAAAGAAGAATTTGATCGTTTAATGGAAATCTATCCATCAATTCCACCCAAAGTTATTGATCAATTTAATACTAAATTTAAGGATAAACCAGATATTTCTAAACCAGAAATTTGTGATGTAATTGAACCAACCCCGGTATTCAATATGACATCAGAAGAACGCCAAGAAATGATTCGACAATTAACAGAAACTGAATTAAAGGAAGATGAAAATTCTGAAAATAAATCTGAAAATTTAGATGATAGTAAAAATGAAGATGGTAAATCAGAAGAAGAAATTAATAATGAAATCGCTATGAAAGTTGATAAATTCAAGCAAACATTCTACAAGATTAATGGACGTTATCCAACTGAAGAAGAGCTAAAAGATATGTTAAGCAATTTCGTGAATGATTCAAAAATTGAAATCACCACAATTGATGGTTCTTCAAATGAAGAAGATGCCTAAATACTTTTTTCTTCAAAAAAAGTAATATCAAAAAAGAACATAAAATGATAAAATAAATAAAAAAATATATACAAATAGTCTAATTTTACTTTTTATATTTTCGTTATATTTTCAATATCTAAGTTAAAAGATTAGATTGAAAAGCAACTATCAAATTTTTTATCAATATCATTAATTCCTAACATAATGAGACGATAACAAACATTATTCATATTATTTTCATTTCGATAAGGGAATAACATTACATATGGAATTTTGACATTATTTTGATAACAACGAAATATCTGCATAATTTGAATGTATTTTTCTTCTTGAGTCATACTAGAATTTAAAACATCAAATAAATTACTGATCGTATTTTTAAAGATAAATTTAATAAAACTAATATAATCAATACATTTCTTTTTCGAATCATTATACTCAACAAAACAATCCATCTTTAAACAATTATTTTCCAAATTTAATAATATAGTACTATACATATTTTGAATTACATTATGTATAAATTTAATCCGAAGGTTAATATCATGCATATCATTTAGGTTTAATGAAGTTATTGTGATGCCATTATTGTCATTGACAAATGAAGATGAAATAAAACAGCCTTGTTCGGACATTTTAGTAGTATAGTAATTTTTATAACACAAATTACCAATATTTTAATAAAAAATTATATCTTTTCAATTTTTAAGATATCTAAAATTATCTAAATATGACCAAATATTATCAAATATGACTAAATATATCTCATAACTTAAAACATGAATGTATATTAAGCATATCATTTTTATAATTTTTTATAACGTCCATTATATATTGTTCAGTTTCAACTATGATTAAATAATCTACAAAACTTTCATAATCATCAGATCTTAAATTCATTACAACCTCTACCGCATCATCAATCTTTTTATTAAAGGACTGATAAATTTCTATAATATCAAAATATCGTGTAATATTTCTTGAAAAGACTGCTTGAATTTGAATAGAAGTTTTCATTGGAGATGATGGAATACTATCAAATATATTCTTAATCTCTTTATGTAGTTCTATAAAAACTGATTTAATTTTTTTGATCATATTTTTACTTTTCTTAAATATATGACCTTTGAAAAAACCGCTAAATTTCTTTTCTTTTTCATTAAAATTTTCAATAACTTTTTCAATCAATTTGATAATAACATACATATTATCATTTAGAGATAAGACATCTTCAATATGATTGGTAATTGATTCAATAAATTCCTGTTGAGGAACTCCAAAGTGACATGAAATAATTTCATTCGTTTGTTGATATTGATTCATATTTGAATTTTTTTTGTCAAATTAACGATTAATAATATAATTAAATATTTATTATCAATTTTTATTTGTAAAATTATATCTTAAATTCAAAATTTAAAAATAAAAACAAAAAAAAAATAAAAAAATAAAAAATACAATAAAAAATTATGTACAAGTGTAATTAACGTACAAACATCTAATCTACTGTTTACAAATGAAAGCATTTACTAAATTCGGAATCGATATTATCGAAGCAATCCGTAATAATACGGAAGGTTTCCCGAACTTCATCCCTCTCAACTGGAAAAAGTAAGATGTCAGGGGTCTTCAAGTTATGTACATAATAATGAAACAACTTGATGACCAGGATGTACTGACACTTATCGTAATAGGGATTTGACAGACGCTTAAACTCCTCTATAAGGAAAGGTCTATCAGCTTCGTATCCAATACGCTGCATACTGTCAATGTCAAGTAACATTTGACGGAAAACATTTGAAACTGTATTAAGAAGTGTAAGGTGAGGGGCACGGGCTTCCTCATCAAAATGCTCCTTGACATGTTCAATCCTTTCTGATACAGCATTATAAGATCCAGAAGTAGCATTACGAACACATGCGACACGCAACCAAATTGGACCATTATTACGGGGTAGTACAGATTCGGTCTCGGACTCGGACGGGAACTCAAACGTGAATTCGTAGTAGGGAGATTGAGATGCCATGGTTGGAAACTCAGAAATGCACAAAACTTAGAAAGAAATGCGCATTAAAATTTCATTTACATTAAAAAATATCAATTTTTTACAATGATAAAGATCTAAAGATCTAAAAAAAACAAAAAGACAAGAAAAAAAATAGAAATAGAAATAGAAATAGAAATAGAAATAGAAATAAAAAATTTTAGATCCTGAACAAACAGAATCTAGCAACAATCACATCCTATCACGCCATATCACATGACATGAAGACGATACATCTAAGCCAAAGAAGGGAAACGCTTGGTTAACTTACTAGTGAATTCCTCAACAATTTGAGAAATTCGCTTTTCAGTTTCACTTACGATTTCTTGGTCCTTCAATGAGACGTAATCGAATTGAAGAGCTACTTTAATCTCTTCATTAAAAGATGTGAAAAGGCTGATAAACTTATGGTAAAACCCCATTATTTGTACAGCGATATATTCTGTCTCTTGAAGAGACATCATTGTACCAATAGTAAGATTCGCGGCAGGGTGCCTAATAGCATGGAAAGCTCTAACGTCAGTAAGTAACTTTTGAAACAACAAAAGAATTGGCTTGATAATCTTGCGATTTTTCTTCGAAGTCTTAGAAAAGACTTTGAAAACTCCACCAAACTCTTGAGACAAAGCATCTAATTGACGAACAGCTTTTTCGGTATAATCACTAACCGAATACATCCCAGAATGAACGCAAACAGCCTCATTCGGCATCTCAACACTCCCCGCAAAGACAGTCTTACGACCATCAAGAACTTGAGTACTCATGGTAAAAGACTCAAGGATTTGCACAAACTTTTAACCGGATGCGCATTAAATTTTCATAAATGATTAAAAATCAATTTTTGATATTTATTAAAATCTAAAAAGATCAAATCAAAAATAAGTTGAATTAGATGACTAATTATATTTCACCGAACTAACACCAAATTCACCCCCTGTTTTTTTTTCAATATTAATATTAATTTGTTGATCAGTTTGTTCGCGCATAGCTTGTAAATGAGATACTAGAATAACAAAATCAAATTCACCTCTTAAATAATCCATAATCATTCCTACATTATTCATATTTTCATAATCAAAATTACTCCAACCTTCATCTATAGCTAGAAAGTTAGCTTTAGGAAGGTTTGAAATTTTAATCAATCCAATTCTTAAGAAAAGACTACCAACAAACTTTTCAAATCCAGAAGCATTACTTAATGGTAATTGTCCATGTGGTCTAGTAATATAGACATTCAAATCTTTTTCAGTTATATTAAAATTAAGAGTGAAATTAACTAAACTTGTAAGCATTTGATTGATAGTTGTTTCAAGTTGAGGGATAATCTTATCAATAATTATAAAAGGAACTGTCTTTAAACAATCTTGATACGTTGTCAAAGTATCTAGTTCTAGAATATAATTTTCCATCTTCTTCTTTTTTTCTTTAATAGTTTTCATTTCTGTTTCAACTACTCCAATAGAACCTTTCATATTACCTCTTTCTTCTTCTAAGTCTTCCACACGTTTTTCAGATAATAATAATTGTTCCATAATTTCATTGAGTTCATCGTGTGTATCAGAATATAATTTAATATTTTCGAAAGCTAGGTCTAAATCTTCAATATCTTTTTGTATTTTAACTAATTTTTGGTATTCCATATAACCTAGAATTAAAGTATTAAATTCACTGTTAGAGTATTTGGTTTTTTTCTTTTTTAATAAATTAATATCTGCTTGGGTTTTTTCATTATCCTCTTTATGTTCAACCATTAAATTATAATCTTTCCATTGTTGTATATTTCTAGTTGTGATATCAATTAATTCATTTGTTTTTTTGTATTCTTTTTCAGCTATTTTTAAATCTGCTTGATCTCCTTGTTGATATTTTTTATCAAGAAGACTTTTGATATTTTCATTTAAGTCATCATAAAACTTTTCTAATTTACCCTTTCTAGGATGTTGTTCAATTTGTTTTTCAATAATTTCTTTACAAAAGTTTTCAATTAAATGTTTTTCTTCCCAATCACAATCCTTCAGTTTCCCAATTTTCTTTTTAGATTGATATAATTTCTCTTGTAATTCCCCTAAATCTTTATTTAAAGCAATTAAGTCTCGTAATGGTTTTTCAAATTCTTTTTTAATTGGATGAATCATTCTAGATAAAACATTAATTTTATCTTCTATTGTGGATAATTTTTCTTTTCTAGTTTCTTCTTTTGATTTCCATTCATCTAGATTAACCCCAGAATAAACCTCACTAATCTTTTTAAATAGTTTTAAAGTCTCATCATTATCTTCTTCTTCATTATATTCTTCTCCAGGATCTATTTCTATATCCAACTTTTGACTTAATTTTTTTACACCTTCAGTGAATTCCTCAAGTATTTCCGAACGGTAATCATCTAGTCCACCCTTATTAGCTAATTCTTTGTATTGAGAAGGTATTTGATTTATAAGGCTGGAAAGACGAATCATCATTCCACTCTCTTTTTGACGGTATTCTGCTAACTCTTCTTTTTCGATAATGAGATTTTCTTCAATCTTTGTTAATTTTTCTTGTAAATTAATATGATCATCTAATAAATTTTTAAGGGCATTATCTGGTAATTCACCTGTTAAATGTTTAATTACTGCTTTTTTTTCTCTGGAATCTTCGAAAGATAATTCTTTGAGTTTTTCAAAAATATCGATTCGAAGTAATTTTTCAAATTCTTTACGTTTTTCTGCGGTAGTTGAATCAGCAAACTGAGTATTATTATTTTGTAATGAAATAGAAGTCATAACCATATCATCAAAAGTACCAAAATAAGATTCAATGATCTTACGAGTTTCAGCTGGTGTCTTTCCAGTTAATTTAGTTGTAACATATTTTCCGGTTTCTTTATCTTTAGATGAATATGAAAAATCAATAGTAACACTCATGACATCATTGGTTTTTTTATTACCTTTTTTAATAATAGTAAAAGTTTTATCTCCCATTTCGATCTCTAATTTACTTTTAAATAGTTTCTCGCCTAGACGCATAACTTCTTTAACAGTACCCTTTCTAGATGTCTTATCATACAGAGTATATAAAATAACATCTAGAATAGATGATTTACCACTATGATTAGGAGCAACTAAACCAACAATACCTTTATTTTTATCAAAGCATATATGATTATCTACACCATAACAAAAAAGATTACTAAATTCAAGTGTTTTTAATTTCCATGAACTACCTAGGATGGTATCTGAAATCAATATTTGCTGATTATAAATCAAGTTTAATTCTTTAACTTTTTCAATTAGTTCAGCTGATACTTTTTTACTAGCTAGATATTTTTCAATCTCTGAGTTTTGAAACTGAGGATTAGAAACATTGAAAGATAAAGAACGTAACATCTTCTCATGTTTATTTTCTTCTTCATCATTTTCATCTTCTTCATCATCAATATCTTCTTCTTGGTCTTCATCTTTTTTTTTATTATGGCTATCAAAATCCTCTCCGTCATCTTCAATGATTTTTAATTTTGAAGGTGATCCAGACCCCAAAGTTTTTGTTCTAGTATTAGTTTGGATTAATTCTAGAATAGTTCTTTTTTGATTGAATTCATCTATAATTTTTCTTTGTTCAACTCGATCAGTTTTATCATCTATTTCTAATCTCAAATAACATTTATTTGGGATGTTAATATTTTTATCTTTAAGTAATTTCCCTTCTTTAATCTTTAAAGTAATATATCCAAACTCATTTTTAACTTCCTTCAAGCAAGCACTTTTATTCTTTAAATCCCAAACTAGAAAACCATGGTTATGTTGGGTTTCTCCATGATTTTGTTGTATCAGAGAACCAGCATAAGCCATCTTTTGAGGAATTAAAAATTGGTGTTTGTGAATATCACCTAGAAGGGTAAAATCATATCCTTCAAAACTTTTTTTATTAATTCCTCTTTCACCTTCCATAATTGTTCCTGTATCAGTTATAGCACCATCTACTCGACCATGAAATAAAGCAATTTTATGCTCAATTCCTTCTAGATCTAAACTACCAATATCACTTGCTTTAACAAAATTATAATCAAACACACTTGTCAAACCAAAAATAATATTAGCAAAACGATAAAATCCTGATTGACGAAGATAATAACATTGGGAGCGACGAATGACTTTTTCAACGATTGGTGTTAAAGAATCAAGTCTGTTATTGTTATTTAAATTTGCATCATGATTCCCAGCAATGATTATTAAAGGCATGATTTTAGCTAAATTCTGAAAAAAATCAGCTGTAATTGAAATACATTCTGGACTTAATTCTGTTTTTGAATGTAAGATATCGCCTGTAATAATAATTAGACCTTTTTTTGAATCACCACCTAAGGCTTCTTTAACTTCTTCTTTTAAATTTTGATATAAATTATTAAAAACTTTTCGATATTCATCGTGTCGTTTTTGTAGACGAATATGAATATCAGAAATATGATATATTTTTTCAATATTAGTAGAATATTCTAGATCAGCAAATTGAATTTCTGAATCTTCCATTTTATTATATGTTATATAGTATTACTCTATATAAATATATATCTATTAAACTTATAATATTTTTATAATAAAAATATAAAAACATAAAATTCTATAAAAACATAACCTAGAAATAATATTTGAATGAATATTGAAAATGGATATCAATATATATAAATAATATATTTCTAGATACTATGTAAATATGAAATAAAAAAATGAAATAAAAAATAAAAAATTGGATATGTATAGTATCCTGCGCTAAGGAAAAATCCGTAACACTTCAACATTTCAATGGTAAGGAACCATCGTCCAGTTGTTTCCACCGTTGTAGGAAAGAATTCCATTGGAGGTCGCCGAGTAATACTGGTGAATGTTGTCTCGAAGATCGCGTTGGTTCTGTGGTTTGTTAAGCCACTTATCCATCGCTTCCGGCGTCGTAATGACACCAGATCGAAAAACGTTCATCAGGCTCCAGTTCTCACTGAATGACCGACGGTGCCACCCTGGAAGCATCTCAATGCCTGTTTCATAACCAGGGACACGAAGGCCTTGGTATGACAACGGAAGAGGGTACATCATAATACGATTCTCGTTCGGGTTCCATGCTAATACAATGTAGCACCGATCCGACCAAGAAAAGCGGAAACCGACTTCGTCGATTTCAATCGGAGAATTATTCATTTTCCGGAGTGGCGCCAAATTTAAAATAAGGAACCTTATTATTTATATTATTAAAAATAACAATCAATTTTTGATATTATAGTTTAGTTAAAAAACCCAAAAAAACTAAAAACAAAAAATAAAACTAAATTAAACATCTAATTTTTTATTTTTGAAAATTATCATTATACATATCTTCCTCATATAATAGATTATTATAAGTAAAACTACTTTCATTATTTTTGTTTATATTTTTGTTTATATTTTTGTATATATTTTGAATAAGTTTTTCGAAATTATTTTGTGATTGTGATTCTATGAAAGATTTATAATGAACATCTTCTTCGTACATCATTAACATATTATATGAATTAGATATTTTTATAAAATTTTCTTTGTTTTTTATGTCCACTTCCTTTTGATTCCCCTTTTCCTCTACAATTACTATTTTGGTTCTATTTTCCATTTTTATAATTAATATATATTTTTTGGTTAGAATAAAAATAAAACATTTTAACTTACTTGGGTTTGTATCCAGCTAACTTTTATTATTTTATTTTATTCTATTTTATTTTATTCTATTTTATTTTATTCTATTTTATTTTATTCTATCTAATTCATTTTTACACCTGGAATATTGATCGTTAATTTTTAATTTGTTAAATAAATTAATACAATCCATTATATTTTTCCCATTCCAAATATATTTTTTACTAGATAATAAGTTTTGAAAATATTTATTTAATTCAATTATTGATGAAATTAATTTGAATCTTATTTCCAATTTATCATCTAAATCTTCAGAATAAAATATGAATGTACATATAAATAAATAATCATTAAAAGGGTTAACAATAAACAAATTATTTATTTTATTAAGGTAATCTTTTTGATATATAGTTTGTTCTAAATATTTCCATATTGGTTTTGATTTAAAATCGATTGGATATTTATTTGTTTTATTGTTTTTCTCAATTTTATTATGATTTATTACATTCGCATTTAACTCAATATTTTTAATATTATTTCCATTATTTCCGTTATATCCATTATCTCTTGTATTTTGTATAGTATTTAACAAAGAATCCTTACCATATAATTGTGTTTTATAATTTAATTCTGATTGATAATATTCTGTATAAAAAGTTAAATTTTTTTGAGTATTAATTATTTCATCTTTTAAATCAATTGTATCTTCTTCTATTTGTTCTTTTAATATATTTTCATTATTTGTTTCTAGATTATTTTTTAATGATGTTTCAGGTAATTTAATTAATGATTTTAACATATTTTCTCTATCACTAATTAATTTTTCAAAAAAATTATTATATTTATCTAATTGACTATCATTTACATGCCCCTCTTCTTTTATTTTTTTATTTATATCAATATTAATATCAATAACATTATCTACATTATTATTTTCAATATTATTATTTTCAATATTACTATTTTCAATATTACTATTCAATCTATTATCAATTTCTTCTAAAAAAGGATCATTTATATTTGTATTTACATCAATATCAACATTAATGTTCATATTCATATGATTATCATTATTAAATAATATATCTATTGATGTTGAGGTATTTAGATTTTCATTATTAATAGATTCTTCATTCAAAACAAATTCTTCAAATTTTAAATCATCTCCATCTAATTTATCTTCCAGTAAGTCGAATTTATCAAAATTTAATTCTTCTTCATTGACTTTAATTGAATTTGAAACTGAAGCTATATTTTGTTCAGTTTGTTTATTTTGTTTATTTTGATTGGAATTAGATTCTATATTTTTTTTTACACTTTCATTGATATCATTTGGTATATCAACTTTATTTTCTTTTAATATTAACTCTCTAGTTAATGTTATTACTTTAACATTTGGATCATATGATGGATCTGATTTTTGTATATCTTTAATAAAAACATCTGATAATTGTTTTTTTTCCCAATTAAATAATTCTAGATGTTTTTTTGTTTCTTCATGTCTTTTTAAATTATCAAAAATTCTAAATTGTCTACAACAAGATGGACAAAAGTATTTATTTTTAGGATCATAATTAACATTTTCTTTACATGTTTTTAGATGTATATTATAAGAAATTTGACTACTAAAAACAAAGTTACATTCACTACATAATTTTTCAGCCATTTTATTTTTATTATATTTATAAATGAAAAAATCAATTTATAATAAGCGTAAAAAAATTAGTTAAAATTATATAATATAATACTTTTTATTACTTATATCTATGTTCAAATTCTGAGGTTTCAATTAATTGAACACTCGTAGGATCTATATTTATTCTATATGGTATCGGAGGACATTCTTCAATTCTAGTTTGATCACCACAATTTTGTAATAGACTACCTAATACAATTTTTTTTCCTATAGAGATATGAAATATTCCTAATTCATAAAAATAAGGTAAACTAGATAATGAATCAGCTACACGATGATCAAAATAAATAGGATATGGGTCATCATCTGGATCAACCATTAATAAATCTTTAACGATTTGTTCTTTAGATTTAAGACTAGGAGCATCTATTAAATCAGAAAATTCTTTATCATTTTCTATGTAATATTTTATTGGCATCATTTTTTTATGAAAATAAAATTCCTTTTTTAAAGAAATCCTTGTATTAATTTTATTTAATGCTTCGTCAGATATAAAAGGAGATAATATATGAAAAAAATAATTACCAGGGAGTTTTGTTTTTTCTGATAAAAACCCTTCTACTAAACCTAGTATTCCTGTCATTTGTGTTCCTGAATATATGGCATCATCACAAACAACTATATTATTTTTTTCAGATTCAGATAAAACTAAAAGTAAATCTTCTAATTTTGTAAATATGTGACGTGGTTTTTTATTCATCAATAAATAAAAAATTTTAGATATCCAATAATTTGATTTTTGTTCTATTTTCATACCAAAAAAAAATTCAGGAATTAATAAATCAAATGAATTACCACCTATATAAACTTCAAATTTTCTTATTATTTCTTTAATTGATTTGATAAATTCTTCAAATGATACATGCATAGTTATTTTTAATATTTGTTCAAAAATACCAATCTGTGATTTAGTAGCACCTACCTTAGATAATTTTTCTTTATATTCACCTAATTTTTCAAGTTTTAAAGGATATGATAGTCGAGGGATATTGAATGGATCATTTTTAAAATTGTCTTCTGAAAAAGCACCTCCTTTCATATTCTTTTGACTTTTTATTTTTGATTTCTTATTCCCATTTCTATTATATTTTCGGTTTCTATTATTTGTTTTTGTTTTTGTTTTTGCTTTTGCTTTTGCTTTTGCTTTTGCTTTTGCTTTTGCTATTTTCTTTGTTTTTGTTTTTTTCATATTATTTTTATTCTTTGTATTCTTTGTATTCTTTGTTTTATTTATTGGATTTATAAGAAAAAAAGAAAAATAAGTAAAAAAATTTTTTTATGAACAATCTATCTAACCAAAACTATAATTTACTTTCAAATTATTATTCGATAAAACTTAAATCAATTGGTGGAAAAGGTTGAAAAACATTAACTCCAGTGCTAACATCACTCTGATCTAAACTACAAGAATATTGAGCCAAACGATCAAATAATTTTTTTTTGGAACTTTGAATACTATGACCATCATAAATATATTTTATCGATGGCATTATATTACCCGACGAAATCATATAATCATACACAATATCATAAAATTTACCAAATTTAAATTCATCAAGATTTAAGACAGCCCATGATAAAATGAAACTACCTGAAAATGAATCTGCTATAAAAGTCTGATGTTTAATACAAATATTATAACATACAATAGAAATATTATACCATACATTTTTCCAATTATAAACGTTATAAGGATACACCCTTGAATATTCCAATTTTAATTTATTATAAAGCTTAAACATATACATATATGAAATATCTACTTGGCTATAATCAAAATGGAAATATGAATAATTATAATTTATCATATTGAAAATATTAAATATATTATAAGTCTCAAAATAATCTCCATTAGTTTTTTTCAATCGAACAACATTTTTTTTTGTTTGGACTGTAGCAATTTCTTTTGTAGAAGAACTTAAATTGGGAGTGAATATGGATTCAATATTAATGTCTAGATTAAGTGAATATTCAAAAGGAGAAGAAGAATATGAAAGGGTTTCTTCTTTAATTTTAGGTAAAGAAGGTGATGTAGATGATTTTTTCTTATTATTATTATGTTGATTTAGAATAATAATTTTTTCATCTTCCTTTTGTTTCTTTAAATTTACAAACACCCGTCCTTGTTTTTTATTTTGATTTTGAGTATTGGATTTAACATATTTTTTTGATTCAAAAATACTATAGTAACTTTGAATATTAAAATCCTTTTCTTCGTCACCAAAATTAAACGAGTCAGACCCCGAAATACTTACCATTTTTAATATGATAAGATAAGAATGTTTTGATTAATGATTACCAAAACAATAATATATAAAACAGTCTTAAGGTATCAATTTTTATATTATTTTGTTTTATCAAAAAATCCAGAAATTTTTATATATATATATATTTTTCTATGGTGAAGAATAAAGAGTAAATAAAGTATAAAAAAAAAATAAAATGCCATCTAAATTTTCTTTATCTACAAAATTATTAATAGCTGCTGCCATTACGGGTATTATTAATAACACATCAGGATTTATGATATTACATATTACTGAACAACCTATATATGGTATTTTATGGATTAATTTATTTGGCGCTATAACTGGATATATTACAAATAGTTATGTATATGGAGTTTATAATATAGTATGGGTTATGTTTTTAAGATGGATTATCATAACATGTCTTACATTATTTATAAACATTAAATTATTTAAATATATCGAAAATTTCAAAAAAGTAAAAGAATGGAAAAATAAATTATCAGGATTAAAATTAACCATTTTTAATTATATCTTAATTTTATTAACATCATGGATAATATTTATATTATGGATTTATATAATGACCAAAAATTATGTATTTGTTTATCGACAAAGTAAAACTATTAATTATCTAGATGTTATATTATTATGTATTATGATATTCATTGTAGGTGTTGATCAATACTTTGCAGAAATACAAACTAATATGAATACTAATACAAATATGAACCATGAAAAAAGACAAATTAAAGACCTCTAAATAATTTATCTATATATACTATAAATCATAATACCGATTACATTACCAATTACACTAACAATATCAATACAAAAAAAAAATGGGATTACCTATTATTATTAAATCATTTTTAACATCAACTGTAACAGGAACAATAACTCAAACTTCTGGATTTGGGGTTTTGAAATTAACACAGAACCCTTTACTTAGTATTTTATGGATTGAAATATTCGGAAATATATTGGCTTATTTAGCACAAAGTTATGTATTTGGATTTAAAAAAATAATGCTAAGTACCATATTAAGATGGGCTATTGTAGTATGTATTAGTTTGTTTATGTGTGTCAAAATATTTTCATACTTAGATAATCTTAAAAAAATAAAAGAATTAAAAAAAAAATATACCGGGTTTAAATTAGATCTTTTAAATTTCTCAATACTAACACTATCAGTTGTAGTAGTCTTTTTAGTATGGGATTATTCAATGAGAAGAGATTATATATTTCAAATAACTAATTCAGATAGAAATACACCATATGACTTATTACTTATAGGTATTACTATGATGATAGTAGCAATTGATCGATATTTTTATAATTACAATAGATTATGATTGATATAAGCCTAAATTTTTTTTTAATGTTTTGACTAACGTTTTTCTAGCATCATATTTTTCTTCTATTTTTGTTAATTTATTTAATTGTTTTGCTGATAATTTTTTCATTTCAGCATATTTTACTTTATCTTGAGCATACTTTAATAATTTTTTTTCAGAGGTTTTAAGTTTATTAGCTAATATTTTTTCTTTAGATCTAAAAATATCAAATAATCCCCTACCTAATTGTTTACCATTTTTAGAGTTTCTTTTATGAAACGATTTAGTTTTTGTTTTTATTTTTGTTTTAGAATTCATTATTGATTTAATTTATAATTAAGAAATATTTTTATCTTAAAACACTAATAACTTTAGCAACACTAGATACAGTAGGGATTTTTAAACTTTCATCATTTGTTTGTTTTTGTTTCATTTGTTGTCTTGATCTATAATAATATGGATGTTTATATTTTTTATTATACATATATCTTTTAGCAATTCTATACTGTGAAGATTGTTGATTATTTTGTTGAGGTGATTGAATTTTTTTAGTAATTCTTTTAATATCACCAGGAGAAGCAAATGATTCAATCCCTCTTATGATAGCATCTTTTTGTAATGCTGCTTGAGATAATTCAAAAAAATTTCCACCTCTTTTTATTTTAATTTTAAGGGTATTTCTTTTTTTCCCCTGACTTTTCTTATAAATTTTTTTTTTTTTAGTTTTAGATTTAGTTTTATTTTTTTTTACCATCTATTTTAGATTATTTATTAGAAATAAAATATATCTCATGGAAAAAATAAAAAACTAAACAAACATATTTTATTACATATCAATATTATATTTTTCAATAATAAATTTATAATTATCATTTTTTAATTTTGTTTGAAGATAAATATCAAATTTATTTTTTTCCTCTTGATTAAGTTTTGAATTATCGTAATAAAAATTTATTGAATTAGAATTAACTCCACCCCAATCCCTATTTCTTCCTTTTTTTGATTCTTCAAATAAAAATTCGATATTATTTAAAACATAATCTAATTTTAATGGTATTTTTATATCCAAAAAATCATATAATTGATTTATAAATTCTGATTTATTTGTAATAATATCTTCATAATAAAATAAAATTTTTTTACCTGAAAAATTCAAATAAAAATCAATACATTTAAAATATACATCAAAACTTGATTGGTTTATTTGATGGTGATTATGTCTTAATAAAACTTCCTTTGGATTTCTAATGATAAATATAATATTTTCAATTGATTTATAATTCTCAATAGGTTCATGATATTTATGATATGAATTAACCCAATTTATTTCTTCTTTTTTATCTTCATTATTATCTTCATTATTATCTTCATTTTTATTTCTAATATTAAAAGGAATTTGATTTGGAAAAGTATTTTTATATATTGGTACATCACGAGAGTTTGTTTTACATCCAAAAGTTGGAGTCTCTGTTAACAATTCTATCATAAATCTTGTTAAATGATTACCAGATCTAGGATAACTTAATAAAATATTTTTCATATCTAATTTACAATTTATTTTTATATAATATATTTATTTACATTAATTCATTAAGGCTTCCTCTTCGATAAATATTAACACTTGGACTACTTAGCAGCAGCAAGAGAATATACAGGATTATTCAATGGGGTATGTATTGTTGCTGGATCATAATCCAAACTATAAATTGAACTATTTTTTTGATATGATGTATAATATGGATTTGCTTTATATATTATTGGTTTATCTAGCATATTTAAATTAGTAAATGGACTTGTTACTAACTTATTAAATAAATAACATGGATCTATTACTAAATTATTATGTTGTTGACTTTCATTTTCATCACTTTTAGTTTTACTAATTTTTTTAATAAATTTAGTAGGATCACAATTTTCAGATTTAGAATGTACAATTATTATACATTTATTATAATGATCTAATATAAATTCTGGTTCTACTTCTCCCTCTGTCACAACTTTTATTTTTTCTTCGCCTTCTGGTTTTTTTTCTTCAATTGTAAAATTATATAAAAATATATTTTTATATCGATTAGAATTAATACCTATTTGAGAATAAGGTTCTGTAATAATAGGATTTATTTTAGGGTTTATTACAATACAAATTTCATTTGTTTCTTGATCTATATAATAATTATAAGAATCAACAATACCTACTAAAAAATAGTTAAATTTATTTTTTTGAATAGGATCAAAATTATGATAGAGAAATATATTATATCCAACTAAATTAATTGAAGTTCCTTTATAATCATTCATAATTGAATGGTTTGTATTATTTATATTGTTTAAATTTTTAATTTCAAATATTTGTAAATAATTAAATAATGATTTGAAATTTTGAAATGAAACATAATTAATATAAACATTATTATATATATGTGGAGATTTAGTAGTGAATTTCTTTAAAAGTTTTGAATTTCTATTATAATCAAAATTCTCAATAATATAATAAAGCTGTTTGGATTCTTTTTCTCTCTCTCTTCTGATTTTAAAATTATATATTTTAAATGGATTAAAAAAACGTCTAATTATTTTATTTTCAGGGTTTGTTCCATTGTGATCTTTGACTAAATGTATAAAATAACCAAAATGAACATCTTTAAATTTTCCATTTTTTTTAAATAATAAATTAGGATATTCTTTTTCAATAACATTTGGTTTTTGTATACCTTCTATTGAAAAAAAAAGACTAGTATCTTCTAATTTATATGATTCATATTTTGTTAGATCTTTTGTATCATAATATTCATGATAATATATAACAGGTTTAGGGTTTTCTGTAATAGTTTTTGACATAAATATGGTTTTTTTATCAAATAGATCTAATAAAGAACATGATGAACACTTAACAATATTTTTATTTCCAAAAATACCAAACCCTCTACCCCTTTGTTTTTGAGTATATTTATGATTCTTTTTATTGGTATATTTTTTTTTATTTACCTTCGTACCAATGGTGACATTTTTATTTTTTATTTGAAACATTATTGAGACAATTTATAATACTAATATAAAAAAAATTATTTACAAAAACAAATACATCAAAATTACTTAAAGAAGCAATGTTTATCGTTTGAAATATATAATGTTGTGTAGATCACTATATTGGTTAATTTCCTTGTATATTTGATTTTGGTATTCATATTGATGAGGATTTTGATGTTGAAAAAGTTTAGTCCCACTTTTAGTTTTAGCAGAAGGATTAGGTTGATCATATAGTTCAACAACATCATCATCCTCACCAAAATTACTATTTACAAACTCATAAATACCATCTTCATACATTTCGACAACATCATCATTCAAATTACTATCACCGTCACTAATAAAGTTTGGTGAGCAAGGGAGGGTATGACCTTCCGTTTCGGATGGTGGTTGATAAAATTCACTATCTTTGAAATTGATTGAAGAAATAACATGTTCTACACCATTCGAATCTAATGAACATTTTACAACATATATATCACTATCCTTGCTCTCAAAACGATAAAAGACATTTTCCGTGACTTGATCAGTAGACTCCATTTTAACATTATTCGTGAAAGAATTAGACATTTTAGTTAAATGTCAAGAGAATTGGATATTTTTATAGTAAAGTATCCAATATATTTATACATAATAACGAAATATCAATTTTTATATCATAAAAAGGTATTAAAATGACTAAGATTTATTTTTATAATGTCATATAAGATTAGCACTAATGAAGTGTAAAAAAAATATTAGTTTTTTCGTGATTTTTCTTTCAAAATTGAGATTTGAAAAACATGAAATTGAAAAAAATAAAAAATAAAAAAACAAAAAAATTTCTGAAAAAAAAAATTTCATCAAAAAAATCAAAAAAATCAAAAAAAAATGAAAAATAGAAATTTTTTTTTACATTATTAAAAATGATATAGTGATTATTAAATTTTATATTACTATATGTATATTTTAAAAATAAAAATTATAAAAAAAATGTAAAAAAAGATGTAAAAAAGTGTCTTAAAAGTTAAAATTTGAGTTTAAATATTTTCACTCAAAAAAGTTGTGTGAAAATTTTGCAATTCGGAATCAAACTTAAAAACAATTAACAATTTACACATTTTTTACAATTTATGGCCAAAGTCTGCATAGTAAAAAAAAAGTAATCTGACAGTTTTGAAAAAAAAAATCAAAAAAAAATCAAAAAACTCAAAAAAAACCAAAAATTTTTTTTTCAAAAAACGCACCGCGTCAAGCATGGCAATTATGACGATCTCTATATAAAATAACAAACAAAAAATAATCATATTGTCATGTATGAAAAATATGGCGAAGACGCGGTGAAAAAGTTGAAATGGTAACAAAGTTACCATGTTACCATTTTTTCAACGGGTCAAATATGGATAACTGATACATACCCCCATATTTTATCAAAATCGGATGAAATATTTTCCACCGCGTCCATTTAGGAGAAAACGTCGATAAATCAACAAATTTAAAAATGGGTAACATTTGTTACCATATATGGTAACATCTCGGTTTATGGCGAAGTCTGGATCACAGTATATCCTTTTATAAAAATATATAAAATAAATAAAATGATTATTGTTTTCGTTATAAGATAACACGTTGTAATATTAAAATAATTATCTAATATAATAAATAAATGTATTTTTGTAATATCTGTGACTATACTTCAACTGTAAAACATAACTATAATAATCATCTTAAGACAAAAAAACATGTTACAAAAGAACTTAATATAATTAATAATATAATGAAAAATGAAAAAAAAAAAGAAATAGCTAAGAAAAATTTTGAAATTAATATACTTAAGCTAAAACCACCATCAAAAAATATATATACTTGTTTTAACTGTAATAAACAATATATACATCGAAGTGGTTTATCTAGACATTACAAAATATGTATTGATGATAATGGTGTACCAGTATTCAATCAACTCGATCCCAAATCACATCTACAATCCAATTATCAAAATAATGTAGATTTATTATCAACAATACCTTCTTCAATTGATTCGAGATTATATAAACTTGAATCTGAATTAAGTAAAATGAAATTAGAAAAAGACATGTTAGAAAAAGGTTTATTTCAAAAAGACTACGAACATAAATTGGAAATACAAAAACTAAAAAATAAATTAAGTAAGAAAGATTTTGAAAAAAAACTTATTGATGAGAAAAATAATTTGTTATTACAGATAAATAATAATACACATATAACAAACAACACAAATAATACCCTGATTAATAACAATGTCAAAATATCAAAGATCCAGTATCTAAATCTAAATTTTGGTAATGTAATTGACATTAATACTTTCCTTAAAAATTATAATGACAATTATGGTTTAACTAGTGATCAAACCAGAGTATTATTAGAGAATTTTGATAATGATGGTATTAATGCTTGTATAAACGGTATTATACATTATTTGAAGAAAAGTGCTGTTAAACAATACAAAGAATTAAAAGGTCAAGATATTGATATGAATAATATTATATTACCTTTTTTATTAAGTGATAAGTGTGTCCGTGATCATTTTGAAAAATCTTCAGATAATAATTGGGATAAAACAACAATGATTGATAATATACAAAAAATTTTATCAATAACCAATAATCAAATTTATAAACATCACAATCGATATATGAATTTTAATATTAAACAAAAAAAAAGAATTATAAATGGTTTATTGAAACAATCATGCTATAATATGATATCTAATATTACTATTCCAGATTTTTATAAAATTAAAACTGATAATGTTTTAGTTAACTTTAACGATCAAAAAGAAAAAGAAAATGATAATGATAATGATAATGATATCAAATTAGGAATTAATAATGATACCATTAATTGTATTGACGATGATGATGGAGAAGTGGAAGAGAATGATGAAGATGAAACCGAATATGAGGAATTATAAAAAATTATTTTATTTTGACTTTTCTTTTTCTTTTTCTTTTACAAATTTATCAAACATAATAAAGAATTCTGTGGTTGCGGTATTATTAGTTATCTTTTCCATAGAATTAAAATAACATGTTGACGAATCAATATTATTATCAATACATTTTTTGATAATAGGTTTCATCATGTCAACTTTCATATAGATCTTTTCTATATTTTCGATAATAATTGGATTTTTCATTTTATATAAATCCATACATGATTTAGAATCAAATATATCTTTTTTTAAACATTCTCTTACACAATTTACATATGCATTAGTACTCATATTATTATAATAACTCATTTTATCTATATTTTTATCTAAAATGATTATTTTTATATTATATTTTTTACGATAAATAAAAAAAATTACACTATGCTACACTACAAAGCACACCATATCTAAAACCTAAACTAAATTAAAATAAACCTAGTCTTCGTCTTCGTCTTCCGTATCAACCCAAGATTTGTTACGTTGTTCATCGTGACGTATCTTGATCTTGGCTTCAACAGCTTCAAAATATGGAAGTAGAGCAGAGTATTCAAAAATCATCAAACGACGAAGTTCGTAAACCATTTGCTTTTCAATCTTGTATTTTTCAACATACAATTGATTCAAACTCATTGAGTCAATCGCAAATTGCTGATCTTTAGTAATAGTTTCAGGAACAAAGTAATAATGTTTCACTTCATCAATGTAAAGACGACCTTCATCTTCTCCCATTTCTTCAATGATCATCTCTTCACAATATTCCATACAATTACTAAATCTACGATTGAACTCACACATTTGGTCTAAACACATATTTCCATCATGGACCATTTCATCATCACCCAATTCTTTACCTTTGTCAATTAACAAACGTTGAATACCCTCTTCACAAAGAAGGTTTCGAATATCTTTGTAAAAATACCGTTCAAGTTTGTCACCGTATTTTAATGCTTTAGGTGTCATGCTAGGGTAACGACAATATAAACAGTTCTCGTCATACTCGTACTCAATCCCACTCTCGCAGGAATCCATGTAGATAGTAGTCTCCATGGATGAAATAGGTAATATTTGAAATAGTACCCTAATCAGTATATTTTAGAATTAAAAAAAATCAATTTTATAAAAATCAAAAAGTCTAAAAAAGTCTAAAATATAAATTATTATTATTTTAATCTGTATTATTTTAATCTTTTATTTTAATCTTTATTTCATTAAATAAATATTAACTATTAGAATCCTTATTGATTATCTACAATTATTCATAGATATTTAAGGTATTAAGCTTCAGCAGGAACTCGGCGTATTCTGTGTATCATTCTTCTCAATATATTATTTCCTGGTGGGGTGTTACCATGTCTTAAATAATAATAATCTTTAAATTGTTGTAATTTTTGATATGGTGTAGGTCTTACTATTCCTTCCCATTTTTCTAAGGCACTACCGGCCTGGGGGGGGGTGGGTCGCTGTGGGCCTTATTACGGCCTGTGCTTGTTGTTGTCTCTGTCGTAGAGTAGGCGGTCCATGTATTTCTGTTAATGCTCTTGATCCTAAACTTAGATCAACAGGAGGTGGAGGTGGAGGTGGAGGTGGATGTAAAGGTAGAGGAGGTCGATGAATTTGAGGAATTTGATGTTGATTTAAAGGTGATTTTTTAAGTTGTAAAAAACCACTATTAACATAATCGGTTTTAAATGATGATTGAGTAGATGGTTGTGCATATGTAATAGATGATGTTGTGGGTTGGGCGGCGGTGGGAACATATACAGGAGCAGGAGCCTTAGGTCTTCTATTAGCTGTTTCCCGTAATGTTGCTGATCTTCTTTCTCTAAATTCTGCGAGCCTTTTTTGATAGCCTTGATTTGCTAAATGTTCTTGTCTTTGTTTTGCGAATTGTCCCACTCTTACAGCACGTTGAACCTCTTCAGCTTCTTTTTTGGATAACGGTCCTGATATATTTGCTGGAGTAAGGGATCTTCCTTGAACTGTTGATGGTTTTATCAAGGGTCCTTTTTCTTCTAATTTTCCTAGTCTAAATACGAATGGTTTTGAATTATCTTTTATTTCACTAACCACAGATTTCGTAGGTACTGCCCCTTGACCTTTTACTATTGTTGGACTTGGTGTTGGTGATAGTAATTTTGCTTCATCTTTAAATAATTCAGGAGATGTTGATCTAATTTTCGCTAATTCTTGTTTATGTTTAGCCATTTTTTCAGCAACTTTTACCTTTGCAGCATCTAATTCTTCCCGAATCATTAGACTAGTTTTATTATAATTTTCCGATGCTTTAGCAAAACCTGTTTGGTGTTTTTTTAATTCTTGTTCAGCTTTAAAACGTCTCTGAATAGCATCTGAAGTGGCTTTTTTTTGTGCTTCTTGAATAGCTTTTTCAGCTTCTTCGTGTGCTTCTTGAATAGCTTTAGCATGGGCTTTTTCAGCTTTTTCTATAACTTTTTTACCTGTTTTTGTATTAGTCGTAAACCCCTGCTTCGCTCTTTTTAAAGCTTCAGCAGCGGCTGCTTTTTTCTCTTCTTGTAAGCTACGAATACTTGTAAGACTTGTTTGACTTATACGAGAACTATTTAAAAAAGATGACTCTGCTTTAGCTAATTCAGCTTTAGCAGCAGCTAGAGATTTTTCAGCTTGGGTACGTGTTTGATGTTGAGTAGTTGATGATAAAATTCTAGAATGGCTTAATGGAGAAGCTGAATTCTGTAATGTTCTTAATTCTTCACCTAATGATAATACAGATTTTTGGTGTAAAGCTTTTTTAACCGATTGTGCTTCTTGTTTTTGAAGATTACTTGCTAATCTTTTTCTTATTCTATAATTTTTAAACAAAGTTGTAGGCCAATCCCATCCACCTTTTTTTGTTTTCTTGACCATACTTCGTATTTTTTTTTGTATTTTTTTTGTATTTTTTTTTGTTTTACCATATTTAGTTTTCATTTTATTTTTGTTTATCAATATAATTTTTATTATTTAACAAGAAATAATTTTTAAATATGATAGATAATATAATAAATAATATCATAAATAGTATCTTAATGTGTTGAGGTATTGAGGTATTATAAAATTATATAAAAATAAAAAAACAATTTTCGGTTAGTTAAATACATAAAAATTGGTATTCATAATTACTATAAATAAATAATGCAATATTCATCTATAAGTCTATTGTGTTTCTCGAAGATCATCATGTCTTCAATCTCCGAACAGCCGAAAGGTTGTGATAGCTGTAAGGTCTTTCCTTGCATGCTGACTTTCAAAACATGTAGTGTATGGGGTGAAGCGATGGATTCGCACTCATTTAATGATGGAAGTGGTTGTGCTTGTGGTGAATGGTTGTGTGGATGTTTACCAATAACTTTAGCCATAGATACGGTTGCTTGTCCATTCTTTACACCGGTGTGGATGATTCGCAAAATCGTCAAGTATTGTCAGCTCAAAAACAACAACGAACAAGGGGCTCCTGTCGAAGGGGGTAAACAAGAACCTCATCAACCTGTCTAAATACAGGATGTAGTGAGTGTGTTTGTTATATTTGTTGTTTTTTTAGGAGAATAGAAGGCCTATACCTTCTTTTAGTTTTATTTTTTTTCTATTTTTTTGCTATTTTTTCTATTTTTTATTTTTTTTACGATTTTCTATTTTTGTATAAACAATTATATCTAGGATTTAATAGATTATCCAATATAATACAAAAAAATATAAATTAACAAAATATATAATAATTAATATCATATCAAACTAAAATGGATTATATTGAAAAATTCAAAGATCGTGTAGAAGGGTATATATATGCTTCTTCTAGATATGAAAATGTATTAAAGAATGAAAATACCAATGCTGTAAATAATCTAAATTTAATGAAAAATGATAAAGTCTTACATATTGCTGCGGTAGGGGTTAATATTAAAAAATATATAAATCCATCACTTAATATAGAATTAGTTGAGGTGGATCAAAGTGAAGATTTTGTCAATCTAGGTGGACCTCAATATAAACATATCGATTTGAATAAAATGGAATATGAAGATAATACTTTTGATAAGGCGATTGTAATAGCCAATTTTCATCATTCTAGTAATGAAGAAAGAAGAAGAATATATAAAGAGATTTATCGAGTACTTAAACCGAATGGCCTTTTCATTCTAGCAGATGTTGAAAAGGATAGTCAACAAGACAAATTTCTTAATGGTTTCGTTAATGAATATAATCCATGTGGTCATCAAGGATTATTTTTCGATTGTTCGGATCTTAATTTATTTGATGATGTTGGATTTAAAACAATACTCAAAAGAGTCAAATATACTTGGGATTTTGAATCAAAAGAAACTTTAATTGATTTTTGTTATAATTTCTTTAATCTAAAAAAAATCAAAAAAGAAAATATTTACGATGAAGTTAAAAAGTATTTATCATTATCAGTAACTCATAATAATAACATATATTGGGATTGGAATTTGCTTTATTTTATTTCAACTGTTCCAGATGTTAAACAATCTATAAAGTAAATAAAGTAAATAAAATCAATCAAATCCATAGTTTTCCTTGTTCTAGTTCTATTTCTTCATCAAAAGTTAGGTTACCTCCAGCGGGTGTAAAAGTAAATTCACTAAAGTATATATCATGATTTTTGTCTATATAATAATCGATTCTAACAAATTCAAATCGATTAGAAAGTATTTTGGCACAACTAATCATAAGATCTAGTTTAATAGGTTTAGGTATAGAAAAAGCACTAATATTTATATTTTTTTCTTTGAAAGAATCAATTAATTTTTGTTGTTTAATAATATTCCAATTGATGTCATATAATAGATTAATATTTGACATATATATTTTATTTTCTTTATCTTTATATTGAACAGGTACTTTTACACCAATTGAAATAGGTTCTCCATGAATACATCTAAACATAAAAACAATGGCTTTTCCTGATTTTCCAGTATATAAATCATTTATTTTCTCTTCAATAAAAAATTTTGGTATAAGATATTTATATTGTGCTTCATGGTTATCATAAATCCGATTGTTTTCATTTATAAATTCTCTAACCTTCTCTAGTGTATTTGAATTTTTATTATTGGAATTATTATTAAAGATAAAATTCCACCCACAACCATGTGATGTTTTAAGGATATGATCTGGATTGATATCATCAATCGTAAAATCATTCGGATTTTTGAGGATTTTAATAATTTTGGCAGTTTTAATTTGACCATTAGTAAGATGTTCAACAATTTTTTTGGCAATTATTTTGTCAACATAGATCGAATAATTTTTATCTAGTATACTAGAATAGTATTTAATTTTTTGACAAATTAATAAATTATTCCATATTTTAGGTTTATTGAATGTAAGTTTATGTGTAGGTAAAGAATCATATCCATTATACATTTTATGTTACTAGATATTATAAATATTGTTAGATGTTACTAGATATTATTAAATATTAAATTAAAATTTATATTATATTTAATATACAATATACAAATAATTCTAGAATGAATATTATACATAAAAAAAAATGATTACCCCCCTTATATACAACTATATACAATCATATTTAATTAAATAATTATGAAAAGTTGTGAATAAGGTCTCGCAATAAGGATCGTAAAGTTGTGCCACCAAACCAAGGGGCGCTACGATCGTCGATATAGTCGCTATCTTCTTGTGACAACACACCTTGATACTGTAGAATGACTCCATAAGATGAATTGCCGTAGATGCTATTGCGAAAATCATTCCGCGACATCCACCATGCCATAAACTCAAGAAAGTCATTAACAGTAAGTATGTCATGCATCTGCGAAGCCAATTTGAGAGCCTCCGCAAACTCATCGTTGTCAACGAGTGAGTAGCTCATTACAAAGTTGTAAATCGCCATAGCAACATCTTCTGATACATCGCGAGAAGAAGATCGATCCTGTTGGAGAGTCACTGGTAAAAACGAATGACTGCGTGTAACAGGTTCACCAAAGTTTCGGATAAGGTCATTCAAAAATGTTCGTAATGTTGTACCACCAAACCAAGGGGTACCACTATAGTCAACATAGTAACTCTCATCCATTGTTAATAAACTTTGGAACTGTAGGATGACCCCGTAGGATGAGTTTTTGTAGATGTTATTGCGGAAATCATTTCGCGAATACCACCAAGCCATAAACTCAAGAAAGTCGTCCACTGTCAAAATATGATGCTTTATCGATGCCCATTGAAGAGCCTCCGCAAACTCAGTATTGTCGAAGGTGGAGTAGCTGATGGTAAAATTATAGATCGCCATAGCACGATCTTCAGACACCTGGGAAGACATCTGAGAGAAAGCCATTGTTAAATAACGAATGACCGAATCGGAAGCAGTTTCAAGAAACGTTCCGGATAATTAATTAGATGAAACATTGTAATCAATTTTCATTGCCCATTAAGACTTAAAAATATTAAAAAAGAGACATATGTAATATAAACTTAAATTAAAATAAAAATAATACTTTTTTATTGAGTTAAGAATATTTATAATCCAACATGTCTAAAAGCAGGAGAATTTTTAGGGTTATAATGTTTAATACCTACACCTCTTCCAAAACCAGGTAAAACATGTTGTGGTAATTCAAAACTTTTTGTAGTATGAGTAATATCCCCTAAACCTTGAAGAAATCTTTTTTTTGCACCTTCATAAGCCGCCTGTGAGTGACTAATAGACATTTTAGTTAATTCATGAACAGGCATGTTAGGTGCTACTCCATTCATACTCATAAGAGTTGTTAATTTGGGGAGTCCATGTTGACCTGTAACAACAGTCCTACTAACATTTGACATTTCAGGAACATATTGTCCAAAACTTTTAGGAGTTTCGCCTAATTTTGGAAAAAATCCTCTTCTTTTTACATCACCTACAATTGTTGTAGTCCAACCACCCCCTATTAATTTATATTTCCCTTTCCGTTGTGTATTCTTTTTCTTATTTTTATATAATTTGTTTTTAGTTTTAGTTTTAGTTTTACAATGATTAGTAGTTACCATTTTATATAAGTTTTAATATTAAATTAGAAAATAAAGGTGAAATATACATGTAAAGTGATATATATTATGATAAACAGGATCTAAAAAAAATATGATGTTTAACAAGATCTAGCAATATTTATGTGATTCTAGGTAAATTGTGCTAAATAAAAAAAGTTATATGCGCAAAGATGACCTATATATACATAAATATAGCTAAATCTGTTAGGGCGCCTGCGGCGGGCTTACCACCCATTTATTGTATGGTATTATATCTCAATCAGAAATAATAAAAATATATTGAAGTGGTAATACGATTTGAACTAGATAAATAAAAGTAGATCATGAATATGGGTGTTTTTATTCATTATGTTGAATATTAATTTTTAATTTTAAGATTGTTGGAAAAACTCTGTACATAAACCCAGTTCCTTTAAGGAATTTTTTACGACTACCATTATGTTCAATAAAAATTCGATATTGTTCAAATTTAGTGGGATCAATTTGATTACTAATATCAGATTCATCAGTTATTATATAATCTAAATCTAGTATATTTTTAGCTTCAATATCATCATATATTTCTCCGGTTAACTTATTAACTAGAACAATATCACTTGAAACAGGGATACTTTCGCTTTTTTTCAATTCATAAAATATTCCACCACTATAAAATTTGGTATTACATAATTCGTACATGGTTTTTGGAGTAGAATCTTCTGTAACTTCAAAAATTTGATATTTCATAAGTGTACATTGTTTCTTAGGTTTAACCTTTTCATTTTTATATTTATATCCATATTCCAGTTCATAACTATAATTAATGAAACCATCATTATCCTTAAAACCATATGGCTTTTTGAAATTATAATTATTAGCTTCATATTGAAGATAGGTTGTATATTTATATTTAGCAGCAAAATGCCATGGAGAACGTCTTTCATATACTCCATTCATAGCTGTAAAACGATCCATCAAAGTATCAAATAATAAATTAACGGATATGTTCTCGGCACCATATTTGACCAGCATTTCATCTTTTATTTTTTCCATCAATCTTTTATTTTCATTATTAAATTCTCCATCACCATCACCATCACCACATTTAAGTCGTGTCCCAATAGCCATAATTATATATATAATCATTGATAATTGATCTAGGAATAAATGATATCCCTTAGTGACTCCAAAAGTACTATAATAAGCATATGAACTAGTATCACCATAATATAATCCTTGAATAGAATGGACACGAATTCCACGATGTTTAAATTTATCAGCCATATTTTCAGGAGTATAATGAATATAATGACGAATACTATCTCCAATTATGATTACATTTTTATTTACAATATTAGTACCATAAGTTACTTTCCATGATAATTTATTAATATCTTCAATCATTTTAATATGATATTCACATTCTCTATCAGTATTAATCCAATGAGTATCGATACTTTTAATGAATCCAATAATAGCATCTTGATTAGATGTTAAATCTAGGTTTTCTTTACAACTAATAAATCCCATTCTTAAATTAGGGAACATATTAAAGTATTCAGTTACAATATGTTCAATGTTTTGTTTTATTTGTAATATAGCTGGATATATACAAGGTGATGTTTCAAGTACGAAAACAATGTCATTAAATGTTGTATTTCTAGGTACAGTTTCATTCAAAATATTATGTTCAGGTTGAGTATTAGTAGTATTTAATATATTGATACGAATGGAGGTACTGATTCCATCAGCAATTTCAGTATCAGAACCATCATCATGATCATAATGTTTTTTCTTATTTTCATTCCAGGTAGCTCTACAAAGGGGGCAAGAATTATGATCAGTATTGAGCCACATTTGTATACAATCATTATGGAAGTAGTTTTTACAAGTTGAAACACATTGTATTATATTTTCTTTTTCTTTTAATTCTTCAAAACAAATAGAACAATCACTTCCAACCCAAATGTTTTGTTTATTATTATTATCATTATTATCAATATCATTTGTGGATTGTTTTTCATTTTTTTTCCCAAGACTTAAAATTCTTTTAGTCCATTGTTGTGAACAAATATTAAAAAATTCAGATCCCCATTTATATTTTGATTCACAAACAATCGCTGCTATTTCTTTTAAATCAGCAACTCTGGCTAGTAAGAAAAGCAGATGTTTACAAAACCCTTTTTTAAGTATGTGATCAGGACAAGAACATGAAAAATGTGTAGATGTGAATTTTTGTTTATAAATATTTTTACTTTCACCTTTAACACTAAAATTCCATAGATCTGTGGTTTCTTGATTAACAGATAATAGATAAATACGTTGTTGAAGTGCTCTTTCTAATTTTTCCATTCTAGATATTGTTTATTCTATATTTATATTGATATATAGTTATATATAAATAAAGCAAAGTTATTCCTAAATCATTTTATATATATATAACTTAAAAAAAATATAAATTAAAAGTTAAATGGAAATTAAAAAATAATTAATATAAAAAATATATCCTTTTAAATCTTCAATGGCGTTAAAATACAATCTAAATTATCATTATAATAAAAATAAACAATAATAAACAACAATAAACAATAATATGATATCTACAATTGTTAAAACTTATTATGACGATGAAAAGACAAAATTAAAAGAAGAATATTTTCAAGTAAATGGTATTAAAAAAGGAGAATATAAATCATATCATGATAATGGAGAGTTGAAAGAAATATGTAATTATGTTAATGATAAAAAAGAAGGTAAATATATAGAATATAAAGATAATGGTCAATTATGTATCATTTGTAATTATGTTAATGGATTAAAGGAAGGAGAATTTAATTACTATTTTGAGTCTGGAGAATTATATGGAGAATTACTAATTTGTAATTATTTAAATGATGAAAAAGATGGTGAAGAAAAAATATATTATGATAATGGCCAATTACATATTATTCGTAATTATGTTAAAGGTAAATTAGAAGGGGATTTTAAAGAATATTTTAAAGATAATGGGCAATTATGTATGGCTTGTAATTATGTTAATGGAAAAAAAAAGGATGAGATTTATAATAATGAAAAATTAAATAAATTGGCAATAACAATTATAATAGTAGTTGCTTTCTCATGGATAATAACGATAATTTAGGATTATTAAGATTATTGTTGAAAAAAAAAATAAAAACCTTCTACATATCTATTAAGAAATGTAATAAAGGAAAGTACCTAAATCTAAAACAACATTACGTTACTGCTGGGAAAACCTTGGAGCAGTGCGTAGTCGCGGAGGAAACCTCTCCGTGACGTGTCGTAGAAGCATTCGTAACGAAACACCTCCAAACCATGGTGCACTTCGTTCGTCAACATAGTTACTTTCATCTTCTGTCAAAACTCCCAGAAATTGTTGGACAACACCAAAAGATGAGTTCTTAAAGCAGTTGTTGCGAAAATCGTTCCGCGACATCCACCATGCCAAGAACTCCAAAAAGTCTCGAGAATCAAGGATCTCATGGAGTTCCGAAGCCCACTCGAATGCCTCAATAAATTCTTGGTTGTTGATAGGGGAGTAGTTGGTGACAAAACGAAAAATCGCCTTCTCATCAACTTCAACAACAGGAAAAACTCCACCTTCAAGATAGGAGTTAGAAGCCGACATATTGTGTATGACGGAATAGATCAAGTTTCTAAGAACAGGACCTATTAATTAATATTTAAAATATAGATAATCAATTTTTATAATATATTATCATATGAAAATATTGAAAGTATATAGAAGTTTCTAAAAATATCTGCTGTATGGACAAGGTTTACGAACCAATTTAATATAGAAATCTAAGCAAATAGAGTATTTTTACAACTAGTAAAATACATATCTTTTAGACTATAAAATATAATCAATCAAAATAAACCTTTATTTTTTTAACTTAAAGATTAAAAGACATTTTAATACATTATTATCAGATTAAAATAGATATGGAATATACTTATATACGTGATATAGATAAAATCATTGAAGATAAAAATAAATTAAAAGAGGTCATACTTTTCTTGTTGAATACTCATGCTAAAAGATATGATGATTATACTTCAAAACAATTATATGAGTTATTTTGTGATATACCTTTAAGTAATTTCATAGATATATTGAATAATATGAGTTGTTATGAGTTTAGATTAGAAGGTTTTTCTAATTATGTATATGATTTTCATAAAACAAATAAAATAGATCTAAAAAATAAAATGGAGTTTCTGTTAAGTCAGAATTATTCTTTTGTAGATGATAGAGATGATAGTGTAGAAAAGATAACATTTGAAGAATATTTATTTAAGTGTAATACAAAAGACGTAAAAGATTGTTTAGAATGTATGGTTGAATATTATGAAAAATATAATGATTTAACTGGTTTAGAAAAAAAGATTGATGAATTTGAAGTATTCCAACATAGTGATATTACTAATATATGGATAGCTATAAATCTTAAGTATATAATAACTTTTATAGGTAAAGGAGGTAAGCATAAAAAGTTTATAACATTTTGTAGAAAAAAACTTAAAAAATATTTTTCAGAAAAAACAGAAAATTTAGAATTATATAATAAAATATGGAGAAGGATAGTAAAAGAAAATAAATGTTAAAACGGTTGATCTCAAAAATATTAAATTTGGATTTTAAAAAATAAACACATTTTCTGATCTAAATTAATGTTGTTTTTAGGAGATAGTAAATAAATTACATACCCTACTATTATTAAGTTTTCGCGCGCGAGGCAACCAAACCAACAGAACTAATAATATATAATAGTATATGGAAAAAACATGTATTTAACTCCTAAAAATTTTTAGGATGTAGAATGAATATGAAGAATATATCATTGACCTAAAAAAAATGTTTATTTACAGGAAAAGTTTTAATATATCTCCTAAATAAACATAATTTTTTTGAAGGAATATAAAAAGAATATCGTTTTGAATTAATTAATTATTTTATTATTATAATATAAAATAGGAAATGATTATATATTTAACAATTCAAAATATAAACCATATTAATGTAGCACATATTCGTTATTGGTTATCTGATAATTGTAAACGATGGATTTTGAAAAGTGACAAACTTAATATTAGTATTATCTTTACGACAAAATCTGAAAGAAGGATAGACAATATTATTAGGGGATTTAAAGAATATCTTAGGTTGAAGGATAAAAAATGTGAATTTTTTTTAAAATCCAAAATTAATATTTTTAAGGTTAACCAAGTTAACACGAATGCTGATTTTTTAGAAAAATTAAAATCCAAATTTTTAATATTATGTAATAAAAGTATATCAAATATTATAGATAATGATTTTGATTTTTCTAAAATAGAATTAAAAGGTTATACAAAAAAAGCAATAATTTCTTTATTTAAAAAAGAAAATATTTCGAATAATGATAATGTTATCGATAATGTTATAGATAATGTTATAATAGATTCAGATTCAAATTTAGAAAAAACTAATATATCAATGTCTATAAATGAATCAGAAGAATGTACAGTATCAAATGATTTTTCTAAGAAAACATGCAAATTTTGTTTAAAAATATTTTCTTCACAATCAAATGTTATTAGACATATCAAAATATGTAAAAAAAAGGGTACAGAAGAAGAAAATATAGAAGCAATTCATGAAGAAAAGGGTGAATATGATACTTTGAATAATAAAATCGAAAATTTAGATAATAAACTTGATAATATTATTAAGGATAAAATAGATAATATTACATCAAATATTACATCAAATGTAACATCAAATATAAATTCAATTTTGAAAGATTTTAAAAAAGATATAAAATCGCATCAACATTCCGTAAATAACACAACCAATAATACTACAAATAATAACACTACTAATAATGTCAATATTCAAATAAATAATAATATTACAAAAAAAGATAAATTAAATAAACATTTACAAAATGAAATGGTTGATATTATAACTTTTCTAGATAATTATAAAAATGATCCTAGATTTCAGATGACAAAAGATGAATCTCAAGTTTTATTTGAAAATTCAGAAACAATGGGAGTTAATAGTTATAGTGAAGGTCTCTATACATGTATTAAAAAGAAATATGCTTTATTATTAAATTCATTATTTGGAAAAAATCAAAATTATTATGATATAATTTTACCTTTTATTTGTAATGATATAAATTTAAGAAATCATTATGAATTAACGAATAATGGATGGGAAATAATAAAAAATACAGATAATATAAAGAAAATAATAAATATATCAGATGATCAAATATTTAAACATCATAAAAAGTTTGTATATTATACATCAAAAAGAGGTAAGAACCAAGTAATAAATTTTTTTCTTCGTAAATCAGATTATACTGAAATAGAAAAAATATTAGATGCTAAAGATAAACCAAAATCAATAAAAACAAATTAAAATTCACACAAGAAATCAAAATCAAGAAAGAACCAATAAAAAATAATTAATATATTTTTAATTAAAATATTTTCAAACCTTTATTGTCGACAATAAGGGCATTTGGATCCATAAAGTTTTACTGAACAATCAAAACATATTGAATGATTTTTACAAGAAGTGTAATACATTTCGACATCTTCACTATAGCATATAATACATTCATCTGTTTTATTACAAGATACTAATTGTGATTTGAAATGTTCTTTAATCGATGATTCTTCGATATCGAAAAATGGTTCATATTTACCGATCCCTCCAATAGAAAGTGCCTTATAGTAATATTTGATTGCTTCTTCGTAATTTTCATCGATTGTATAATAATGTTTAGATAATCTGTACATTGCAATATCTGAATTTTCATGAATAGCCATCAATAAATACTTTTTCATTACTTCATAATTAATTTCAGTATCTTGGTAATATGAAGCTAGAACAAGCATAGCACCGACATCTTTCTTTTCAATAGCCAATAAATAATATTTTTTCATTAAATCAAATTGGTTAGCATCATAATAATAATCTCCTAGAAACCCATAAATATTTTTATAAATAATAGGATTTTTAAAGTCATTTTTTTCAAGTCCCATTAAATAATAGGTTTCGGCTTGTGGAAAATTTTTTTCAATATGGTGATAATAAAATCCTAATCTATACATAGCATATGAATAGCCTTTTTTAATTGAAAATGAATAAAATTTCTTCGCCAAGTCATAATTTTTCTTACTTTCATATTCTTGAGCGATTTCACATAATTCAGCAGGTAAGTTAGATAAATTTGACATTGTCAAATATAAATTGATATGTTGTATATTTTGCGTTAAGCAACAAGTTTTTCTACAAAAATAAAAAATATATTAAATAATTTTTCAATTTTTTATTCATCAATTAAATATGATTAAATAAAAAAATTAACATTATTATTTGATGAATAATTAGGTTCTTCTATTTCTTTTAAAAAGGTCAAGAAATTTTCTAATTAGTGATCTACCATCTGCTCTATAAACAGGTGGTGGTGGTCCATTGTTATAAGAAGGAGGTTCTCCTATAGATTGAGGATTTTGTCGTGGAAGTCCAAATAATTGTCTTAATTGGTCATTAGACATTTGCTCCATAGCTTCATCATAAGCTGGGGGATATCTTTGTCTTTCTTCTTCTATTCTTCTTCTTTCTTCTTCTAGTTGTCGTCTTTCTTCTTCTATCCTTACTCGTTCTCTTTCAGTTTCAGCACTTCTTTCATAAGAATCGGGTACAGCGATGTATTTTTCCACATCTTTATATGTGGAAACAAGTGGAAGATGAAAATCTTCTGATGAAGTATCAGGTTTTTCTAAAAATCGAACATTAAAACTTTGAGCTTTAGTTTTATTAAAAATAGTAGGATATTTTTGTTTAACAGATACCAAAAATTTTTTTAATCTGAGACTAGGATTAATTGTTGTATTTTCGGGACTATTATTAACAATACAAATAATAACTTTTTCAGTTGGATTAATAGATAAATGTATATTTTGATCAAAATTAACCCCAAATATGGGGATTGTATTTGGTTGATCATAAAAATTAAGCATCATAACACCATTAATAAACTCTTTGGGTTGAATAGTATTTTGTGTTTGAGATTCAGGTATATTTTGACTAAATGTTTTAGTAGATGAATTGTAATAAATACTTTTAACATTTATTAGATCAACTATTGTTTGCGCTCCTATTACAAATTCACCTGATAATTGTGTATCAGTTGGGAAAGATGGGAAAAAAAAAGGTTTTAAAACATCGAGTGCTTTCTGTCTGATTGCGTTATCAATACAATATATTAGAATAGATTCTTCTATGGATTTAGTATCACTTATTCTGACCCTTTGACCATCTCCATAAATATTATTATTATAATTACTATCACTACGAATGGAAACAGAACGTGCGCACATTTCTCTTATGTCTTCAATTGAATATCGAATTTCCCCATTACTTATCATTTGTGTAATTATCCCAGGTATTTCATTCTTGATTTGGGTTGGATTCAAAGAACCAATTTCATCAATTTTAAGTTTTATTTTATTTGTAATAGAGTTTATTATTTCTTTAAATTCTGTAGAAACCCTTTCAATACGAAATATATCTTGATCTTCTAGAGGACTAAATGGCATTTTTTTTAATAAATCTCCGTCAAGTTTAGTCATTTCTTCAGTTCGATTTTCATTATAATAGTATAATTTATACCCTAGAAATTGATTTTTTAACAAAGAATAGTCATGTTTATAAATATAAACCCCCCTTCTATGATCATATGAATGTCTTTTTTTTTTTAAAAGTCCATATTTAAATAAAATAGAATTAATATCACCTGATAATAAATGAAGTTTAGATATACTTTCATTATCTGCTAATACTGGAAGGGTTGTTTCATTTTCATTGTCAATTTCGTGTGAAAATAAAGGCTCATGTCTACTACCTGTTTTAAATTTAAGTTTTGTATGAGATACCCCACCTCCAATTATTTTAGTAATATGTGTTTTAATATTTCTAGATGAACGCTTATTGTGTTTGCGTTTTGTATGTTTATTTTTGGGTTGTTTATTATGTAATTTAGTTTTTTTCATTTTTAAGTTTTAATTTAAATAAAGAAAAAATATAATTTTTTAATAGGTTTTATTTATCCTCTGAAGAATAAGTTTTTCTATAAAAATAAAACCATTATAAATGAATTTTTCTTTTAGACTTGACTTTTTTATTTTTATATGAGTACCTAGATTTCTTTGTTTTACGTTTTTTACCTCCAACATGAGAAGCATGAGTTAATGTTTTTACATGTTGAGAAAGAGGTAATAAATAATGTTTTTCTAATTGTTGACTCATTATGCTAGATTTTCCAGACATTGACTCCAATGTTCTCATAGCATTTATATGTGTTTGTCCATGACTGTAAACATTTTTTGTGCTAAAGGTATACTAGCTATCCTTTCAGCAAATCTGTTAGTTAATGTTCCTGGTTTTTTCATATTAGCTTCAACCCTATCTGCAATCTTTCTCCAAAAAGAAGCCATTAAATTATAATATATATTTATTTATTACTATATAATTATAAAAAAGTAAAAAAATAAAAAAATTAGGCATTGCTATTATGTCGTCCATCTCTACTTCTTCTACTAAAAAAATTACCAAGTCTTCTTCTTAGTGAACCATTACTTGATCTTCTATCTAATTCTCTAGGTAATGGTCCTGGATAAGGAGGAGGTTCACCCCTTTCTAATGAGATTAAGGATAATAATCTTCTTTGTTTTTCTTGTTCTTTTACTCGTCTTTCTTCTGCTTCTCTTTCTGCTTTTATTCTAATTGATTCACTTAAATCATAAGAAATAGGAACTGCTATAACTTTTTCCATATCTTTTTTTGTGGAAACAAGTGGAATATGAAAATCCTTTGATAAAGTATCTGGTTTTTCCAAAAAGTGAACATTAAAACTTTTAACTTTATTTTTATTAAAAACAGTAGGGTGATTTTGTTTAATAGATAATAAAAATTTTTGTAATGTAGGGTTAACTATCATTGGTATTGGTGGTGTTTCTGTAACAATACAAATAATAATCTTTTCAGCAGGGTGAATAGATAAATGTAGATTTTGATTAAGATTAATTCCAAATTTAGGTGGTGTATTTGGTTGATCATGAAAATTAAGAATCATAACACCATTAATAACCTCTTTTGATTGTGGAGACCCTTTTTCTTTGTGAAATGTTTTAATTTTAGTTTTAGTATCTTTGTCGTAATAAATACTTTTAACATTTTCTAGATCAACTATTGTCTGTGCTTTTATTTCAAATTCACCTGTTAATGTAGGAGTTGTTGGTATAAAAAAATGTTTTAAAACATCTGTTGCGGCCTCTCTTATTGCTTTACCAATACAATATTTTATAATAGACTCTTCAATATATTCAATACTCAATATTTCTCTAACAGTTTGACCAAATCCATAATAATTGTTATTACAGTAACTTTTATATGAAACAGACTGTGCGCACATTTCTCTTATTTTATCCATCGAAGATTCAATTTCACCATTACGTATCATTCTAGTAATTATCCCTTTCATTTCACCTTCTAATTGTAATTGTTGTTCATCTAAAATTTTAGTATCTTGAATTTTAAGTTTTATTTTAGCTGTAATAGAGTTTATTATGCTTTTAAATTCTGGAGAACTTCTTTCAAAATCAAATAAAAAATGACTGACAGCACGAAAAGACCACTCTGGTACTTCTAGAGGACTAAATTGCTTTTTTTTTAATAAATCTTTTTCAAGAGCAGTCGTTTCTTGGGTTGGGTTTTGATTATAATAATACAATTTATAACCAACAAATTGATTTTTTAATAAGGAATAGTCAATTTTATAAAAAGTATCAGATAACTCTTTATAATCAACTTGATGTCTACGATATTTAATTTTTCTTAAAAGTCGATATCTAAATAAAATAGAATTAATATCACCACTTAATAAATGTAATTTACCATCAGTTTGATCAGTTTGATCATTTTGATCATTTTGATCATTTTGATTGTCACCATCTTTTAACCCATTAAATTTTTTTGTTGTATTTTCATTATTAATTAGATTGTCAATTCGTTCTGAAGATAAAGGCACACCTGTTTTAATTTTAAGTTTTGTATGGAAAATCCCTCTTCCAAATTGTGTTTTTTTAGTATTTCTAGATGAACGGTAATTGTGTTTATGGATTGTATTTTTATTTTTGGATTGTTTATTATGTAATTTAGTTTTTTTCATATTTTAAGTTTTAATTAAAATAAAGAAAAAAATATTTCTATACAGAAATTAAAAGATAATTTTAAGTTAAAATGAATATTAATTAGGTCTTATAAGTAGATATTATAAGTAGATATTATAAGTAGATATTATAAGTAGATATGTATATTGATAATATTTATAAGTTCTAGGTAAATGAAAAGTGTAAAAGTGATAGTAAAAGTGTAAAA